>Ga0079224_100005178_pt1 | contig 17069 bp, 13 predicted proteins | sample Stecom2015_FD_80414 | JGI IMG/M metagenome (GOLD analysis project Ga0079224, IMG submission 80414) | Agricultural soil microbial communities from Utah to study Nitrogen management - Steer compost 2015 | ecosystem: Environmental > Terrestrial > Soil > Agricultural land | place: USA: Utah... | reverse complement strand
CCGATAAAGAATTTCTTTTGGCAGATGCGGCTCCATCGCCTTCTTGAGCAGGTACTTGCCTTCCTGCCCGCGCACCTTGAACGACGACGGCAGCGTGGCGAGCCATTCCACCAGCGGGTGATCCATCAGCGGCTCGCGCACTTCCAGCGAATGCGCCATGCTGGCGCGGTCCACCTTGGTGTTGATGTCGCCGACCAGATAGGTCTTGAGGTCGAGGTACTGGATCAGCGCAAGCGGATCGTCCGCGTCGGCATGCGCGGCATGACGATGAAACACCTCGTGCGCGGTATACCCGCCCAGTTGCGCACGGAAGCTGCCGCTGTAGAGCTGTCGGCGCGGCGCATCGCGCAGCAGCGACACGCTGGTCAAGTAGGCCTCGACGGCATTGTGCGACAGCGCCTGGAAGGTGGCCTTGGCGCGCAACACCCGCGGCGCCCAATCGGCCTTGGGATAGACGCGACCGAGCAAACCGAACAGCGGACGACGGAAGGCGAGCGGCAACGCGCCGCGCAAGCGCTCTTCGGCCATGTGCAGACGATAGCGCCGATAGCCGCCGAAACTTTCGTCGCCGCCGTCGCCCGACAGCGCCACGGTCACGCGCTTGCGCGCCAACTGGCAGACGCGATAGGTCGGAATGGCGGAACTGTCGGCATAAGGCTCGTCGTACAGCCCGGCGAGCGTGTCGATGAGATCGAAGTCGTCGCTGTCGACCTGCTCGACATAGTGATTGGTGCGGTAGCGCTCGGCGACCTGTCTGGCGTACGCGCTTTCGTCGAAAGCCGGTTCGTTGAAGGCGATGGAGCAGGTGTTCACCGGCTCGTCGCTCACGCCGGCCATCATCGCCACCACCGCGCTGGAGTCCACGCCACCGGACAGAAAGGCGCCCAGCGGCACTTCGGACATCAGCCGCAGGCTCACCGATTCGCGCAGACGCGCTTCCAGCTCCGCCTGCGCATCGGCTGCGCCTATACGATTATCGAGCGTGAAGCGCACGTCCCAGTAGGCGTGCGGCGCAGGGATCGGCGTGCCGCGTCGAATGCACAGCGTATGCGCAGGCGGGAGTTTTTGCGCCATCTTGAAAATACTGCGCGGCTCGGCCACATAGCCGAGCGCGAAATACTCTTCCACCGCGCAGGGATCGATGTCGCGCGCCAGGCCGCCGTGTGCGAGCAGGGACTTCAGTTCCGAGCCGAACAACAGTTGTCCGTCGGGAAGCAGCGCGTAATGCAACGGCTTCACGCCCAGACGGTCGCGCGCGAGGAACAGCGTTTCGCGCCGGCGGTCCCACAGCGCGAAGGCGAACATGCCGCGGAAGCGCTCGACGCAGCCCTCGCCCCACTCCTCCCAGGCATGCACGATCACTTCGCTGTCGCTGCGCGTGCGGAAGCGATGGCCGAGTGCCGTGAGTTCGGCGATGAGCGCGCGATAGTTGTAGATCTCGCCGTTGTAGACCACGGCGACCGTGCCGTCCTCGTTGTAGATCGGCTGTCTGCCGGACGACAGATCGATGATCGACAGACGGCGATGCCCCAGTCCCAGGCCCGGCTCCAGATGGATCCCGTCCTCGTCCGGACCGCGATGCCGTTGCGATTCGTTCATGCGTTCGAGCACCGGCCGCGCGATGTCGCGCCTGCCGCGTGTATCGAAGATGCCGACCAGGCCGCACATGTTCTTTCGCCTCAAGTGGTCTTCAGGCCCGCGCGCGTCGCCGGACGGTCGCCGAGCAGGCTGGTGTAGAGAGATTCGTAGCGGTGCGTCATGTAGTCGAGGCTGAACTTGCGCTCGACCCGCGCGCGTCCCGCCCGACCGTGTTCCGCTGCCACATCCGGCAAGGCGTAATAGCCGTTGATCGCCGCGACGAGCGCGGCGACATCGCCGGATGGAATTAGCGTGCCCGTGACCTGATCGATCACCAGTTCGGGATTGCCGCCCACGCGCGTGGCGATAACCGGCAACCCGCTCGCCATCGCTTCGAGTATGGTGTTGGAAATGCCTTCGGCCAGCGACGGGAGGACGAAGCAATCCATGGCGCGCAGCAGTTCGGGCACGTCGGCGCGTTCGCCGGCGAGCCACGCGCACGACGACGCGCCGGCCTCGCGCAGCAGCGCCTCCGCTTCGGCGCGCAAGGGGCCGTCGCCGACGAGCATCAAACGCAACCGCTCACGCGCTTCAGGTACGGTTGCAAGCGTTTGCAGAAAGGCGCGCACCAGCAGGAGCTGGTCCTTCACCACATGCATGCGTCCGACCGTGCCCACCACCCAGTAGCGCGGATCGTTGAAGGGCGAACCCTCCACCGGAACGCGTCCGCTTTCGCGCGGACGGAAGCGCACGGTGTCCACACCGTTGTAGATCTGCGCCACGCGATAGGGCGCGATGCCGACGCGGTCGACCAGATAGCGTTCCAGATCGCGGGACAGCGCGACATAGCGGTGCACGCAGGGGCTGTAGGCGCGTCGCAGCCAGCGGTACTTCGCGTTGGAGCCGTCCAGGTCGCCGACGTCGCGACCGTGTTCGCTGTGCACGCGTACGGGCACGCCCGCGATCATTGCGGGCACGGCGGCCTCGAGCGCCGAGAGGTTGCGCGTATGCACGATCGCCGGCTGCAGTTCGCGAAACATCCGCACCAGTTGCGGATAGCAACGCAGGGCGTGACCGGCCGGCTTGCGCAGTTCGAAGTAGGCGACGTCCTCGCGCACGATGCGCGCCTTGAAGTCGGTCACTTCGGTCATGGCGAGCACCGCATGGCGGAAACGCGAATCCGGCATGCCGTTGATCAGATTGGCCACGCCGTTTTCCAGGCCGCCTACGGCGAACCGATGCACCACATGCACGACCAGCGGACGGCTGTCCGCGAATGGCGCGGCATCGCGTTTCATGACGCGCCTCCCCGCGCACCGTGCAGCGTGTTCAACAGAGCGGGCGACATGGCACGCAGAAAATCGGCGAGACGCCGATCGGCGTCATCGCTTGCGTCGCGGCGCGGGGTGTAGAGCACGATGACGGCCGAGTCGTCGCTCGCGCCGCGCAGCTTCGCCCAGGCGAGCTGTGCCTTGGCGACGTAGGCGTTCGAGGTCATCCGTCCGTCGATCCAGTACCAGCGCCAGGCGACGATGCGATCCAGCGGATGGACGAACTCGGCGCGCATCACGCTGAACGGGTCCGCGCCCGCATCCACGTCGATATGCCGGGCGCTGATGCGCCGCCATGCCGCGTCCGGGCCTTCGAGCAGCCCGCTTTCGCCGCGCACCGCTTCGGATTCCGCCGACTGGTTGCGGTAGTAGGCGACATGCATGCCCACCTGCGCGTCGCCGTTGCGGAACTGTTGGTCGAGTGTGGCGGCCGGCGTGTCGTGCGGCGGCGTCCACGCGGTGAAGGACGCCGCTTCGGGCTGCCACGCCGCGACCCCGGCAAGCGGTTGCAGCATCGGGTCGGGGCCGGCCTGGGGCATGCTCAGCGCCGCGGCCGTGGGCTTCCACACGCCGATCAGCAGCAGCACGGCCAGCGCAACGCCGAGCGCATGACGCGGAGCGCGGCGCACGGCGTCGAACTGCGGCTCGGCCGGTTTGGCGGGCGCGGTGTCGTCGAGATCCTCGCGCCAACGCGTGCCGATCCAGAACATGATCGCCATCACTACGCCGAAGAACACCCAGCCGTAGATGAGGTGATCGACGCCGGCGGCGAGCCGGTTGTCGCTCAGGTGACCGAGCATCACGATGAAGTAGGCGCGCAGCCAGTTGGCCACCAGCGGCACGGCAATGGCGACGCCCAGAAACAGCAACCGCCGACGCGGCGAGCGATAGGTGAGATAGGCGTACAGCGTACCCACCATCACCGAGGCGATGAGATAGCGCAGGCCGCTGCAGGCTTCGACCACCGACCAGCTCCCGCTGGGCAGATGGAACAGCATGCCTTCGCGATAGACCGGCACGCCGCTCAGGCGCACTGCCCCGACAGTGAAGTCGGCGGTCAGTTGCATCAGCCAGGGCAGCATGAAGGCGCCGAAGGGCACGGCGAAGAACAGAAACGCCAGGGGAAAAGCCAGGGCGCGCAGCGCGGCGCGACCGAGCAGGGCGCATAGCGCGCAGGGCACCATGGCGACCATGGCGAACTGCGAGACGCCGACCGTGGCGCTCAGCTCGCCCAGCATCCACACGAAGCCCGCCGCGGCCAGAGCGAGCAGCGCCGGTGGATAGGGCGCGATGCGCAGCGCAATCAGGCGCGCGCGATCGCGCCACACCAGCCAGGCGAAGATCGGCAGCACGATCAACCCGTGGGCGAAGGTTTCGGTGCGCCACCAGGTGGCCGCCATGGCGGCGAAGGTTTCGCCATGCCAGGCGAACACGAGGACGAGGCACAACGCAATGACGCCCAGCAGCGCGTACTGCCGCGGCCGCAGCGCCACCGACAACTGCGCTTCGATCTGCCGCTCAGCGTGCATGCTTGGCCTCGTCTGCGCGATTCATCCGAGCCCTCGCACAATGAAAGGCCCGAGCGCGTTCGCCACCGGCATGGGCAGACGGCGCCATAGCGCTATGAAGGCGCGGTACTTGGGGTTGTTGGGATTGTTCTGCGGAATGCGATCGCGCTTGTACAGGCAGTATTCGTACGCGAGCGGCGTCGCGCTGAAGCCCCAATTCTTCTTGAAGGCATAGGAGCCGCTGCCGCGCTTGCTGCGGCCGTAGTCGAACACCTTGTAGCCGCGCTGGCAGGCGCGGCGCAGCAGTTCCCAGTACTTGAAGTCGTTGGCGGCGAGCTCGCGCGCACGCACATGGTCGCCCGCGTAGTAGGGCAGAACTTCGTCGCGGAAGTAGAAGCTCAACACGCTGGACAGCGGCGTGCCCTGCGTGTCCGTCACCGTCAGCACTTCGCAGTCGTCGCCGAACACGGTGCGGAGCGTCTCGAAGTAACGGCGCGGCAGCGCAGGCGTGCCGTGCCGCCGCACGTTGTCGGCATAGAGCGAGAAGAAGCGCCCGGTGTCCGCATCGATGTGGCTCGCGAGCCCGTTCCCGATGCCCTTGCGCACCATGGCGCGTTGCTTGCGCGGAATGGCGAGCAGGTTCGTCTCGACATCGGGCAGGATGTCCTTGCGGAAGGTGACGTAGAGATCCTGCCGCGGCCAGTCCGCTTCGCGCACTTCACGGTTGCGCAGTTCCAGATGCTGCACCCCCAGTTCGGCGCCGATGTCGCGCGCGCGTCGATGCAATGCGCTCACGGCCTGCGCATCGGTCGCAGCTACGCCGCCGTACACCGCGAAGGGCAGCGACGTGAGCGCGTGACCGAACAATGCGGACTTCACTTCAGCGAGCGGCAATACGCCCACCACACCGCCGTCGCGCTCGGCCAGCAGATAGTGGGTGCGATGGCGGAACACCTCTTCCAGCACCGTCTTCCAGCCGAGACGATGAAAGAAGCTTGCGTTGGGACAGCGCTCGACGAAGCTTTCCCAGCGTTCGGCGTCGTCCGGCGTGCAGGCGCGCACCATGATCTGTTCCTGTTCCATGCGCGCATCTGCCGGCTTCATGCCTGCGCTCCCAGGAAGACCTTGTCCACGCGATCCCAGTTGAAGTCGCGCAGCAGACGGCGCAGCCGTTTCTCGGTACGGCGCAGATTGACGTAATGACGAAAGCGCGCCTTGAACTTCACGCCCTTGACGCGCGGCTGTTCGGGGTCGATCTCCCAGGGATGGAAATAGAAGATCGCCGAACGCCCTTCTTCGAAATTGACCCGGCGGATCAGCCAGCGCGACAGGCCGTAAGGCATGAGGCGGAAATAACCGCCGCCGCCGCCGGGCAGGTTGGCGTTGAACATCCGCACCGTGGTGATCGGCACTTCCAGCAGGCCGACACGTGCCTCGTAGGGAAACCGCGGCGCATCGGGCATGCCGTAATGATCGTGGCGCACGGGATAGACGCTGGAGCTATAGCGATAGCCCGCTTCGGCGATGCAATCGAAGGCCCACAGGTTGCGCTCGCCGATGGAGAAGCTCGGTGCGCGATAGCCTTTCACTTCGACGCCGGCGGCGTCCTCCAGCACGATCTTGGCGAGCTGGATGTCGGCGCGAAAGGCTTCGGGCGTCTGGTCGGAGGCGCGATGGTGGCCATAGCCGTGACTGGCCAATTCATGACCTTCCTCGACGATGGCGCGGACCAGGCTGGGATAGCGCTCGGCCACCCAGCCGAGGGTGAAGAAGGTCGCGCGCGCGCCGTTTTCGCACAGCAGTTGCAGGATGCGTTCGACATTGCGCTCGACGCGACAATCGACGGCGCCCCATTCGCTGCGCGGAATGTAGGGCGCCAGCGCAGACACCTGGAAGTAGTCTTCCACGTCGACGGTGAGGGCGTTGACGAAATCCTCGGCGCGCGCGGTTTGCATGGCTCATGCTCCGGCGCGCACGGGGCGACGCTGCAGCCATTGCGCCAGATGCGCGGCGATGCGCTCGGCCGCACGGCCGTCCCACAGTTCCGGCGTGCGGCCGCGCTTGCCGCCGTCACGCAGGATGCTCGCCACCGTGTCGAGGATCAGCCGGCGGTCGCGTCCCACCAGCGTGTTGGTGCCCTGCTCGATGGTGACCGGCCGTTCGGTGTTTTCGCGCAGCGTGAGGCAAGGCACCGACAGGGCGGTCGTCTCCTCCTGCATGCCGCCGGAGTCGGTGAGCACCACCGTCGCGCTGGCTTGCAGGCCGAGCATTTCGAGATAGCCCTGCGGCGGCAGCACGACGAAGGCCTCGCCTTCGATCAATTGTCCGAGATCGAAGCGTTCGATATTGGCGCGTGTTCGCGGATGCAGCGCACAGACGAGCGGCAGCGACGCGCTGACTTCGCGCAGGATCTGCAACGTCTCCGCCAGCGCTTCCGGCTCGTCGACATTGGACGGCCGATGCAGCGTCACCACGCCGTAGCCCGCCGGGTGATCGAGCACCGATAGCGGCGCGCCCGCGCGCATCAGCGTCTCGCTCGGCGGCACCGCGCGCCGCCGATGCGCGAGGAGCGAATCGATCATCACGTTGCCGACGAAGTGCACGCGATGCGCGCCGACACCTTCGGCCGCGAGATTGGCATGGGCGCTGCGCTCGGTGGTATAGAGCAGATCGGCGATCTGATCGGTGAGCACGCGATTGATCTCCTCCGGCATGCGCCGGTCCCCGCTGCGTAGCCCGGCTTCCACATGCACCACCGGCACGCGCTTCTTGGCCGCGACCAGCGCGCAGGCGAGCGTGGAATTGACGTCGCCCACCACTACCACGCAGCTCGGCCGCAGTTCGTCCAGCACGGGCTCGAAGCCGCGCATCACTTCGGCGGTCTGCACTGCATGCGTACCGGAACCGACTTCCAGATTGAGATCGGGTCGGGGCAGTTGCAAATCCTCGAACAGCCGCTCGTTCATCGCGATGTCGTAATGCTGGCCGGTATGAACCAGCATGACGCGCGGCAGCGCCGGTTGCGCGGTGAAGGCGCGCAGGATCGGCGCGGCCTTCATATAATTCGGCCGGGCGCCGACGACGCAGACGATCGGGCCCGGATAGCGTCCGAGATCGCCCATGTCAGCGCCGCTCCGCGGTGCGCTCCGCCGGTTCGCCGTGCTCGTGCGCGAGTTGCTGCAACAAGGTCAGCGTGGCGTGCAGCGTCTGCTCCAGATTGGTGATGCGACCCTCCAGCCCGGAGAGCACGCTGCCGCTCAGGATCTGCCGGGCAATGCCGGCCTGCTCGGCATCGAGCTTGAAGCCGTTGCCCTTGAACTCGCTCGCCTGCGGCACGCGCGGGAAGCCGCCCTGCGGTGCGACGGGCGGCGTGGCGCGCGTATCGCCGACATCGCTGGCCGGCGACAATTCCACGCCCAGTTCGTCCTTGATCTCCTCGGCGACGGTGAGCACGTCCCCACCTTCGATGCGATGGCGTTCGGACAGATAGCCGGACATCAGCAGCCGGTTGCTGAGCGTGTTGATGCGCCGGGGAATGCCTTTGGATGCGCGGTGGATTTCGGCAAAGGCTTCGTCGTCGAAACTCGGATCGCCCGTCCAGCCGACGCGCGTCAGGCGGTGTTCGATATAGGCGCGTGTCTCGTCCGCATCGAGCGGGCCCAGATGATAAGAAGCGAGCACGCGCTGCCGGAGTTGCTGCATGTGCGGACTGCGCATGGTTTCGCGCAATTCGGGCTGACCGATGAGAAAGCTTTGCAGCAGCGCGTGGTTGTCGAGCTGGAAGTTCGACAGCATGCGCAACTCCTCCACCGCGCGCGGCGTGAGGTTCTGCGCTTCGTCGACGATCAGCAAAGCGCGCTTGCGCTTGGCGGCAAGAGAGACGAAGTAGCTTTCCAGTTGCACCAGCAGCGCCGCCTTGTCCGTCGATTTGATCGGCAGGCCGAACGCGGCGGCGACCGCCTTCAGCATGTCGTCGGCGTCCAGATGCGTGCTGACCAGTTGTGCCGCCACGACCCTGCTGCTGTCGAGCTGCTCGAGCAGGCCGCGCAGCAGCGTGGTCTTGCCCGCGCCCACATCGCCGGTGATGACGATGAAGCCCTCGCCCTGGAACAGGCCGTACTGCAGATAGGCGAAGGCGCGCTTGTGACCGCGACTGGCGTAGTAGAAGGCCGGGTCGGGATTGAGCTGGAAGGGTTTGCCGCTGAGTCCGTAAAACGATTCGTACATGATGAAACCTTGCTGTAGCCCGGGCTAGAAGCGATGGCTGAAACCGACGAACACAGCCGCTTCCTTGTAGTCGTGAAAGGCGCCTTCGTCGGAATCGAAAATCACATAGCGCGCGCCGACGTAGGCGTTGGTGTTCGGCCCCAATGCCGTGTTGATGCTCGTGCGCAGCGTGTGCGCGGTCGATTTGCGGTTGAAGGGCTCTTCCTCTTTGACGTGAGTGCGATAGAGGCTGACGTTCGTGCGCGTGCGGCCGGTGAGCCGGTGCGTCCAGCTGATCGACGCGCCACGCTGTTCGATATGCCGGCCGAAGCGCGCATCCAGCAGCGCAACGGACGGGTTGTCCTCGTCGGCGAAGTTTTCGCTATCCAGGCGATAGACGGTGAAGATCACGTTGTTGCGTATGCCCGTCAGCGAGACCGAAGCCTCCTGCCGTTCCTGGATCTGGATCTGCTGGCTGTAGAACGCCTGCTGCGTGTCGCGCAGGCCGAGCTCGCGCAACCGCTGACGCGCGAGCTGCTCCAGCAGCACAGGATCGTTCTGCGCCTGTTCGATGAACTGCGGATCGTTCATCAGCAATTCCACCAGCACGGCGGGATGCAGGTTCTGCGAGTAAGTCGTCAGATCCTTGCTGGCGCGGACACGGAATGTCGCGAACCGGCGCCGATGCGCCGCGTCGAACAAATAGCCGGTGCCGAATACGCGATGCTCGGCAAAAGCCTCTACCGACGTGCGCGGCGTGGGTACCAAAGAAAACCGCCGCCGTAGATTTCCTCCGATCGATTGGTGAACAGCGACTCCGTCTCCTCATAGCCGCCGCGCGCCTGCAGGATGAATTGCGGCGCGATGCGCCAGTAGCCGATCGCCCGCGCGATCTCGGTGCTCAATTCGTCGGAGTTGCCGTCGTACTCGGTATCGTTGCGGTCGTAGGTCAGCGCCAGACCGAACGTGTGGATCGGCGTGTTGAAGCGTCCGGTGTACTGGTTGGTATGCCCGTCCTCCAGCACCGAGCTCTGGCCGGCGTTGGTCCAGATGCTGCTGTAGCGCAGCAGATAGGTCGAATCGCCGAATAGTCGTCCGCGCAGATAAGGAGCGACGTAATAGGAGGACGCGGTGTAGCGGTTATCGGTGTCGCTGCTGTCGTCGATCGGCATGGCGCCGAAAGCCGATTCGAACTGCTGGGTCGCCGTGCCGCCCACATCGATATAGGCAAAGTCGTTGATCGCCTCGTAAGTGAGCTTGCCGTTGAAGCGATGATCGACGCGGTTGCGGTCGCTGTCCTGCAGATAAAGCAGGCCCAGTGCGCGGTAGTCGAGCACGAAGTTCAGGCGGTCGCCTTGGCCGCGGGCGTACAGGCCCGGTTCGACTTCGGTGATCAAGTCCCAATCCTCTTCGCCGTCTTCGGACAACGACACGTTGTTGGTCCATGTTTCCTGCACGCGAATGGAAGGCGTGATCGTCCATTTCGCCGCCTGCGCGGCAGGAATCACGAACATCGAAGCCACCGCCAGTGCGATGACCGCCTGCTTGCGTCGAGCGTCGGCCGCGCCCGCTCCACGATGGGCGAGTTTTTGTGCCACAAGATCCCTGATCGTTATTGATATTGGTGCGTCCGGACCGGACGCGGCGCATGGAGCCGTGCGCGCCGCGTCACGCCCGCTACGCGCGTGCGGCGCGCGAATAGCCGTAATACCCGTAGTACTGCGCGACCTCCGACCGGACGGCCTTGTTCAGCATGGTGAGCACGACCGAGCAGTTCTCCACGTGCGCGAGCGCCTGCTTGAGGTTGCTGTGCGTGGTGATGTCCGCCTCGACGATGACGATCACCTGCCCCATGTGCGTCGCGAGCACGCGCGATTCGGTCGTGGGCAGCAGCGGCGGCGAATCGAAAATGATGATGCGGTCGGGATAGCGCGCCGCCATTTCGGCCACCAGTTGCGCCATCACGTCGCTGGCCAGGACTTCGGTCGCCCGCTGGTGATGCGTGCCGGCCGGCAGGATGGACAGCTTCTCCACGTTGGTGCGCAGGATGACGTCGCTCAGGCTCACGTCGTCGTTGGTCAGCACGTCCATCAGGCCGCGCGCCGGCGGCAGGCCGAGCACCTTGAGCAGGCTCGGATTGGCGACGTCCGCGTCCACCAGCAGCACCGTGCTGTCCAGTTCCATCGCCATGCTCATGGCGAGGTTGAGGGCGCTGAAGCTCTTGCCTTCGCCGGGCAGCGCGCTGGTCGCCATGATCAGATTGCCGTTCTTCACCGGCACGGCGGATTTGCCCTGTGCGTTCGCCAGCAGCGGGCGCTTCACTACGCGAAACTCGTTGGCGATGGGCGAATGCGGCGCTTCGGGCGTGACCATGCCCATGGCCGCAAGGCGCGACAGATCGATATCGACGATGCGGCTGTACTGCACCGGACCGGCGGGTTCCTCGGGCTGCATCTGCTGCTTGAGCGGTGTGTACTCGGCGCTGACGTCGTAATGCTCGACCGGCGCACCCGCCGCTGCCGCCAGTTCCTCTTCGGATACCGCCACGCCGGTGCGCTTCAGTTCTTCCAGCCGCTTGGCGGCTTTTTCGATGAGACTCATGACACACCTCTCAGATTCGGGGGCCGCCGACGGTGAGCAGCATGAGCGCCGCACCGTAGACGGCGAACAGGCCGGCCAGTCCACCCGCGAACAGCGCAATGTTGCGGCGCCGCTGGCGGTTCATCGCTGCATTGGTCAATAACGACACCGTACCGAGCACCGGTCGGCCCGACACTTCGCGCAAGCCGCGCGCATCGTGGAAGGTGGGCAGTGCCTGACTGATGACGAAGGCGAAAAACAGGCCGGCGCCGAGCGCGACGAACAGCACGGCCGGCAGCATCAGCAGCCGGTTCGGCGCCACCGGCGTCGCCGACACCGACGGCGGATCGATGATGCGAAAGTCGGCCAGGCCGGCCGCCGCATCCATTTCGCCCGACAGCGTGGCGGACTCGCGGCGCTGCACCAGCGTCGTGTAATTGCGTCGCTGCACGTCGTAATCGCGATTGAGCGCGGCGTACTGCGCCTCCACTTCGGGCAGCATCTGCGCCGAAGCACGCATCTTCTCCACGCGAGACGCCAATTCCTGCGTTCGTGCCTGCAGCGCGGCGACGTTCGCTTCGGATTCGGCCAGGGCGACCTTGAGTTGCTGGAACACCGGGTTAGTGTTGATCGGTCCCATGCCGCCCACGTTGCCGCTCATGGCGGTGTCCGAAGTGCCCCGCTCCTTCTTCTCCGCTTCCAGCGAAGCGATCATGCGGCGCGTGTACTGCACATCCGGATGCGCCTCGGTAAAACGGCGCAGCAGATCATCGAGGCTGCGTTTCTGCGCCTCGATGCGCATGTCGATTTCGGACATCGGCCCGCGCGCAACGAGTGCCGTGCCGTCCGGCATGTACACCGCTTCTTCGCCGGCGAGCTGGCTGCGGTAGGAATCACGCACCTGCTCGGCAGCGCGCAGTTCCAGATTCACCCGCGCGAGTTCCTCGTTGAGGCGCTGCATCTGTTCGTAGTACTGGTTGCCGTCGCCGCCCATCATGCCCATGTGCTTGAGCTTGAATTCCTTCACGCGGTTCTCGGCCTCGCGCAACTTGCCCTCATACACGGCGATCTGGTCGTCGATGAAGCGCCGCGCGGTATCCGAACCCTTGCGCTTGTCGCCGATGCCCGATTCCACGAACATCGACAGCAGCGACTGCACCACCCGCCGCGCCTCGGCCGGATTGGTATCGCGATAGTTGATGGTGTAGAGGTTCTGCCGATCGCTGCCGCGCAGTTCCAGCTTCTTCATCAGGCTGTCGATCAGCTGTTCCTTCTGGCGATTGGTTCGGATGTTGTGATCCAGATCGGCCATGCGGATCAGCTTCTCCATGTTCGGTCGGCTGATCAGCGTGCGGCTCAGAATGGCGATCTGCTGATTGACGTTCGGCTGCACCGCGAGCCCCGACATCAGCGGCTTCAGTACCGACTGCGTATCGACGTACACCCGCGCGCTCGCCTCGTACTGGTCGGGCATCTTGAACAGCATGACGGCCCCGGCGATGCCGACGATCCACGCCACGGCCAGGCCCGGCCAACGTCGGCGCCACATGCCGCGCAGGTAGGTCATCAGTTGTTGCAGCAACTCGTCCATGAATCACACCTCGAAAAACGCGGTACTTGCTACAGCTCGACGCCAAAGCGTTCCGGATCGTTGTCGTTCGCGCGTGGACGTGCGGCGCTCACCGCTCGCGCCGTCACCGTCCGCCGCACGTAGTCTCCGGTCGCTCCAGCCTCCTCCATCCCGTCAGAACCAGCTTTGCGGAATGATCAGTACGTCGCCCGGCTTGACGTCCGCGTTGGCGGTGACGTCGCCTCGTTTGACGAGATCCTTCAAACGGACGGTGTACTGCTTGCCGCCCTCCGACGTGCGCAGCAGCACCGCGCTGTTGCCGTCGGCGAAATCGGTCAGCCCGCCCACGGCGATCATCACGTCGAGTACGGTCATGTTCTGCCGGTAGGGCAGCGTCTGCGGCTTGCCCGCTTCGCCGATCACGCGCACCTGCTCGCTGTACGGCCCGACGAAGTTGGTGACGATCACTGTGACGATGGGATCGCGAATGTATTTGCTCAGCGCCTGTTCGATGTCGCGCGCAAGCGTGGTCGGATCCTTGCCCGCCGCCTGCAAGTCTTCGACCAGCGGCGTGGTGATCAGACCGTCGGGGCGCACCGGCACCGCGAGCGAGAGCTCGGGGTTGCGCCACACGATGATGCTGACCTGATCGCCCGGACCGACCACGTAGCGATAGTCGGGCGTTGCCGCGACGGTGGGCGCGGGCGGATAACCGATGCCGGTGCCGCAACCGGCCAGCAGCGCGGCGCCGAAGAGCGCCAGCAATGCGAGCTGACGGCGATAAATGAATCGGAGTGCTGCGGACATCAAACGCCTCCCTTGTACGCTTTGTGCGAATTGTTCATTGGTGTATTCGAGACGGGCCGAATCGGGCTCAAGTCCTTTGACATCGGGCGCGGCACGCGCGCTTGAAACGCGGTGCAAGACAGTGAAGCAGAGCCGCGAGACTAACGCCGCGCCCAATCCCCATGCGCGCAGTTGACAATGTTTAACTGCTCTTTCCGACCTGTTTCATTCGCGCAGAACGAGGCAATGACTGCGCCGGAACGTGCGCACGCGACAGTTGTTGACGGAGCGGAACGAAAAGAACAAAGCCGATTCGCAATGCGTACAGAGACGCATACTTTGTCTTGCGCGATGATGTCGATTGAAAGTCAAACGACTCGCTTGATGAGACGTCGTCCACGCACGCCGTACGGCCGCTTCGCGATGCGCGCAGTAGTGAAAAATTGTTGCAGCGGCGGTGGCGCGTCAGCGCCGTGCGAGCGAGGAAGGCAAGGGGCGACCGGCGCGCACGGCAGGCGGTGCGGCACGACCGAAGCGGAAGATCATTACGGGTTGTGCGTCGGGCAGCAGCGCGCGCCAGCCGGCAACGAGCGACTCGCGCTGTTGCGCAGTCAACGCACTGCGGCCCGGTCGGGCCAGCGCGACGGCGGCAGCCATCGGCTGTACCGCAAGGTTGAGCCGCGTTGCCGCCAGCCATACACGCTCCATGGCGCAACCGGCTTGCAGCAGCTCGTCGGCATCGTGCACCGGTGTACGCGAGGCGACGACGCATAGATGCGGCGACCGGCGCGCGGGGATGTAACTGGCGCGCATGGCGATCGCATGATGCGCGCCGACGCGCACGAGCGTGCGCATGAAGGACCAGCGGCGCAGCGCGGCGAAGGCGGCGCGCGTGCCCGGCTCGATATGCAGTGCCGCGGGCGGAAGCCCCTCATTGGCGCCCGCGCTCCAACCCACATCGAAGCGGATGCCGCCGAACATCGCCTGATGCAGTTCGGCGTTGGCGAAGCGGTGCGTCTCGGCTTCGCGCATCAGACGCGCAAGCCGGGCACGGCCGTGTTCTTCGTCGAACCAGCGCACCAGCCATTGGTCGCCCAGCGGCACGATGCCTGCCTCAATCTCGCCTTGTTCGGCGGCGCTCAGGCGCGGTCCGTGATAGAAGGGCCGGCGATTGGTGTGGCGCTGCTTGAGTGCGGCGGCCAGTTCGTCCGCAGGCAGCGAGGCCGGCGTGAAGTGCAGCACGATGTCGGCATCGATCGCCTCGCCTTCACGGCGCACCGTGCACGAGAGCGCATGCACGCTCGCGGCGATCCGCATGTTCTCGATCACTGCACCCAGTGACAGCAGCGTCACGTACTGTTGATCGGCGCTTCCTTGCTTGAATGCGGCGTCCACATGCAGGCGTACGTCGTCGCCTTCGATGCTGTAGCGGAAGGCATGGCGGTTTTCCGCCGAGGGTGCCCAGACGCCCGCTTCGAGAATGTCGCGTATCGCGTCCTGCGTCAGCATGCCGGTCGTGTTCATGATGTGTTGCCCTCAGCCGCGCCGCGCAAGTTGTCGCGCAATGAGGCGCATGAGTAGCTTCTGCAGCGGATTGGCGTTGCCGCCGGGCCGCCAGGTGCGCACATAGCGGCAGCGATAGGCGTCGAAGTGCAGGGCGGTGGGCGCGGCGACCACTTTACCGCGCCGCAGAATGATTTTCAGCGTCTCGGTGGCCGCCACGCCCGCGCACAGCTGACAGGCCATCGGTGTCGACGGCCCTGCGCCGCGCTCGAGCTTCACCGCCGCCTGATGCACCAGATAACTGCGCTGCAGCATGGCAGGGGTCAGGCCGGCCAGGAAGTGCAGCGCCATCTCGGCCTCGGACAGCCCCTCGAGACGAAAATAGTCCTCGAAGCTCATGCCGTCCGGCAGGAAGTTGAGTAGCGCGACGCCCATGCCGATGGGCGCGGCGGTGGTGGCGGGCACGCCCAATCGCGCACAGGCGCCGAAGGTCATGCGTCGCGCGGCGAAGGCGAAGAAGTCCAGGCCGTCCACGTACACATCGACGTCGCGCAGGAATTCGTCGATGTTGTGCGGCTGCACGCCTTCTGGAAAGGTCCGGATATCGAGCTCGGGGTTGATGTCGCGCGCCATGTCGATCATCACGTCGAGCTTGGGCCGGCCGACGGTGGACATCATCGCGCCGGCCTGGCGGTTGAAGTTGGCCAGTCCGAAGCGGTCGAACTCGGCCAGGGTGAAGGCGCCGATGCCCAGCCGCACCAGCGTGAGCAGATGAAAGCCGCCGACGCCGCCCAGCCCGGCGATGGCCACCCGAGCACGGCGCAGCTTTTGCTGTTCGGCTGGCGTTAGCCACCCGATGTTGCGCGTAAAGGCGGCGTCGTAATCGAATGCACTCACTGAATCGCCCGCGAAAGGCCCGATGGTTGACGGCCAGCCGGCCGATGCCACTATCGTGCCGACACGCCGCCTGTACGACCTGCCCGCCTTGCTGACCGACCTTTTTATCGCCCTGCGCAACGTGCTGCGGCACCGCCGCCGCAGCCTCATGGGCATCGCCTCCATCGCCTTCGGCGTGATCGCCCTGATGCAGGCGGCCGGCTTCGTGGAATGGGTGTACTGGGCCATGCGCGAAGACACCATCCGCTCCCGCCTGGGCCATATCCAGATCATGCGCGAGGGCTATCTGCAGCGCGGCCAGGCCGACCCCTACGCCTATCTGCTGCCCGGGGATTCGCCCATTCCGGGCGAGATCGCCCAACTGCCGGGCGTGCGCGCGGTGGCCCCGCGTCTGGCCTTTTCCGGCCTGGCGAGCCTGGGCGAGACGACGCTGTCCTTCATCGGCGAAGGCATGGAGCCGGCCAGCGAAGCGTGGCTGAACGAAGGCACGGTCATCACCGCCGGACGCGATCTCACGGCAGCGGACGCGCAAGCCATGGTGCTGGGACACGGTCTGGCGCAGAACCTCGGCGCAAGCGTGGACGACACCGTCGTGCTGCTGGCCAACACCGCCTCGGGCGGCATCAACGCGGTGGAAGGACCGGTGCGTGGCACCTTCTCCACGGTATCGAAGAGCTACGACGATGCGGCGTTGCGGCTGCCGCTGGCGCTGGCGCAGCAACTGCTGCGCGTCGAAGGCGCGCATCGCTGGATCGTGGTGCTGGAAGACACGGCGCAGACGGATGACGTGCTTGCGCAACTGCGCGCACGCTACGGAAGCGGCGACGCAATGCGGCTCGACTTCGTTCCCTGGTATGAACTGGCCGACTTCTACAACAAGACGGTCAGCCTGTTCTCCAAACAGGTGGGCGTGGTGAAGCTGATCATCGCCATCATCATCGTGCTCAGCATTTCCAATACGCTGACCATGAGCGTGCTGGAACGCACCAGCGAAATCGGTACCACGCTCGCGCTGGGTTCGACGCGACGGCAGATTCTGCGGCGCTTTCTCGGCGAGGGGCTGGCGCTGGGCATACTCGGCGGGGTGGTGGGCCTTGCGCTCGGCGCGCT
>Ga0079224_100005177_pt1 | contig 17071 bp, 12 predicted proteins | sample Stecom2015_FD_80414 | JGI IMG/M metagenome (GOLD analysis project Ga0079224, IMG submission 80414) | Agricultural soil microbial communities from Utah to study Nitrogen management - Steer compost 2015 | ecosystem: Environmental > Terrestrial > Soil > Agricultural land | place: USA: Utah... | reverse complement strand
CACCAGATCCGGAGCGGTACCGAACTCGTCCAGGTCGCCGCCCGCGCAGAAGGACGGCCCGGCTCCGTCCAGCACAACTCTGGTGACCTGGTCGTCGAGGAGGGCGATCTCGAGCGCGTCCACCAACGCGTCGCGCAACTGCCGGCCATAGGCGTTGCGGCGTTCCGGTCGGTTGAGGGTGACGTGCAGTCGGTCGCCGCCGACGCGCTCGACCAGTACCGGAGCATCGGCCTCGGGAGGCAGCGGCCGGGGGCCCCGCGCTGCGAGCCAGCGGGCGAACTCCGGACCGGCGAGCAGGGTGGAATAGGCGTACGACTCCACGTCCAGAGCGGCCTGAACCGGCAGCGTCCGGGTCGTCCGGAGTACGTCGCGCAGCACCAGCGCCGCTTGCGGATTGCGTGTCACCGCCTCGTGCAGGTCGAGCAGCGCCGTGTGAGGGTCCGCGACGCCGACCGACTCCGGTCCGCTGCTTGCGGCGACGCCGGTGAGGGTGAGGTCGAGAGCGTCCAGAAGCCGCGGATGGGGCGGACGACGTCCGCAGTCGGGCAGCACGCCGATCATCAGTCGGTCGGCGGTGCGAGCGCGGTGGATCGCCCGTTCGACCGCGACGTCGTCCAAGGTGCCGGCGCCGTCCAGGTCCACGGCGATGAGCGGATCGCGCACCGAGCCATCCGCTTCGAGCAACGGCCCGCCGATGGTGCCGCCGGCGGCGGCGTCCGCGAGATCGGTCAGCGAGACGCGCGGCGGTCCGCTCATCGGTTCTCCTCTCTGTCTCGATTGCTCGACGTCTCCGGGCTGCATGCGCCGGGCCAGGCCGCCGGGTCATCCCCGGAGGAGTGGGCGGCGGATCCCGGGGTGTCTCGAGGGTGCCGATCCAGGCGCCGGTGCCGTCATCGGCCTCGCCGCCACACCTGGCGCGCAGGCAGGGGCGAGGGACATCAGCGGGGCATGCCCAAGACTCGTTCCGCGAGGATGTTGCGCATGATCTCGGTGGTGCCGCCGGCGATGGTGGTGGCCGGTGCGCGCAGGTAGGCGAACTGCGTCTCAGCGGCCAGACTCGTGCGGAGACCGTCTGCGCCGAGCGCGTCCAGCCTGGTCCCTCCCACGGCCTGAGCAGCCAGACTCCACGCGAGTTTGATGACCGAGTGCTCGGCACCGGGCGCACCGCCTGCGGCGATCCGCCCCAGCGCACGGCGGCCGAGCAGGCTCAACAGGCGGGTCTCGGCGAGCCGGTCCGCGAGCGCGTCGCGCAGCCCAGGATCCAGATCGCGCCCGGCCAGCTCCGTGACGATGTCGTGCACCTCGCGCTCCAGCCGTCCGGCCATCATGATCACTCCTGCGCGCTCGAAGCCGAGGGTGGTCATGGTGACGTTCCAGCCGTCGTTCAGGTCGCCCAGCAGCGCGGAACGCGGCACCCGCACGTCATCGAAGAAGAGCTCGGCGAAGCCGCCCTCGCCGGTCATCTGGATGATCGGTCGCCTGGTGATCCCGGGCAGGTCGAGCGGAACCATAAGGGCGGAGATCCCGCGATGGGGGCGTGCGTCCGGGTCGGTGCGGGCCAGCAGAAGGCAGTGCGTGGCCTCCATTCCCTCGGAGGTCCAGACCTTCTGCCCGTTGATGACGAACTCGTCCCCATCGAGCGTCGCACGTGTGCGCAGCGCCGCCAGATCACTCCCCGCCCCCGGCTCGGAGAAACCCTGGCACCAGACCTCGTCTCCGGATTGGATCGCGCGCAGATGCCGCTGCTGGTCCGGCGTGCCATAGCGCATGAGGGTGGGCGCTACGTTGTTGACGCCGAGAACCCCCGCGAGCTCGGGAGCACGGAAATCGGCCAGCACCCGGTCGCAGGCGACCTGGTCGACGATTCCCAGACCGCGTCCGCCGAACTCCTCCGGCCAATGCGGGGCGATCCACCCGGCCCGGTGGAGGGTCCGCTGCCAGTCCAGCCGGGCGGCGAAGGAGTCGTCGTCCCCCCAGGTCCGGCGGTGCTGGGGCAGCAGGCGTTCGACATGGCTCGCCAGCTCCGCGGCGGGGCTGCCCTGGGGGTAGCCGGAGGCGGACGGCGTCGTGACGACGCCCTGCGCCCGAGTGGGATCGAGACGGCGGCGGTGAGTCTCCGCGCCGCCGAACAACGGCGACATCGCTCCCGCGCGCCGGTAGTACAGGTGTGCCTCGTGCTCCCAGGTGTAGCCGATGCCGCCGAGAACCTGGATGTAGGCGGCCGAAGCACGCCGCGCCACCTGCTTCGTCTCCAGCAGCGCAAGTGCGGCGGCGTCGTCGAGTTCATCCGGCGAAGCGCCGCCGTCCAGGCGCTCGGCGAGATGGCGCGCGGCGGTACGTGCCAGTTCGACGTCCGCCAGCATGTCCGCGCACCTGTGCTTGATCGCCTGGAAGGAGCCGATCGGACGGCCGAACTGCTGCCGATCGGCGGCGTAGGCGACCGCGCCTGCCAGGCAGCCCGCCGCGACTCCCACCAACTCGGCGGCCAGCGCGACGGCGCCCGTCACCAGGCTGCGGCGAAGCGCTGCGAGCGCGGTGCCGCCCGTGGCCAGCACCTCTCCCGTGGCTCCGTCCAGCTTCAGCGTGCCGACCGGCCGAAGGAGGTCCAGACTCTCCGACCGCTCGAGGACGACCCCTCCCGATGACGTCCGGACCGCGGCCAGGACCGGCCCGTCCGGGGAGTCGGCGAGCAGGAGGACCAGGTCCGCCTCAGGTGTCAGTACGAGGTCGACGCTCCCCGTGAGCCTTACGGCGTCGTCCTGCGGAGCTGACGCGGTGAAGCCGCCACGGCCTCCCCACAGGTCCGGTTGCTGGGTCCAGGCGAGAGTCGGGACCGTCGACCCCGACGCCACCTGGCTCAGCAGCGCCGCGGCCCGTGCGCCGGTCAGCGTTTCCAGCGCACCGATCGCCCCCGCGACGGTCAGGGCCGGGACCGGGACCACCTTGGTCCCACATGCCTCCAGAGCCGCTGCGAGGTCCCGCCAGTCGCCCCCCGAGCCTCCGCGCGACTCGGCGACCGGCAGGCCGGGGACGCCGATCTCGGCGAGCCTGGACCACAACGGCAGCTCGCTGACCTGCGCCTGGTCGTTGATCAACTTGTGCGCCGACCCTTCGGGCCAGTGCCGGGCCAACAATTCGCCGATCGCATCGAGGAGCGCTTCCTGCTCCTCGGTATCGGCCACCGCCCCGTCCATGTGCATGCCCGACCTTTCCATTGTGTAGTGCTGAAGCAGTCGAATCTGATGGCTGTTATGTTTCAGCCTGCCAGGGGATTACCTCATTCCGTCCGAGGGACGGCCCTCTTTCCGATCACATCGGACGGCTTCCCCATCCCAGCGGGACGGCCGCCCACAATGGATGGAATCGGAAAGCACAATCGCGGATCACAGGCGCCCCCATCTGCTCACCGAAATTCGTAGTCGCCTGGTTCAGGGCGCCGGGTAAGGCGCCAGAAGTCCAATGTACTTAGAGGCCAGTTCTGGGTGACACGGCCCATTGCGTTCTTGTACCAGCTGCGCACCCCGGGAATACCGAAGGCCATACGGGCGCTCGCCTCGTCCACTCGCGCGCAGAACCGCTCCAGCGTCTCTTCGCGACACTCCATTGTCCGGTACGGGGACTCCAGAAGCATCTTGAGGCTCTCCAGGACATAATTCACCTCCAACTCGGAGAACATGACGATGCTGCCGTTGACCACCAGGTTGGTGTTCGGGCCGTACAGCAGAAAGAAGTTCGGGAAGTTCGGGACGGTGATGCCTATGTGGGCACGCGGATTTCCTGCCCACTGACGGTGCAGGTCAACACCGTTTCGTCCGGTGACCGTCATGCCCGGCAGAAACTGCGAAGCGTGGAAGCCGGTTCCGTAGATGATGACGTCGGCACCGTGCAGCGTCCCGTCGGCCGTGATCACACCCCGCTCTTCGATCTCGGTGATCCGATCGGTGATCAGCATCACGTCGTCACGCCTGAGGGCGCGTGCCCAGGCGCCGTCATCGCGAAGCATGCGCTTGGCGTACGGCGGGTAGTCCGGGATGGCTTTGGCCAGCAGGTCGGGGCGGCCGGCGTACTCGCGTTCGAGATGCGCGACCAGGGCTTCCCGCAGCGCATGGTTGAGCGCCGACACCGACCCCTGTTCCCGCCATTCCGGATCGACCAGGCAGTACTGTCGCCGACCCTCCACGTTGCCCCAGAACTGCTGGAAGCGAAACCACCGGTGATAATGCGGGACGTGCGCCAGCAGGTGCCGCAGGCCAGGTCTCAGCGGAGCACGGTAAGCCGGGGTGGGCATGATCCATGGCGGTGTTCGCTGGAACACCCGCAGCTCGGCGGCCCGTCCGGCGATCTCAGGGACGACCTGGAACGCACTGGCACCGGTGCCGACCACCGCTACCCTGCGTCCCGACAGGTCCACGTCGGAGTCCCAGCGGGCGGTATGCCAGGACGGTCCCCGGAACCGTTCCCGGCCGGGGACCGCCGGGTAGGCGGGTTCGTTCAGCTGGCCGACGGCGCTGATGACGGCCTCGCTCTCCAAGGTCTCGATGCGTCCATCACGATTCAGGACGCGCAGCCGCCAGCACCCGCCCGGCTCATCAAACGCGGCGGACAGGACCCGCGTTCCGAGGCGGATCGACTCGCGGAGCCCCTGCTCGGCGGCGAACGTCCGGAAGTAGTCCAGGATCGATTCTCTGGTCGAGTACTGATGGGGCCACACCGGCCGTTGCGCGAACGAGTAGCTGTAGGAGTAGTTGCTGGTGTCGAGCCGACAGCCGGGATAGTGGTTCTCCCACCAGACGCCGCCCACCTCATCGTTGCGCTCCAGCACCACGAAGGGGATTCCCGCGCCCCGCAGGTGGTGAGCCGCGGCCAGACCCGACATCCCGGCCCCGATGATGACGACGCGGAACCGCCGGTCAGGGGCGACGGCGCTCTTGTGCCAAGCGGGAGCCGCGTCCTCGGAGTCGAGGCCGAGCTGATGGCGGAGGAGCGGCAGGTATTCGTCGTCCACGGGTCCGGTGATGAACTCCATCATCTGACGCAGTTCGCCCTCAGACGGAGTCCTGGGAGAAGGTCTCCCACGCGCCAGCCACCGGCGCAGGGTATCGGCGGCGACCTGTCTGGCCTCTTTCTGGGCTCGCTCGGACAGGCCGCCCTGCGGCTCCACCCCGAGGGGCCTAGAGATCACCGCGGGCCGTAGCTCGTCGCGGAGGATCGACAGGTCACCGGTGACATGGGCCAGCGCGGGCAGCAGCGAGGGCAGGTCGGCGTCCCGGAGGGCCGCCTCAAGGTCCCCCAGCACGTTCTCCTGCGCGGCGCTCATGTGAGGGCCTCGTTCGCGCCGACGGCCCGCAGCTGTGCGCAAAGCTCGGTGATCACGGCCTCCAAGTCGGCCGCGGGGCACGCCGCGGCCGCATAGCGGTCCGGACGCAGGACGATGATCTCGTCCTGACGACGGGTCAGGCTCAGGTCGCGGAAGGCCCCGTCGATATCGCGCACCTCGACGACGGCGGGCTTGTCCGAGGCTCGGGCGGCCGCCTCGCTCGCCGGCCCACCCCCGTCCTGCCGCGCAAGGGGCGCGCGGCGGTCCGGCTCCGGCGGTGACACCCGGACGAGGACGGCCCCCAGCCGCGCCAGTCGCGCAAGAGTACCCGCCGACAGGTGTTCGGCTGGGTCTCCTCCTAGACCGAGCACAGCGATCGAAGTGCCCAGGACGTCGTCGAGCCGTGCCCTCCGCCCCTCCTTCGTGAGCACCCAGGGCTGGCCGAAGAGCCGTCCGACCGGCGAGTCTTTGCGGCCCTTTCCGGGAGCTACCATCACGCCCTCCGTGTAGCGGGGCGCAGGCTTGTACTTCATCTGCAGGATGTAGTCGCGGGCGCCGGGGACTTGCTGCACACCCCGGAAGAACGCGTTCCTCACGGTCTCGGTCACCCGGTTGCGCGGCTGGTACATCCGTCCGACCCGGGTGGCGAACGACACCATGGTCTCCGCGTGCCCACGCCGTTCGGCGTCGTAGGTCTTCAGGAGGGAGGGTTCACACTTCCCCGAGGTGACCGCCGCCAGCTTCCAGGCCAGGTTCGTCGCGTCCCGGATGCCGGAGTTCATGCCCTGCCCGAAGAACGGGGGCTGCAGATGAGCGGCGTCTCCGGCGAGGAAGACCGGACCGTCCTGGAACCGCGCGGAAGTCCGTGAGTGGTGCCAGTAGACCCGGCCCCGCACCAGCTCCGGGAGCGGGCGTCCCCGATAGTACGGGGTCAGCAGTTCCCGTACCTTCGCCGGCGCGGTGATCTGTTCCTCGCGCTCACCGGGCAGCAGCTTGAACTCGAACCGGCGATGACCGTAGGGAAGCGGGATCGTCATCGACGGCCGCCTCGGGTGGCAGTAGACCGCGGAGTACGGGGCCTCCCAGGTGTCCTCGGCGACATCGACGACCAGCCACTGGGCGGAATCGGTGCGGCCGAGCATCCGGATTCCCAGCGCCTCCCGGACGAAGCTTCGCCCGCCGTCCGCGCCCACGGCGAACCGGGCGAGCACCCGGACCTCGGCACCGTGGTGCCGGGCGGTCAGCCGCGCGCCCTCGTCCTCGCCGACTCGTTTCAGGCCGACGACTTCGGTCTCCGGATGGAGGGTCACGTGATCGAAGCGGTCCAGGCCACGCCGGAGAGACGCCTCCAGGAGAGGCTGGAGGAACAGGTTGCGGCGCGGCCAGCCGTACGGTCGGGCGCTGGGTCCGACATGGGCCAGGACGCGGCCGCGCGAGTCGTGGTAGCGGATCGGGGCGTTCTGGATGCAGTCGGCGAGAATCTCCTCGGCCAGTCCGGCGGCCTGGAGGCTGCGCAGCGACTCGTCGTCGACGGCGACGGCACGGGGATGGTCCAGGGGCCCGGGCTCACGGTCCAGCACGACGGTGCTGACCCCGTACGTCCCGAGGAGATTGGCCAGCGTGAGCCCGCACGGCCCTGCGCCGACGACGGCGACGTCCACCTCGATGTCCATCCCGCACCCTTTCCGGCCAGCCGAGCCCATTATAGACATAGCGTCAGAAACTATAGAAGGGATGAAAATAGAGAGTCAATAACTCCTCACCTAGCTTCCTCCTCCTCGCTGGGTATACATGTACGGGCCGTAAGATTCTTAGCTTGAAAGGGGAGAGATTCATGGGACGGCTCGAGGGCAAGGTCGCTCTGATCACAGGTACCGGCGGCGGCCAGGGCCGCGCGGCCGCACTCCGATTCGCCGAAGAGGGGCGGTGGTCGTCGGGTGCGACATGAACACCGAAGCGAACGAAGAGACGATCGAACTCGTCCGCAGGGCCGGTCACGAGATGACCGCGTCCGCCCCGGTCGATCTGGGTGACAGCGTGCAGGAACGCCGCTGGGTGGAGGAGGCCGCCGCAGAGCACGGCCGGCTGGACGTTCTCTACAACAACGCCTCGGCTGACGAGCTTGACCTGGTCTTCTATACCACCGAGTACGCCTGGCCGATGCTCGCCCGCTCCGGCGGTGTCGTGATCAACGTCGGATCGACCGCTGGACTGGTAGGCGCCCGGCACACCGCCAAGGCAGCCCTCAGCGCGACAAAGGGCGCCGTGATCGCCATGACCAGGCGGCTTGCCGCCGAGGGAGCCGAGCAGGGATCGGGACGGTCTGCATCAGCCCTGGCGCAATCGAGACTCCGGGCACCGCGAGCTTCTTCGCCGATCCCGAGGTGCGCGCGACGCTGCTGGCGCCGCAGCTGATCCAGCGGACCGGGAGGCCGCAGGACGTCGCCGAACTGGCCGTCTACCTGGCCTCTGACGAGCCGAGATTCGTCACCGGCGCCAAATTTCGTGGTCGATGGCGGCTTCACGGCTCTGTGATAGTGCAGGCCGGGGACGGTCGGCGTCCCTGGCCTGGGCCCGTGGGTCAGAGGCCGCGACTGCGGCGGGCGTGCTCAAGTTGGGCTGCGTGGTTGGTCTCGTAGCGCTCGATCCACTCCTTCGGCAACGTCTGCCAGGCCGGCCCGATCCGCAGGCGCTCGCCGGTACCGAACCGTTCGGCCGCCACCACGTCGGCGAGGAATACGGTGTTCTCTTCGGCGTCCAGGCTGCCCACCACACGTCCCTCGACGTAGCTGAGCGCGTCCAGCAGGATCGGCGCGCCGGTGACGCCGGCCTTGACGGCGAAAGGCGCGAGCTTGTCGCCGTCCCGGCCGGACCGACCGCCGAGCCCCATGATGATGGCCAGCGACCGCTCCAGCGCGTCGTCCGGGGTGGCGGCCAGCAGGTGCATGGCGAACACCCCGGAACGCATCACCATGTCGTGCGTCAGGTTGTACTTGGTCAGGCTGATCGTCACGCGCGGTGCCTCCGGGACGATGGAGGCCGAGCCGGCCGACAGCGAGATCAGGCCGTTGGTCCGGCCTTCATCCACGGTCGTCACCGCTACGGGGAACGGGCGCAGGCCGGACAGGGTGTAGTCCGCCGCGGAAAGGTCAAGGGTCACGCCGGTCTCCTTTGTCCGGGGCAGGGGCGCCTACAGGCCAAGCGGAACGGTCCCGATGACGCCCGCTTTCTCCAGGCGGCTCAGCTCCCCGGCGGTCAGCCCGAGCTCACCGCGGAGGATCTCCTCGTTGTGCTGCCCGAGCAGCGGAGCCGGTGCGCGGTGCGGCTTGTCCGGGACCCGGGAGAACCGCATCGGCCATCCCGGGTACAGCTCCGGTCCCATGACCTCATGCGGCAACTCCTGGTAGTAGCCGCGAGCGGTGAGCTGGGGATCGGAATGGAAGTCGTCGGCCGTGGCGACGACGGCGGCCGGGACACCGTGTTCCAGAAGGGACTTCGCCAGTTCCTCCGCGGGCGCCTGTGCGGCCCACTCGCCGAGCTCGGCGTCGATCGCGTCATGGCGCTCATGCCGTCCGGCCGCGGTCTCCAGCGCGGCGTCCCGTGCCCATTCGGCATCGCCGAGGGCGGTCCGCAGCCGGTTCCAGTCGGCGTCGTCGCGGACCGACAGGGCGATGTGGCGCCCGTCGGACGCCGCGTACACGCCTTGGGGTGCGAAGACCCGGGAGCGGTTGCCCTCCCGGCCGGGCACGCGGCCGGTCAGCGCGTACTCGATCACGGGGTCGGCGCCCACGCACGCCCCCACCTCGATCTGCGGAATCTCGATCAGCTGTCCCTGCCCGGTGCGCTCGCGGTGCCGCAGAGCGGCTAGGGTCGCGACGACGGCGTGGAGCGCGACCGCCGGATCGGTGTAGCCGCCCGGGGACGTGGGCCGGGCATCCGCAGGCCCGGTGAGGGCGGCCTGCCCGGACACCTGTTCAAACGCGTTGCCCCAGCCCACGAAGTCGCGCCAGGGGCCTTCCAGGCCGTAGCCGGGCATCCGCACCATGATGATGCCGGGGTTGATCTTCCGGATCCGCTCCCAGCCGAGCCCCAGGTTGTCCATGACCCGGGCGGCGTAGTTCTCGGCGATGACGTCGGCCGAGGCGATCAGCCGCTCCAGCAGCTCGCGGCCCTCGGGCCGGGAGAGGTCGAGGGTGAGGTTCCGCTTGTTGAGGTTCACCGGACGGTGCCTGCCCGCCTCGTACCAGCGCTCTCCGAGCTGCGGCGCGGTCATGTTGAACCGGAAACCATCAGGACGCTGCACCGACTCGACCTTGATGACGTCGGCGCCCATGGCCCCGAGGTAGGTGCCGTGTGTACCACCGGCCCAGAAGGTTCCCAAGTCGATGATCCTGAGGCCGGCGAACGGCAGGGCGTCCTTAGCTTCGGCCGCCGCGTCGTCGGCTCCTGGGCGGCGGTCGCCCCAGCCGTCGAGAAGCTCGGCGTTGTGCTCGCCCTTGGCCGGCGCGGGCCGCCGGGTCGTGGCCGGAGTCGCCTCCAGCCGCCACGGGAAGGACGGGCGCACGAAGGGGCGCCCCCCACGGTCCTCGCGCACGAAGAACTTCCGCTCCCGCCAATGCTCGGCGTCCACGATGGAGGCGCCGTCGTGGACGGGAACCGCCGGGATGCGCAGCGCCTGGCACAGCCCGACCGCGTCCATCACGGACTTCTCCGCGAGCCACGCCTCGGCGCGCCGTTCGAAGTCGGCCCGCTCCGGCCCGCCCTCTCGCAGGTCCTCGCGACGGGTTGCGTACTCGGGCGCTCCGATCATTTCGCACAGATCCTGCCATTGCTGGCCGGTCAGGATGTTGATGCCGACCCAGCCGTCCCGGCAGCGGCGCACGCCCAGGAGGACGCTCTCGGCGGAGAGCGGCTTTCGTCCGAGACGCCTCAGCACCGCGTTGGTGATCGTCGGGAAGGTCAGGACGGAGTGCGCGCATTCCATCAGGGAGATGTCCACGTCCTGCCCGCGGCCGTTCCGGCGTGCGCCGTGGTGGGCGGTCAGCGCGGCGGCGGCGATGTAACCGCCCGCGATGAACTCCAGATAGCGCCCGCCGACCTGGACCGGCTCCGGTCCGCCGCGCGGCGCCATCACGCCCGCCGCGGCCTGGAGGGTGAAAGGCGTCGCCGGCCGGTCACGGTACGGCCCTTCCTGGCCGAAGTCGGAGACCCGGACCACGCTGAGTCCCGGATGGTTCTCGCGGAGGTCTTCGGGTACGAGGCCAAGCGCCTCCAGCCGTCCGGGCCCCAGGTTCTCGATGAGGACGTCGCATCCGCGCACCAGCCGGAGAACGGCCTCAGCGTCGGCGTCCAGATCGACCGACACGCCCCGCTTGTTGGCGTTGACGTATTCGAAGAGCCCTCCGTACCGGCCTTCCCTGTCGTCGGGATGGAACGGTCCGGCCGCCCTCAGCGGATCATCGTCGGAGCCCTCGACCTTGACCACGTCCGCTCCCAGGTCCGCCAGCAGCCGCGCTGCGTACGACACGGCCACGTCGCCGCCCAGCTCCACCACGCGCATCTGGGCAAGAGCACCCGGTGCCTCCTCCGCCATCAAGTCTCTCCCTTTCCTCGTGCCCGGTACGTCCGCAGTGTGCGCTCAGCCGAGCAGGTCGCGGGCGACGACCATGCGCTGGATGTCGGTGGCTCCCTCACCCAGCCGCTTGACCCGCAGATCCCGGAACCATCGCTCCAGCGGAAGCTCCTGGGAGACGCCCAGCGCGCCCAGAATCTGCATGCACCTGTCCACCACCCGGAAGGCCGTCTCGGTGGCGTACAGCTTGGCGATCGCCGCGTCGGTCCGGACATCGCGGTCCAGGTCGGCGTTCCACGCGGCCTGGTAGATCAGGAGCCGGGCTGCGCGCAGCTCGATCTCGCTGTCGGCGATCATCCACTGCACGGCCTGGCGGTCCTTGAGCCGGACGCCGAAGGTCTCCCGCTCGCGGGCCCAGTCGATGGCGATCCGCAGCGCGGCGTCGGCGATGCCGACCGGCCCGGCCCCGTACACGATCCTGCTCGCGACCAGAAAGTCGGAGGCGAGCTTGAATCCCTCCCCCTCCGCGCCGATGAGGTTCTCTGCCGGCACCCTGACGTTGTCGAAATGCAGCACGTGAGGGGAGAACGACGTGAGGACGCCGATCGGCCGGGTGGTCAGGCCGGGCGTGTCGCTCTCCACCAGCAGGCAGCTGATGCCGTTCCGGTCGCCCTGACGTCCAGTGCGCACGTAGACCACGCCCCAGTCGGCGCCCGCCACATGGCTGGTCCACATCTTCTCGCCATTGATCACATAGTGGTCGCCGCGGCGCTCGGCGCGGCAGCGGATCGCCCGGACTGGGTCGGATCCGCCGGTGCTCTCGCTGATCGCGGTGAACGCCTTGCCCGGCGCGCCCTCGATCATGGGCCGGGCGTACCGGTCGAACAGCGCGGGCGACGCCTGGAACAGCACACTGGGCGGGTCACCGCCGAAAGCGCCGAGCGCGGGGAAGTAGGCGCCCATCCGGCACTTGGCGGCCTCCTCCGCCACCACCACCTGCCCGAGCACGCCTAGTCCCGCACCACCGAACTCGGCGGGTGTGCGCAGTGCCCACAACCCCATGCGACGGGCCTTGGACTGGAGCCGCGCGAGCCGTTCGGGGTCGAGGCCGACGGCGTCGTGGGGAAGCTCCTCCTCCACGGGCGCGACCTCGTTGCGCATGAACCGCCGGACGGTGTCGCGCAGCTCGATCAGTTCGTCCGGCAGCCGCCACGCGCCGAGCGGCGGCTCCCCGTCTGAGCCGGGCGCGATGCCGCTCGTCATGACGTTTCCGCCACGGCCACGCCCATGCCGGTGATCCAGTCGGGCACGGGCTCGTATGCGACGGTGGTCAGGGGGCGGCCCCCGGCGGCCGCGGCGGCCAACCAGGTGCGCACCTCGTGACCGCCCGCGCCCGCGCGCTCGGTGGCATCGCCGACCAGTTCCGCCAGGGCGGCCCTGTCGTCCTCGGCCAGCGCGGCGAGCACTTCCCGGTCCCAGTCGGGGCGGATCTTGAGCCGGGCGGCGGGCAGTCCGTCGGCGATCAGGCGGGCTCGTTCCTCATCGCTGAGATCGTGGCTCCCGGCCTCCATGCTGGGGGGCGAGTGGGAGAGCCCACCGCTGCCGATCAACAGGGTGCGGCCGGGCAGCCCGTCCAGGAACTCCCCGACCGCGCCGCCAAAGGCCTGCACCCGGGCGGGGGCGGGCAGGGGCGGGGTCACGCAGTTGACGGCGATCGGAATGACCGGAACCGCGTCGACGCTACCGATGAGGCGGCGCAGCGGCTGGGCGAAGGCGTGGTCCAGCTCCACCCCGCGGCACACCCCGATGTCGAATCCGGCCGAGAGCAGATGCTCGGCCAGCTCCCCGGCGAGCGCGCCGGGCACGTTCAGCTCGCCGCTCGGCTGCCGCCCCTCGCCCAGGACGCCGGCCGACAACGCGACCGCGAACGCCGGCACCACCTGCACGAAGGCCCGGCGGTGGTCGCCGCCGAAGACGACCACCCGCTCCGGTGCGAACTCATCGACCATCCGGCGTGCTTCGGCAAGCCCCGCGCGGAAGCCGAGGCCCTCGGCCTCCTGGACGTCACGCTCCATCCCCGGGCTGTGGCTCGTGCACACCACCAGCTTTTCTGAGGTCATCGGCAGCCTCCCTCAGCCGAGGACGAAGGGGTCACGGGTGTTGCCGGTGGTCTCGATCCAGACGGCCTTCTCCTCCAGGAACTCGTTCAGGCCCTCGGTTCCGTTCTCGCGGCCGAAACCGCTGTTCTTCATGCCGCCGAACGGCATCGCGTAGTTGAGCGTGCGGTAGGCGTTCACCCAGACGGTCCCGACGCGCAGCTCCTTGGTCACCCGCAGGGCACGGCGCAGGTCGGACGTCCAGACGCCCGCCGCCAGGCCGTAGCGGGAGTCGTTGGCGATCGCGACGGCCTCGCCCTCGTCCCTGAACCGGAGCACGCCCAGCACGGGCCCGAAGATCTCGTCCTGGCAGACGGTGGACTCCGGTGAGACGTCGGTGACGATGGTCGGCTCGACGAACAGCCCGCCGAGACCCCGGTCCCCTCCTCCGGCGCGGATCGTCGCGCCCTCGGCTCGGGCCGCATCGATGTAGCCGCGGATCTTCTCGAGCTGGCCCGGGAAGCAGATCGGGCCCATCTCGGTGGCCGCCTCCTTGGGATCTCCCATCACGATCGTGGCCGCCCGGGCGGCGATCCGCTCCACCACCTCGTCGTAAACCTCATCGTGGACGAGTGCGCGGGAACCGGCGATGCAGGTCTGGCCCGAAGCCGCGAAAATGCCGGCGATCACTCCGTTGGCCGCGGCCTCAAGATCAGCGTCGGGAAAGATGATGTTGGCCGACTTGCCGCCCAGTTCCAGGGTCGCGGGCGCGAAATGGGCCGCCGCGGCGCCCGCCACGGCGGCGCCCGCGGCCTCCGAGCCGGTGAAGGACACCCGGTCCACGCCCGGATCGGCGACAAGCCACTCCCCCACCTGCCGGGAGGCGCCGCTGACGGTGTTGAAGACGCCGGGCGGAAAGCCGGCCCGCTCCAGCAGATCGGCGAAGCGCAGAATCGACACGGGCGCGTGCTCGGAAGGCTTGGCCACCATCGTGCAACCGGCCGCCAGCGCCGGTGCCAACTTGAAGGTCAGCAGGAGCAGCGGGGAGTTCCACGGCAGGATCGCCGCGACCACCCCGGCCGGTTCCCGGGTGACGTACCCGAAGAAGTCGGGCCGGCCGGTGTCGACCACCCGCCCCTCGATCTTGTCGGCCAGCCCGGCGTAGTAGTCGTACCAGGCGGGAAGCCCGCGGATCTGACCGGACATCTCCCGCAGCAGCTTGCCGTTGTCGCGGGTCTCCGCCAGCGCCAGGTCATCGGCGGAATCGGTGATGACCTCGCCCAGTCGCCGCATGAGCCGGGCCCGCTCACGGCCCGGCATGGCTCCCCACTCGCCCTCGAACGCCGCACGGGCGGCACGCACCGCGTCCGCCACGTCCTGCCGGGTGGCCTCGGCCACCTCGGCCCACGGCTCGCCCGTGTAGGGGTCGATCGACGTGAACGTGGACGCGCCGGAACGCTTCTCCGCGCCCACCGTCATCGCCAAACGTTCCATGGTCTGTCTCCATCTCCTTACTGGGACGGGCCGCGGTCCCCGTACCGGGCCGCGAGTCCTTCCGAGCCCCTGGCCAGGAGGGTGACGTCGGCCCCGACGAGGAGGAACCGGGCGCCGAGGTCGAGCAGTTGGCGGGCCCGGTCCTCCTGGAAGGCGTTGACCCCCGCCACGGCGCCCATTCCGACCAGCGTCTCGATCGCCTTGTCCACGGCGGCGACCACGTCGGGGTGATCAGGCCGGCCGAGATGGCCCATGGACGCGGCCAGGTCGGCCGGACCGATGAACACCCCGTCCACGTGCTCGACGGCGGCGATGTCGGGCAGCGCCGCGAGCGCGCGTTCGGACTCGACCTGCACCATCAGGCAGATGTCCTCGTCGGCGCGGCCGAGGTAGCCGGGGATCCGGTTCCAGCGCGAGGCGCGGGCCAAAGCGCTGCCGACACCGCGGACGCCGTCCGGCGGGTAGCGGGTCGCCCGTACCAGCTCGGTCGCCTGCTCGACGGTCTCGACCATGGGGACGAGCAGATTCCGCACGCCCAGGTCGAGCAGCTGCTTGATGAGCACCGCGTCACCGATCGGCGGCCGGACCACGACGTGGACGTCGTACGCCTCGCACGCCTGCAGCTGCGGCAGGAGCGTGCGGAGGTCGTTGGGCGCGTGCTCGCAGTCGATCAACAGCCAGTCGATGCCGCTCCCCGCGCAGATCTCCGCCACCAGCGGGCTGCCGGAGGCCACCCACATCCCGATCTGGGGCGTCCCCTTGCGCAGGGCCGCGGCGAACGCGTTGTGCTCAGGCGCCTGCATCGGCGCTCCCCCCGACGAAGCGGCATGTGATGGCGCCGAGAGGGCCGAAGTCGGCGTGGAAGGCATCTCCGTCGTAGGCGTGCACGGGCCGGGTGAAGGAGCCGGACAGGATGACCAGGCCGGCCTCCAGGGACACCCCATAGGAGGCGAGCTTGTTGGCCAGCCAGGCCACCCCGTTGGCTGGATGGTTGAGCACCGCCGCCGCGACGCCGGACTCCTCGACGATCCCGTTCCGGTACAACAGGGCCGACACCCAGCGCAGGTCCACGTCCATGGGCCGCACCACCCGGCCTCCTAGCACGACCCCGGCGTCGGCGGCGTTGTCAGCGATGGTGTCGACGATCGTCCGGGTCCGGCCGGTTTCGGGGTCGGCCATCTGGACGCGCGCGTCAAGGATCTCAAGGGCCGGGGTGATGTACTCGGTGGCTCTCAGCACGTCGAACTTCGTGCAGCCGGGACCCTTGAGCGCGTCGCCGAGCACGAAGGCCAGCTCGACTTCGACGCGGGGCCGGATGAACCTGTCGTAGGGAAGATCGCTGCCGTCCTCGAAGAACATGTCGTCGTACAGTGCGCCGTAGTCGGGCTCGTCGATGGAGACGGCCTGCTGCATCGTCCGCGAGGTCAGGCCGATCTTGCGGCCCAGCAGCCTGCGCCCTTCGGCCAGCTTCAGCGCGACGCCGGCGTGCTGGACGGCGTAGGCGTCCTCGATGGTGAGCCCTGGGTCCTCCAGGGAGGGCTGGCGGATGGGGACGCGGGACGCCTCGGCTTCGCGCAGCCGGACGGCGATCTCCCGCGCTCGTGCGTCATCGATCGTCCGCCCGGTCTCGGTGGTCACGGCCGGTCACTCCCCACGAAGGAACCGCAGGGCGGCGGCGTTGAAGGTCTGCGGGTCCTCGAAGTGCGGCCAGTGCCGGACGTGCGGCATCTCCAGCACCTCCGCCTTCGGCATCAGGGCGGCCACCTGGTGCGCGGTGCTCTGGTACTCGTTGTGATCCTTGCCCGAGGCGATCACCAGTGCCGGGGACTGAATCGCGGCCCACTCCTCCCTGGAGATCAGGTTGCGCTCCCGGACCTCGGCGTCCTGGAGGATCAGCACGTGGTCGAGCGTCCGCCTGGTCTCGGGCAGCCGGTAGATCGACTGGCGCAGCGCGATCATGTCCGGGATCCGATTGGACTCCTCGGCGATCAGGTTGACGAACACCGCCTTGATCGAATCCCAGTCGGCCTGTTCGACGGCCCGGGTCCGCTCTGCCCGCACCCGGGCCATGTTCGAGGCCGTGGCCAGCAGGCCGGCCGGCGACATCAACACCAGGCGGTCGGCGCGCCCAGGGTGGGTGAGCGCGAACCGCGCCGCCACCCACGCCCCAAGGGACGTGCCCATCAGCGATGCCCGCTCGATGCCCAGCGCGTCCATGACGCCGGCGACGTGCTCGACGTACACGGGGATCTCGTAGTCGCGGTCGGGCTTGCCGGAGAAGCCGTTGCCGACCATGTCGAACGCGATGCAGCGGAAGTGCTCCGACAGCGGACCCAGGTTGGCGACGAAGGTCTCCCAGTGCCCGCCGGTCCCGTGCAGCATGACGAGAGCGGGCAGGCCGGGCGCGCCCGCCTCGACATAGCGGGTGCGCACGCCGCCGGCCTCCAGCCAGCCCTGGGTGAAGGCGACATCGCGCAGTTCGGTCCAGATGCTGCGGTACTCGGCGGGGGCCGTCGCTGCCTGCTCTGTCACGTTCGCTCCCTTTCCACACGCCGGGGATCCGGCGAGGTTCGGCTCTTGTGACGATAGTAT
>Ga0079224_100005176_pt1 | contig 17073 bp, 17 predicted proteins | sample Stecom2015_FD_80414 | JGI IMG/M metagenome (GOLD analysis project Ga0079224, IMG submission 80414) | Agricultural soil microbial communities from Utah to study Nitrogen management - Steer compost 2015 | ecosystem: Environmental > Terrestrial > Soil > Agricultural land | place: USA: Utah... | reverse complement strand
CTTACAGTCCCGCCGCTTCCCGCAGCGCCGCGGCTTTGTCCGTCCGCTCCCACGGCAGGTCCAGATCGTCCCGGCCAAAGTGGCCGTAGGCCGCCACTTGCCGGTAAATGGGACGCCGCAGGTCCAAGTCCCGGATGATGGCCCCCGGCCGCAGGTCAAAGTGCTCCTGGATCAGCCGCACGATCTGCTCTTCGGGAATCCGGGCCGTGCCAAAGGTGTCCACCGTCATGGAAACCGGCCGCGCCACGCCGATGGCGTAGGCCAGCTGCAGCTCGCAGCGGCTGGCCAGCCCCGCCGCGACCACGTTCTTGGCCACCCAGCGGGCCGCGTAGGCCGCCGAGCGGTCCACCTTGGTGGGATCCTTGCCGCTGAAGGCCCCGCCCCCGTGCCGGGCCGCGCCGCCGTAAGTGTCCACGATGATCTTGCGCCCGGTCAAGCCCGCGTCCCCCTGGGGCCCGCCCACCACAAACTTGCCCGTGGGGTTGACGATAAAACGGGTGTTGTCCAGCAGGTGCTCGGGCACCACCGGCTTAATGACGTGCTCGATGATGTCCGCGTGGAGCTGCTCCGCCGACACATCCTCCCGGTGCTGGGTGGAAATGAGCACCGTATCCACTCGCACGGGCCGCCCGTTGTCGTACTCCACCGTCACCTGGGACTTGCCGTCGGGCCGCAGGTAGTCCAGGATCTTTTGCTTGCGCACCTCGGCCAGCCGCCGGGCCAGCTTATGGGCGAGAGAAATGGGCAGCGGCATCAGCTCCGGCGTTTCGTCCACCGCATAGCCAAACATAATGCCCTGATCGCCCGCGCCCACCGCCGCGATCTCGTCTTCGGAGAGTTCCCCGGTGCGGGTTTCCAGGGCGCGGTTGACGCCCAGCGCGATGTCGGGCGACTGTTCGTCCAAGGCCACCAGCACGCCGCAGGTGTCCGCGTCAAAACCGTACTTGGCCCGGTCGTACCCGATTTCCCGCACCGTGTTGCGCACGATCCGCGGGATGTCCACGTGGGCGGTGGTGGTGATCTCGCCGATCACCAGCACCAGGCCGGTGGTGATGGCCGTTTCGCAGGCTACCCGGGCGTGGGGGTCCTGGGCGATGATGGCATCCAGAATGGCGTCGGAAACCTGGTCGCAGATCTTGTCAGGATGGCCCTCGGTGACCGACTCCGACGTGAACAGGTAGCGCCGGCCGCGGGCCTGCGCCGCCGGCTGCATCCCGGCTTGCGCGTGGGTGCTGCTCATGCCCGTGCTCCTTTCCGCGAAAACAAAAAAACCTTCGTCCATCACAGGAAGAAGGCAGAGTGAACCGTCACTCTCATCTCCCAGGAATGGATCCTGCAGGAATTGGCACCGCACCCCCACCGGGCCGGTTGCCGGGCTTCATCGGGCCAGTCCCTCCGCCTCTCTCGATAAGAGCGGAAACGCTGCACTATGCAGTTTTTCCCTGACCGATGCCGTCCCCATGCTACCATCCTGCCGGGCGGCTGTCAATAAGACCCCAGTCGCGGCCGGCGTCTTTCCCCAGCGAAGCCTTCATATTATATTAACGGGGATGCCCGCTGACCGGGGGTGCCGATAGCCGCGGATGCCTATCTTCAAAGGCGCCCATCGACGCCTCCGGGAAACCCAACGGCCAAGCCCGGGAACCAGCCCCGGAATACGCGCGCAGAGGGGGTGCGGCCATGGCCCGCGTCGGTTTCCATGTGATCCGCGTGCGCACCGTCCTCCGGTGGGCGGCCGTCATCGGCATCGCCCTGGCAGCCGGCCTGCTGCTGTACGGTCTTGCCGCGGGGTTTCGGCACCCGGCCGCGCACCCGGGGCTCATCCCCGTGGCAGCCCTGCCCCTGGACCAGCCCGCTCCCGACTTCGCCCTCACCGCCTGGGACGGCCGCACCATCCAACTGGCGGCCCTGAAGGGCCAGCCGGTGGTGCTGGTATTTTGGACCACCTGGTGCCCGGGTTGCCGGGAAGGCCTGGCCGCCCTGGAAGCCGTTTACCGCCAGTTCCGGGAAACCCACGGGCTGGCGGTGCTGGCCGTCAATATCATGGAAACGCCCGAAGCCGTGGAGGCCTTCCTCACCCAGCAGCGGCCGGGCTGGAGCTTCCCCGTCCTGTTGGATCGGGACGGCGCGGTCAGCGAGGCGTACCGCATCCGCATCGCCCCCAGCGTCATGTTCATCGACAAGGACGGCCTCCTGCGGGACCGCCTCCTGGGCGAGTTCAGCCAGGACCTCCTGGCCGCCCGCCTGCAGCCCCTCCTGCCCCGGACCCTGCCTGCGATTCCCACGCGGGCGACCGGCTTAACGTAGGGGCCGCCCTGGGGGGATGCCCTCTCAAGCGCCCATCGCCGATCGGGTATGCGTCTGGGTTCGCCAAGCCGTTGTCTGGGGTCTCTCCATTCGTTCCACCGCCCGGCAGGCCGAGTGTGTGATCTGTCTGTTGGTATGTGCGACGTCTGAGGTGCAAAACGCGAGCGGTCTCGACTACCATCGATAGTAGGACAAGTCCCCGAAAAAGACACACGGAAAATTCAAACCGACAGCCAGGGGGCAGGGTTGGCCCGTGGCCGGGGGGCCGCGGCGATCACATCCACAGCCGGACCAGGGGCGGAGGGGTGCGCCATGAACTCATCGGGCTTGCCGCGGGAGGGCAGTGGGGCCGCCGGCTTCGCCGCGGCCGGTTGTAGGAGGCTGCTGGAGCTGTTCTTGGTTTCCCTGCGCCTGGGGCTGACCTCTTTTGGCGGTCCCGTGGCCCATCTGGGCTACTTCCGCGAGGAATACGTCGTGCGCCGGCGGTGGCTGGACGACGCGGCGTATGCGGATCTGGTGGCTTTGTGCCAGTTGCTGCCCGGCCCCGCCAGCAGCCAAGTGGGGATGGCCATCGGCATGATGCGGGCCGGTTTCTGGGGCGGCGTCGCGTCATGGCTGGGATTTACGCTGCCGTCGGCCGCGGCCCTCATCGTGTTTGGCGCCCTGCTCAACAAAGCGGACGTCGCTGGCGAAGGAGCCACGGTCGCGCAGGCCGGCTGGGTGCATGGGCTCTTGGTGGTGGCCGTGGCCGTCGTCGCCCACGCGATCTGGGGCATGGCCGCCAATCTGACGCCCGACCGGGCCCGCGCGAGCATTGCCGTAGTGGCCGCCATCGTCGTCCTGGCGGCACCGACAGCCCTGGCGCAGGTGGCCGCGATCGTGCTGGGAGGATTTCTGGGCCACCTGCTGCTCCGGCGGCCCGCTGTCCCAGCGGCGCACCGTGGGGCCCCCGGGGCGGCTCGGGCGCCCATCCCCGGCAGGGGCGCCGTTGTGGCTTGGGTCCTGTTCTTTGGCCTGCTGATGGGCCTGCCGCTCTTGGCAAGCGCGTACCCCGCCCCGGCGGTGGCCGTGTTGGACCGCTTCTACCGGGCGGGGAGTCTGGTCTTCGGCGGCGGCCACGTGGTCCTGCCCTGGCTGCAGACCGGTGTGGTGGGACCGGGATGGGTCACGGCGGAGCAGTTCTTGGCCGGCTACGGCGCGGCGCAGGCCGTGCCGGGGCCCCTCTTCACCTTCGCCGGCTACCTGGGTACGGTCATGGGCGGGTGGAGCCTGGGCTTGCTGGCAACGGTGGCCATCTTCCTCCCGTCGTTTCTGCTCATCGCGGGTGCCCTGCCCCACTGGGACCGGTTTCGGCAGCACGGGAGCTTCCAGCCCGCGCTTCAGGGCGTCAACGCCGCCGTAGTGGGCTTGCTCCTCGCGGCCTTCTACGACCCGGTGTGGACCAAGGCCATCCGCTCACCCCTCGACTTTGGCCTGGCCGCAGCCGCCTTCAGCCTGCTCGTGCACTGGAAAGCCCCCGCGTGGCTGGTCGTCATGGCCTGCGCGCTGGGGGGCGAGCTGCTGGCCGCGCTGGCTTCCCCTGCCTAATCTCTCCCGCTCGTCTGGGCAATTCGCCCTTGACAGCCGCCGCGCCATCCGATATAGTCTTGGGCAAGAAAGTTGCACGCGCGCAACATTGTTTCCCTAGAGTAAATCCCGGCGTCCGCCCGGCCGGTCGCAAGGCGCCCGGGACGGCGTCGGCCCCGCCGGGCTGCGGGTGGGCGCCTCAACGGCGTCCACTCCACCGGGAGGAGGGTGCCTCGGTGGCCTTGCCGCCCGGCCAGCACCACAAGGGTCCACGAGCACGATATAAGTCCAAGGAGAGGAGACCACCGTCCATGCCGTGGGACCAACTTGCGGAGAAACCGGACCGGCGCCGCCTGCGGGGCGGCATGCTTCCCTGGCTGATCGTTCCCCTCGTCGCCGGACTGGCCCTCATGGCCTACCTGTCGCCCCTGGGCCCAGCGCCTTCCCGGGCGGCGGCAGCCCCCATCAACGCCGTGGCCACCGTGGGCATGGTGGGCGACGTGGTGGCCGAGATCGGCGGCGCCTGCGTCAACGTGACGACCCTGATGGGCCCCGGCATCGACCCCCACACGTACCGGGCCAGCGCCCGGGACTTGCGGGCCATGCAGGGCGCCGACATCATCTTTTACGCCGGCCTCACCCTGGAAGGGCAGCTCGCGGACGTCTTGGACCGGCTGGCGGCCCGGCGCCCCACCGTCGCGGTTTCCGAAGCGGCAGTGCCCCCCGCCCGGCTGATGGAGGCCAACGACGACCGGTTTGGCATGGACCCCCACGTTTGGATGGACGTGAGCCTGTGGGCCCTGATCGCAGACGTGGTGCGGGACACCCTGGCCCAACTGGCTCCTGAGTGTGAGGCGCAGCTGGACCAGCGGGCCGCGGCCTACAAGCTGCAGCTGGCCGCGCTGCACCAGTGGGTCAAGGAGAGCATCGCGTCGCTGCCGGCCCACCGCCGGGTGCTGGTGACGGCCCACGACGCGTTCTTTTACTACGGCCGCGCGTACGGGCTGGAAGTCCACGGCATCCAGGGCATCAGCACCGACGCCGAGGCGGGGCTGGCCGACATCCGGGCCACCGCGGACCTGGTGATCCAGCGGCAAGTGCCGGCCATCTTTGTGGAGAGCTCCGTCAACCCCCGCAATATCGAGGCGGTGCAGGCCGCGGTGCGGGCCCGGGGAGGCGCGGTGGAGATCGGCGGCGAGCTGTACAGCGACGCCTTGGGCCAGCCGGGCACGTGGCGCGGCACCTACATCGGCATGCTGGTCCACAACACCGCCACCATCGTGGAAGCCCTGGGCGGCCAAGTGCCGCCGCTGCCCGCCGCGCTGGCGGACTGGGCGGCCCGGTGGCAGGTGCCGCTGCCGGTGGCGGCCCCGGGCGAGGACGGCTGACCCCGTGCAGCCCACCGGTGAGAAGGGGTGACCCCTATGGAAACGCAGCCTGGTCCCCGGCAGCCGGCCCACGGGCCGTGGGGGCGCGGCGGCGGAGCTGCCGGCAACGGCCACACCCATGAACCTTCCTTGGCCCTGCACATCGAAGACTTGACCGTCAGCTACGGCTACCGGCCGGTGCTGTGGGACATCGACTTGGACATTCCCCCGGGAGTGCTGGGCGCGGTGGTGGGCCCCAACGGCGCGGGCAAGAGCACCCTCATCAAAGCGGTGCTGGGCATGGTGCCCATCGCGGCCGGCCACATCTATGTCTTTGGCCGCCCCCACCGGGAGCAGCTGCACCGCATCGGCTACGTGCCCCAGCGCACGTCGGTGGACTGGGATTTCCCCACCACCGCCCTGGACGTGGTCACCATGGGCCTCTACGGCCAACTGGGCTGGATCCGGCGGCCCGGGCGCCGGGAGCGGCAAAAGGCGTGGGAAGCCCTGGAACAAGTGGGCATGGAGGGCTACGCCGACCGCCAAATCAGCCAGCTGTCCGGCGGCCAGCAGCAGCGGGTGTTCCTGGCCCGGGCCCTGGTGCAGGACGCGGACCTGTACCTGATGGACGAGCCCATGGCCGGCGTGGACGCCACCACCGAGCGGCACATCATCGAGCTGCTCAAAGACTTGCGCACCCGGGGCAAGACGGTGCTGGTGGTGCACCACGACCTGCAGACGGTGCCCCAGTACTTTGACTGGCTGGTGCTGCTTAACGTGCGCATCGTCGCGCAGGGACCCATGGACCAAGTGTATACCTTGGAAAACTTGCGGCGGACCTACGGCGGCCAGATCAGCCTGCTGCAGGACTTGCCCGGCGGCCCGGGGCAGGCCGGCCAAGACCGGCCGGCACAGCAGGCCGACGCGCGCGAGGAGTGAGGCGCCGTGGCAGGCTTGTGGGAACTCTTCACGGACTTCACCGTGCGCAATGCGGTCATGGGCGCGGTGCTGCTGGGCATTCTCAGCGGCGTGCTGGGCACCTTTGCGGTGCTCAGGGAGCAGAGCCTGCTGGGCGACGCCCTCAGCCACGCGGCGCTCCCCGGCATCTGCATCGGGTTTCTCATCGCCGGCGGGCGGCAGCTGTTGCCCCTGATGCTGGGCGCCCTGGCCGCGGGGGCGGTGGCCGCGCTTTTGGTGCTGCTGCTCACCCAGCACAGCCGCCTAAAGCCCGACGCCAGCGTCGGCGCCGTCCTGAGCACCTTCTTTGCCGTGGGCACCGTCCTGCTCACCTACATCCAGAACCGGCAGCTGCCGGGCCAGGCGGGGCTGGATTCCTTCCTCTTTGGCCAGGCCGCGGCCATCTTGCCCTCCGACCTGTGGGTGATGGCCGCCGTGACGGCCGTGGGCCTGGGGCTGGTGGCCCTCTTTTGGAAGGAGTTCAAGCTGGTCACCTTTGACCCAGGCTTTGCCCGCAGCCTGGGATGGCGGGTGCCGGTGCTGGAGGCGCTCCTCACCTCGATGATCGCCCTGGCGGTGGTGGTGGGGCTGCAGATGGTGGGCGTCGTCCTCATGGTGGCCATGATCATCGCCCCCGCGGCCGCGGCCCGCCAGTGGGCCCGCCGCCTGGAAACCATGGTGGCGCTGGCCGCGGTCTTTGGCGCCATCAGCGGCACCGCGGGCACCCTGGTGAGCCTGCTGCGGCCTGGCCTGGCCACCGGCCCCCTCATCGTGCTCGCGGCCACCGGGGTGGTGCTGGTCTCGCTGCTGGCCGCCCCCCAGCGGGGCCTCCTCTGGCAGCGGGTGCAGCAGCGGCGCACCCGGGCCGCCATCGCCCGGGGCCAGGTGCTGGTGGACCTCTTGCAGCTGGCCCGGGCCCACGGCGACGAGGGCTTTGCCACCGAGCAGGGCATGCTGGACGCCGTGTACGGGGCCGACGCCCACCCGGCCCTGCGGCAGCTGGAGCGGGAGGGCCTGGTCAAGCCGCTGCCCCCCCAGCACGGCAAGGGGACCCAGTGGCACTTGACCCCCAAAGGCCAGGCCGAGGCCCGGCGGCTGCTGGACGAAGGGGAGGAGTAGGCCGTGCTGGCCGCGTTTTTGGACAACGTGGACTTGATCATCATCACCATCGGCGCGCTGGTGGGCGTGGCCGCCTCCCTTTTGGGCACCTTCCTCGTGTTGCGGGGATCCAGCCTGTACTCGGACGCCATCAGCCACTCCATCCTGCTGGGCATCGTCCTGGTCTATCTCATCAGCGGCGAGGTCAACTCCCCCTACCAGGTGGTGGGGGCAGCGCTGGCGGGCGTGGCCACGGTGTACTTGAGCGAGCTTTTGGGCGCGACGCGGCGGGTGAAACAGGACGCGGCCACGGGCCTCGTCTTCCCCGCCCTGTTTGCCCTGGCCGTGCTGCTCCTCAACTTGTACGCCCGGGACGTGCACCTGGACGAGCACGCGGTGCTCCTGGGCGAATTGGCCTTCGCGTGGCTGGACGTGGTGCCCCTGGGCCCCTATGAGGTGCCCCGGTCCCTGTTGACCATGGGCATCATCGCCCTGATCAACGCGCTGTTCGTGACGCTCTTTTACAAGGAACTCAAGCTGGCCGTCTTTGACGAGGGCCTGGCCCACGCGCTGGGGCTCAAGCCGCGGCTGCTCTTTTACGTGCTGCTCTTTTTGACCAGCGTCACGGCAGTGGGCGCCTTTGACGCGGTGGGCGCCATCTTGTTCATCGCCTTTGTCATCGTGCCGCCGGCCGCGGCCTACCTGCTCACCGACCGGCTCTGGCTGGTGCTGCTGGGCGGCGCGGCCTTGGCGGTGGTGGCCAGCGTCGCCGGTTTCCACGCGGCCATGTGGCTGGACGTGTCCATCGGCGGCATGATGGCCACCGTCTGCGGCGGGCTGCTGTTGTTGGCGTTCCTCCTGGGGCCCCGCTACGGCGTCATCGCGCGGCTGTTGCGCTTCCAGCGGCAGCGGACCCAGGCCCACGTCCTCATGCTGCTGGTGCACCTGTACAACCACGAGCACGAAGCCGCCGCGGAGGAAGAAAGCGGCCCCCCGGCCCTGCAGCAGCACTTGCGCTGGTCCGCCCGGCGGAGCCGGGCCGTCATCGCCCTGGCCCAGCAGCGGGGCCTGGTCACCTTGAGCGCCGACGGCCGGCGCCTGCACCTGACCGGCCGCGGGCGCGAGACCGCCCAGCGGATGCTGGACCCGTGGGAACGCGGGTAAGGCCGCAGGCGGCAGCCCCATCGCCCGCGGGTGCGGCCCCTGGTGGCCCTGGTCCCCGGTGCCCTGCCCCGCCCTGGGGCCGTGGGCACCCACGACCCACCCGGGGCCCCGGGGCCTGCCCGGACCCGCAGGCTTGCCCCGGGCTGCGCAGCTTTGATAACATGAGGCCAGCGCAAGGCCGCCGGCGATGGAAAGGAGAAGGTTGATGCCCACGCCGAGCATCGAGGACTACTTGGAGCGCATCTACGAGCTGGTGGAGGAAAAGGGCTACGCGCGGGTCAGCGACATCGCCTCCAGCCTGGACGTGCAGCCCTCGTCCGTCACCCGCATGCTGCAGCGCCTGGACGAGCGGGAGTTTCTCGTGTACGAGAAGTACCGGGGCCTGGTGCTGACGGAAAAAGGCCAGGAGCTGGGCCGGCGCATCAAGGAGCGCCACCAACTGCTGGAGGATTTCCTGCGCCTGTTGGGCGTGGACGAAGAAGATGTGCAGCGGGACGTGGAAGGCATCGAGCACCACGTGAGCCCGGGCACCCTGGCCGCCATCGAGCAGCTGGTGCGGTTTCTGCAGTCCCGGGACGACTGGCGCCAAGCCTTTGCGGAGTTCCGGGCCGCCCACCCGCCCGCGGCCGCAGAAGACTGACGCCGGGCGGCGACGCCCGTCGCCGCCCGCCGCCACAAAGGGGACACGCCGCCCATGCTGTTTGCGCTGGAAACTAAACGGGTCCGCATCCGGGGCCAAGAACGGGAGTTCACCCTGCTGCCCCATCCCGGGGCGGTGGTCATCCTCGCGGAGCGGGACGGCCGCTTTGCCCTGGTCCGCCAGCTGCGGCCGGCGGTGGACGAGCACCTGTGGGAGCTGCCCGCGGGCACCCGCCAGCCCGGCGAAGACCCGACCGTGACGGCCCAGCGGGAGCTGGCGGAAGAAACCGGCCTGCGGGCCGCCACCTGGGAGCTGCTGGGCGTCTTTTACCCCGCTCCCGGCTACAGCACGGAGATCATGTACCTGTACTGGGCCCGGGACTTGACTGCGGGCGAACCCCATCCCGACGACGGCGAAGACATCGAAACCGTGGCGTGGTTTTCGCCGGCGGAGCTGGCGGCCATGGTGCGGGACGGGCGCCTGCGGGACGGCAAGACCATCGCCGCCCTCTATTACTGGCATCTCCACCACCAAACCGCACCCGGCTGACGCGCGTCGGCCGTCCCACGCGCCGCGCTTCGCCTGTGCCACCCTGTACCCCAAGGAGGGAACCCACCATGCGCCTTTCCCGGCGGGCAGCCGCCATGACCCCGTCCCCCACCCTGGCCATGGACGCCCAGGCCAAAGCCATGCGCCGCCAGGGCATCGACGTCATCGGTTTCAGCGTGGGCGAACCCGATTTTGACACGCCGGCCCATATCCGCGAGGCTGCAGCGGCGGCCATGGAGCAGGGCCACACCCGCTACACGCCGGCAGGGGGCATCCCTGAGCTGAAGGAAGCCATCCAGGAAAAGCTGGCCCGGGTCAACGGCCTCCGCTACGGCACAGACCAGATCGTGGTCTCCGTGGGCGCCAAGCACGCCCTGTACAACGCCTTTCAGGTGCTCCTCGATCCCGGCGACCAGGTCATCATCCCCGCACCCTACTGGGTCAGCTACGCGGATCAGGTGCGGCTGGCGGGCGGCGAGCCCGTCATCATCCCTACGACCGAGGAAACCGCCTTCAAGCTGACGCCGGAACAGCTGCGGGAGCACCTCACGCCCCGCACCCGCGCCTTGGTGCTCAACAGCCCGTGCAACCCCACGGGCGCGGTCTACAGCCGGCAGGAGCTGGCCGGGCTGGCCGAAGCGGTCCTCTCCCATCCCGACTGCCTCATCATCGCGGACGAGATCTACGAGCCCTTTGTGTACGACGGCCACCAGCACGTCAGCATCGCGTCCTTGGCGCCGGAAGTCCAGGCCCGCACCCTGGTCATCAACGGCGTGTCCAAGATGTACGCCATGACGGGCTGGCGCATCGGCTACGCGGCGGGGCCCAAGGAGCTGGTGCAGGCCATGGCCGACCTGCAAAGCCAGAGCACCTCCAACCCCACCTCCATCAGCCAGTGGGCCGCGGTGGCCGCCCTGCGGGGCCCGCAGGACGCGGTGGCCCAAATGGTGGCGGCCTTCCGCCAGCGCCGGGATCTGATGCTCGCGGGCTTGCGGGCCTTGCCCGGCGTGACGTGCGGGCAGCCCGGCGGCGCGTTCTACCTGTTTCCCCGGGTGGACGCGGTGTTGGGCCGGCGCTGGGGCGACACCGTCATCGCCAGCTCCCAGGACCTGGCCATGGCCCTGCTCAACGAGGCGGGGGTGGCGCTGGTGCCCGGGTCGGCCTTTGGCTGCGAAGGGTACCTGCGCTTGTCCTACGCGACCAGCGAAAACCAGATCAGGGCGGGCCTGGAGCGCCTTGCGGCCTTCTGGCAAGCCCTGGAATGAGCCGTTTCCCTGGACTGGGTCTTCGCCGGAAGGGGTTATTGCCGGAAGAGGTTCTCCGTTTCTTGCCGGCCGGAGTGCATCTCCCTTGAGCGGGTCTCCGCCGGCGAGTATAATGAAAAGGTGAGGCCTTTGCGGCCTCACCTTTTTGCGTCAACGCACCGGACGATGATGGAAGGATGGATGCACGATGGACCCGGCCCTGCGCTGGACGCTGCAGATCTTCGTGGTGCTGGCCGCCGTCGCGGCGCTAGTCCAGCTCTTCGTCTCCCACTGAAGCATCGCCGTCCCCGCTGGATTCCCCGTCGCCGCCGGACGAGGAGCTCCCGGTGCCGCTGCCCGATTTGCGGTAGTCGGTGATGTGGAAGCCGGGGCCTTTGAAGATGATGTTGACGTTGCGGCTGATGAGCCGCCGCACCGGCTGGCCGCACGTGGGGCAGGCGCTGAGCGGCGCATCAGTGATGGCTTGGTAGTAGTCGAACTTGCCGCATTGCTCACACCGGTATTCGTAGGTGGGCACCGTTCATACCTCCTTCTCCTATCGCTGGTCAACGGCGCTGGGGAAGCGCCAATCCGGAAGCCCGCAGAGAGCGGCCCTCTGGGCCATGCCGCGGCCTGAGGGCGAGGATGCGGCCCGGCCAAGGGCCGAGCCGACAAAGGAAAGCCATAAGAAAGCCGCACCGGGATCCACTATACGGTGCGGCTGTTCGCCTGTCAACGGGCGCCCCGGCGGGGCGCCCGCGTCGCGCGTTTCAGCTGGTCAGGCTCCCCAGGCCCGTCAGCGCCGGGCCGGCAGCCACTCCAGCGGGTCCTGGTGCTCGCCGTCCAAGACCACCTCAAAGTGGAGGTGGGGGCCGGTGGAGTTCCCGGTGCTGCCCACCAGGGCGATGCGCTGGCCCCGCTGCACTTGATCGCCCACCTTCACCAGCACCCGGGAGTTGTGGGCGTAGCGGGTTTCCAAGCCGTTGCCGTGGTCGATGACCACCAGCAGCCCGTAGGTCCCCATCCAGTCGGCGTAGGTGACGGTGCCCGGCGCCGCGGCCAGCACCGGCGTCCCCGTGGGCGCCGCCACGTCGATGCCGTAGTGCATGCGCCCCCAGCGGAGGCCAAAGGCGGAGGTCAGCCGCCCGTTGAGGGGCCACGACAGGCTGAGCCGCTGCTCGGCCGCCCGGCCTTGGGCCGCCACCACCAGGGCGTCGGTGCCGCCGCCGATGGCGGGGATGACCAGCTTTTGCCCGATCTGGAGCCGATGGGGATCCCGCAGGCCGTTGGCCGAGATGACGGCATCCATGCTCACCTCGTAGCGGCGGGCGATGTGCCAGAGGGTGTCGCCGGGGGCCACCACGTGGGTGCGCTGCACCCGGGGCGTGATGATGATGACCTGTCCCACGGCCAGGCGGTTGGGATCCTTCAGCTCGTTGAGGGCGATGAGGTCTTGGACCCGCACCCCGTACCTTTTCGCGATGCCGGTGAGGGTTTCGCCCCGCTGCACCACATGGGTGCGGGCTTCACCTTCCCGGATCACCAGCTTTTGTCCTACGACGATGCGGCTGGGATCGCTCAGTTCGTTGAGTTGGACCAGATCCTCGATGCTGACACCGTAGCGGCGGCTGATCTCCCACAAGGTCTCGCCCCGCTGCACCACGTGCAAGACGCCGCCCTCGGCCTGGGCGGCGCCGGGCAGGGGCCAAAGGGCCGCCGCGCTCAAACTGGCCGCCAGCAAAAGGTGCAACCGCCGTCGGGCCCTCTTTTGTGCCGCTGTTTGATAAGCCATGGTATCCCCCACATGCTTCGGCGCACCCCGCGGCAGGAATGGGCAATTCCTAATTCCTTCCACGTTCCTTCCACGACGGTGGCCGGATTTCCTGCCGTAGTATGTCCGCGCTTCCGGCTATTCACTCGCCAGGGAACCGCCGGTCTTGCGCGCCATGGGGGAAACCTGGGAACGGCTACCCGCGCACCAGGGAACGGACGGCCTGCCGCACCGCCGGGCGGCACTCCTCGGGCACATACAGGTTGACCGCGGCCAGGCGCTGGCGGGACAGAGCCCGGATCAAGGGGGACAGCTGCGAAATCTCCACCCGTTGGCCGCTGGCCGCCGCGACCAGGATGGGCTGCTGGGGGGCCTTCCTGGGGCGCACCGAAACCTCCCCAAAGGCAGCCGCCCCGGCCTCGGCGGGCCCTTCGGCAAACAGCTCCGTCTGGCCCGGCGGATCGTGGTGGGTGTAGGGGTCGTAGGGCACGTTGGCCGCGGAATCCGACAGGCAATAGCTTTCCGGAGGGTAACCGGCCCGGGCGACGATATCCGCCGCCACCGTCAGCGCCTCGGGCGCCAGGGCGGGCACGGGGGCGGGAAATACCGGTTTCAAGAGCCGGCGGGACAGGAAGCGGCGGCTCAGATCCGCCAGCACGGGATCAAGGCCGTGGGCCCACGTCTTGAGGGCCACCCACAAGTCGGTGTCGTCGACGCTGAGGAAGTCGGCGAGGGAACCGCTGCCCTCCCACAGGCGCCGCAGCCGCTCGGTGACGGGGTCCGCGGGCCCATGGGTCTTGGCCCGCTCCACAATGGCCCGCAGGAGCACCTCCTGTCCCCGGGTCGTCTTGTGCAGGTAGACCCGCCAGTACATGAAATACCGGGACAGCACGTACTCTTCCGCAGCCTGCAGTCCCTTATGGTGGATGACCACCTGCTCGCCGTCCAGGGCGAGGGTGTGCAGGATGCGATCCAGCTGAAACCGGCCGTAGTCGGCGCCGGTGTACAAAGCATCCCGCAGCAGGTAGTCCATGCGGTCCACGTCCAGCTGGCTCGCGACGAGGCTGCTGATCCAGGCCGGCCGGGCTTGCCCGGCCAGCACCGCGGCCACCTTGCCGGGCAGCGACGGGTCCACGGCCCGCAGGCGGCGGTGCACGGCGGTGTCTTCCAACAGGATGCGCTGGGTCCACGCCTCATGGCCCAGGCCCGGGGTGAGGATGCCTTCCAGCGCGTGGGACAAGGGCCCGTGGCCCACGTCGTGCAGCAGCGCCGCCGCGCGGGCCAGCACGGCGGCCTCTTGGTCCACCGGGCCCGACGCCTCTTCCAGCCGGGCGAGGATCCGCTCCATGATGTGGAGGGCCCCCAGGCTGTGGCCGAAGCGGGTGTGCTCGGCGCCGTGGTAGGTGGCAAAGGAGGCGCCCAGCTGGCGGATGCGCCGCAGGCGCTGGAACTCGGGGGTGTCCACCAGATCCAAGAGCCACCGGTGCCGCACCACGATGATCCCGTGCACCGGGTCCATAAAGGCCTTCTCCATCCCCCGCCCCCCCGCCGCCGACGGCGGTGCCGCCTACATGGCCATGCCGCCGTTGGGGCTGATGACCTGGCCGGTCACGTAGCTGGCCGCGGGCGACGCGAGAAACACCACCGCGGCCGCGGCGTCCGCGGGCTGGCCCAGGCGGCTCAAAGGAATGTCCGCGGCCAGCTCCGCCCGCTCGGCCTCAGACAGGCCGTTGAGCATGTCGGTTTCGATGGCGCCGGGGGCCACCGCGTTGACCGTGATGCCCGCCCGGCCCACCTCCTTGGCCAGGGCCCGGGTAAACCCGATCAAGCCCGCCTTGGCCGTGGAATAGGCCACCTCGTTGGCCGCGCCCACCTGGCCCCACACGGAGCTGATGTTGATGATCCGGCCCCGGCCGGCCCGCAGCATGTGGGGCAGCACGGCCTGGCTGCAGTTGAAGGCGCCCCGCAGGTGCACCGCCATGATCGCGTCCCACTCGTCCACCGACGTGTCCAAGAGCAGCCGGTACAGGGCGACGCCGGCGTTGTTGACCAGGATGTCCACCCGGCCCCAGCGGTCCAGCGCAGCCTGCACCAGCGACCGGGCCGCGTGGGGGCACGTCACGTCGGCCTGCACCGCCACCGCGTCGGACCCCATGGCCCGGATGGCCTGCACCACCTGTTCTGCCGCCTCGGCATGGACGCGGTAGTTGACCACCACGGCGGCCCCTTCCTGGGCCAGGGCCAGGGCGATGGCCCGCCCGATTCCCCGGGCCGCGCCGGTGACGATGGCCACTTGGCCCGTCAACTGCCCGCCCCGCAGCATCGGTTGAACCTCCCTCTGGCCGAAGCTCAGGCGCTCACCATACGTCCATGCGGCCAGCCCGCAGCACCTCCAGCAGCTGCTCGTGGATGCGCCCGTTGCTGGCCAGGATGCGGGGCCGGTACAAATCCAGCGGGCCGCCGGCCATGTCGGTTACCGCGCCCCCCGCCTCCGTTACCAGCAGGGCGCCCGCGGCCACATCCCACGCGTTGTTGGTCAGATCCCAGTACGCGTCCAGGAAACCGGCCGCCACGTAGGCCAGGTCCACGGCCGCTGCGCCCACGATGCGGATGCCCCGGGTGCGCCGCACGATGGCTTCCATATGATCAAGGTTGTTGGGGCGTCCCGGCGACACATCGTGGGGGAAGCCGGTCACCATCAGGCAGTCGTCCAGCCGCTCCCTGGCGGAGACGTGGAGCCGGCGCCCGTTGCAATAGGCGCCCCCGCCCCGCACCGCGGTGTAGGTTTCGCCCAGGGCCGGCAGGTGCACCACGCCCACCAGCAGCCCCTGCCCTTCCCCTTCCAGGGCCAGGGACACGGCAAAGTGGGGCAGGCCGTGGGCGAAATTGGTGGTGCCGTCCAGCGGATCCACCAGCCAGCGGTAGCCGCTGTCGCTGGGGCGCTCGCCCTCTTCTTCGCCCAGCACCCCGTGATGGGGGAAAGCGGACAAAAGCGCCGCGCGGATCGCCTGCTCCGCGCGCCGGTCGGCTTCGGTGACCAAGTCCCGAAAGCCGCCCTTGCGCTCCACCGCCACCCGGCCCCGGTGGGCCATGAGGATCTCACCGGCGGCGCGCGCCGCTTGCACCGCGGTTTCCAAATACCCTTGAAGCTCTGCCGTCAAAGGCTCGTCCTCCTCGCCGACCTGCTCGCCGGCCCGCTGGCCGGCTCCCCGGACGCACGGCCTCCTGGGCCGCCCGCCGGCGGGATCCCCGGTCCTGCCGCCGACTGCCAAAGCCGGGCCAGCACCAGCGTCAGCGCCAGCGCGCCGCCGGCCCGCACCGCCAGCAGCAAAAACGGATTGACGCCCAACGGGACGAACAGGAGGGTGTCTTCAAAGATGGCGTGGCAGGGGGCCAACAGCGCGGTCAAGACGTAGGCCTCCCGCCGGGTGAGCCGGCCCTCCCGCGCGCTGTCGATGATGAGGCCACTGCCGTAGGACAGCCCCAGCACCGCGCCCGCGGCCAGGGGAAAGGCCGCGTGGCCCGACAAGCCCAGCCGGCTGACCCCCGGCGCAAGGCGCGCCGACAGCCGGTCAAACACTCGCCATTCCCGCAAAAACTCCACGGCCACCATCAGCGGGATGACGATGGCGGCCATGGTGAGCACCGTCACGCCCGCCTCTTTGCCCGCTTGCCAGATGGCCGTCGCCGCCTCAGCCCACCCCACCGCTACACCCTCCACACCAAGTGCATGATGAAGGCCAAGGCCGCGGCCAGGCCCAGCCGCACCGCCAGGGCAAACCAGACCGACACGCCCATCTGGCGCGTCACGGCCGTTTCCACGGGCAGGTTGTGGGCCACGCTCAAGATGACCGCGATGATGGTGGCCTCCTTAGCGCCCAGATCCAGCGGAGCCAGCGCGCCGATGCCGGTGTAGAGGCTGACCACCATGCCCAGCACCAGCGGCAGGGCCGCCTCGCCCGGCAAGCCCACCAGGCCCAGCAGGGGCTCGGCCATGCGGCTGATGGCCTCCAGCACCGGCGTCTTCGCGAGGAAATAGACGGCCAGGTAGGCGGGCACGATGGCCTTGGCCAAAATCCAGGTCGTCTCGATGCCCTTCTGCAGGCCGCGGGCCAAGGGGCTGGTGGTCATCGCTGGCGGTCGACTCCCTTTGAAGTTGGCCGTACGCGGGGAAACCGCTGCTGGTGGCCGCAGCGGTCTGCCGGACAGGGGTTTGGCAGGGCACGAGGCCCTGCTTAACCTGTATTTGTAAGTATAGTGCGCCAACGATGGGCCGTCAACCGCGGGCCCGGGAGCGGGCCGCCTCGCTGCGCCTGGCGGGTAGGACCGGCCCCCTTTTCATCCACTTTGCGGGTAGCGCCCAAGGCCGGGGCTGCCGTACACTGGCGCCACCACCGCCCCTGTCCATCG
>Ga0079224_100005175_pt1 | contig 17074 bp, 17 predicted proteins | sample Stecom2015_FD_80414 | JGI IMG/M metagenome (GOLD analysis project Ga0079224, IMG submission 80414) | Agricultural soil microbial communities from Utah to study Nitrogen management - Steer compost 2015 | ecosystem: Environmental > Terrestrial > Soil > Agricultural land | place: USA: Utah... | reverse complement strand
TGGAACTGCTGACCGACATGCCGGAAGCCGAGATCGAGCGGATCCGGCAGGCGATGGCCTCCGGTGACCTCAACCCGCGGGACGCCAAGATGATGCTGGCTCGGCTGCTGGTGGCCCAGTACCACGGCGAGGCAGCGGCCCGCGAGGCTGAAGAGCGCTTCGTCCAGGTGTTCCAGCGGCGGGAACTGCCCGAGGACATCCCTGAGGTGCGGCTGGAGCCGGAGATGGTCCGGTCGGGCGCCGCGCGGGTGGTGGACCTGCTGGTGGCCGCGGGCCTGGTGGAAAGCCGCAGCGAGGCCCGGCGCATGGTCCGCCAGGGCGCCGTGTCGGTGGATGGCCGCCGCATCGACGACCAGCAGGCGGCGGTGGCCGTGTCCGACGGGAGTGTGGTCCGCGTGGGCCGGCGCCGCTTCGCCCGCCTCCGCCTGGGCTGACGGGGCCGCACCGGCCCGCTAGGGAGCCGCCGGCGGCCGGAGCCACGGCCAGTCGAAATTCAGGTAGTGGTCCGGGACGGGCCCGACGATGACCGTTTCCACCAGCGGCAGCCGGGTCGTGACCTCCGTTTCCTCCGCCATCAGGGGCACCAGGACCCGCATGCGGGCCGTGATCACCAGATAAATGGTGTGGCGGGTCTGGTTGATGCCGGCCGCCTCGAAGGCCTGGTCGAAGGCCACCGATGGTGCGCCGAGGGTCAACGCGCGGGCCTTGACCCGGGGCCCGTAGGCGGCGAACACGTGCTGGCCCAGCAGGACGCCCAGCGGGATGTCGAAAGAGGTGCCGCGCAGGTGGCGCAGGGCCTCCAGGGCCGCCTCCTCGACCCCGGCCAGGACGCCGCTGAGGGCGCCGGTGTTGACCTGCAGCACGGTGACGCGGCCTCCGGCGTCCCGCTGGATGTGGACCAGGTCCTCGTAGGCCACCTGGTCGGCGATACGCTGGCGCACGGCGCGGGTGACGGCGTCCACCGCCAGGATTTCCACCTGCTTGGCGGCGAAAGCCATCAGCACCGGCGCCATGGTCCGGTGCACCCAGGTACCCCCGAGCACCAGCACCAGCACCAGCGCCAGGAAGGCTGCTCGTCCGCTGCTTGCGCGTCGGCGCCGCACGGCCATCCCCTCACGCGCCACCCAGTCTATGGGCCGGGCGCCGAAGGGGTGCGGGGTCGTGCCGCGTCCCGCGCGTGGACGGCGGCTGCGCTTCCGCTAGAATGGGGAAGGAGGTGACGCCCGTGGCAGGCGGCGTTCCCCCGGCCCAAGCGCTGGAGCGCTGGGTGGAGCAGACCGTTCAGTGGCTGCGCCGGCAGGTGGAGCAGGCAGGCGCGCGGGGCGTCGTGTTCGGGTTGAGCGGGGGGGTGGACTCGGCGGTGACCGGGGCCCTCTGCCGCCGGGCTTTCGGCCGGGACTGCCTGGCCCTGATCATGCCCTGCGACAGCCCGCCGGCCGATGCCGAGGACGCGGCCCTGGTGGCGGCCACCTTCGACATCCCGGTGAAGACCGTGGACCTGACGCCGATCTTTGAGACGCTGGTTCGGGTCCTGGGCCCTGCCGGTGATACGGATCCCGGCCGGCAGGCCATGGCACGGGCCAACCTCAAGCCGCGGCTCCGCATGATCACGCTGTATTACCACGCCAACCTGCTGGGCTACCTGGTGGTGGGCACCGACAACCGGGCGGAACTGGAGTTGGGTTACTTCACCAAGTTCGGCGACGGCGCCGCGGACCTGCTGCCGCTGGCGTCCCTGCTGAAGCGCGAGGTGCGGGCCGTGGCCCGGCACCTGGGCGTGCCGGAGCGGATCGTGACCCGGCCGCCCACGGCGGCGCTGTGGCAGGGGCAGACCGACGAGGAGGAACTGGGCCTTACCTACGAGGCCATCGACCGCATCCTGGCCGGAGAAGGCGGCAGCCCCGAAGACGTCATGCGCGTGGAGGCCCTGCGCCGGGCCAGCGCCCACAAGCGGTCCCTGCCGCCCATCGCGCCGGGCCTGCTGCCGTAAGGGCCTGTTGCCGCAAGCAGGAGGGAGTTTCATGGCCGGTCATTCCCAGTGGGCCAACCGTAAACATCGTAAAGCCCGCCAGGACGCCAAGAAGGGCAAGATCTTCTCCAAGATGGCCCGGGAGATTACCATGGCCGCCCGCATGGGCGGCGGCGACCCCGACATCAACCCGCGGCTGCGGGCGGCCCTGGAAAAGGCCCGGCAGTTCGGCGTCCCCAACGAGAACATCGAGCGCGCCATCAAGCGGGGTACCGGCGAGCTGGAAGGCGCTGCCTACGAAGAGTTGATGTACGAGGGCTACGGGCCGGGAGGCGTGGCCCTGATGGTGCGGGTGGTGACCGACAACCGCAACCGGGCCGCCGGCGAGATCCGCCACATCTTCTCCAAGCACGGCGGCAGCCTGGGCGAGAAGGGCAGCGTCGCCTGGCAGTTCGAGCGCAAGGGGCTGATCACCATCGACCGGGCCTCGGCGGGCGTCGACGAGGAGACGCTGATGATGGCGGCCCTGGAGGCCGATGCCGAGGACGTGCGGGTGGAAGGCGACGTATACGAGATCATCACGGCGCCGGAAGCCCTGGAGGCGGTCCGGCAGAGCCTGGAGGCGGCCGGCGTCACCCAGTTCAACACCGCCGACGTGACCCTGCTGCCCCAGACCCAGGTGCGGCTGGAAGGCCGGGAAGCCGAGCAGCTGCTCCGGCTGCTGGACGCCCTGGAGGACCACGACGACGTCCAGGAGGTCTACGGCAACTACGACATCGCCGAGGAGGTCATGGCCGCCTTCGGCGCCGACGCCTGACGCGCCCCGGTCCTGAGGCGCCGGCCGCGGCGCCCTGGGGCCGGCGCGGCGGATGAAAGGCCGCCCCGACGGGAACACTGGTTCACCACATTCCCGGGGGTGGCTTCGTTTTGCTGTCGTCGGATTTCCGGCGGCTGCCGCGGGTGGTGCTGGCGCTGGTCGCCCTGGCGGCGGCGGCCGCCCTGACCGCCTGGGGAATGGGCGCGATAGGCCTGCGGGCGCCGGTAGGTCCCCAGGCCGGCCCCGCCGCGCCGGGCGCGGGGCCGGCGGAGTCCCCGGTCCCGCCGCCGGCCGCGGGACCCCGCGTCGAGGCCGGAACGGAACTGATCTTCGACGCCGCCGGCCGCTGCCGGCGGGTGCAGGGCTGGCGGGAACCGGCCGGCGCCGGCCGGGCCGGGCTGGACCGGGACGGCCTGGAGGCGGCCCTGCCCGGGTGGCGGGTGGCGTCCTTCGCCGCCGACAAGGTGCTGCTGGTGCCCCGGGACCCGGCCGGCGACTGCCCCGACTCCCGGCCTTTCACCCTGGCCATCCGTGACGGTGAAGTGGTGATCCTGGCCGGCGCCGGGCTGGACGGGCCCGTGCAGGAACGGCCCGGCATCGCAGCCGCCCTGCTGGCGCCCGGCGACCTGGCGGTTCTGTTCAACGGCCACACGGTCCAGGGCCTGGACCGGGCATGGGAGTACCTGGAGGGCATCGTCGAGCACCACGGGCCCTGACCGCCCGGCGCCGGCGCCGCCGGGACGGGCCCCGCCTCCCGGTTCCCGGTCCTGTGGTACACTCGGGCCCGGGAGGGAACGCCAGTTGCCCGAATTGAGCGGTCTCGGGCGCTTTCTGATCCTGGCCGGCCTGATCCTGGCCGGCCTGGGGCTGCTTCTTCTGCTCCTCGGCTACCTGGGCCTGGGCCGGCTGCCGGGCGACATCGTGTGGCGGCGGGGCAACTTCACGTTCTTCTTCCCGCTGGCCACGTCGCTGCTGCTGAGCCTGATCCTGACCCTGATCCTCAACCTGATCCTGCGCCGTTGACCGGGGCCCCAACGGCGGCGCCCGCGGCCGCGGGCGCACCCCCGGGGTGGTGGGGCTGCACGCCGAGCAGTTCGATTACCCGCTGCCTGAGGAACTGATCGCCCAGGAACCGGCACCCCGGCGGGACGACTCGCGGCTGATGGTGGTGCCGCCCGGTGCCGGCTCCGTCGGCATCCGCCACCGCCGCTTCCGGGAATTGCCCCAGTGGCTGCGTCCCGGCGACTGCCTCGTGATCAACGATTCCCGGGTGGTCCCGGCCCGGCTGGCGGCCCGACGCGCAGGCGGCGCCGGCGGGGCGGTGGAGATCCTGCTGGTGGAACGGCTGGACGGCGGGGAGGTCCCCCAGCACCAGCGCTGGCGCGCCATGGTCAGGCCCGGCCGCCGGGTCCGCCCCGGGGACACCCTGGTGCTGGCCGAGGACCTGACCTGCCGGGTCCTGGACCGGGACGACCGGGGCGGGAGGGTGCTGAGTTTCGAGGGACCCCACGTGGAGCAGCGGCTGAGGCAGCTGGGCCGCCTGCCGCTGCCGCCCTACATCCGGCGGCAGCCGCCGGATCCCGAGCGCTACCAGACGGTGTTCGCCCGGCACGAGGGCAGCATCGCCGCGCCCACCGCCGGCCTGCACTTCACCCCCGACCTGCTGGACACGCTCCGGGCCCAGGGGGTCACCGTGGCCCGGATCACCCTGCACGTGGGCCCGGGCACCTTCCGGCCGGTGCGCACCCGGCGCGTGGAAGACCACGTGCTGGACCCGGAGCCCTATGAAGTGCCCGAGGACACGGCGGAGGCGGTGGCCGCCGCCCGGCGGCGGGGAGGCCGTGTGGTGGCCGTGGGCACCACCGTCACCCGGACCCTGGAGTCGGTGGCCCTGCCCGACGGCACCATCCGGCCGGGCCGAGGCCGGACGGGACTGTTCATCCTGCCGGGCCACCGCTTCCGGGTGGTGGACGCCCTGCTGACCAACCTGCACCTGCCCCGGTCCACCCTGCTGATGCTGGTGGCCGCTTTCTGCGGCCCCGACCGCATCCGGGCGGCCTACCGGGAAGCCGTGCGCTGCCGCTACCGGTTTTTCAGTTTCGGTGACGCCATGCTGCTGCTGGGGGGGAGGCGCGATGGCCATCCGGTTCACCCTGCTTGAAGGCGGCGCCGCCGGGCCCAGGCTGGGAAGGCTGGAGACGCCCCACGGCGCCTTCGACACGCCGGTGTTCATGCCGGTGGGCACCCAGGCCACGGTCAAGAGCGTGAGCCCTGCGGAACTCTACCAGGTGGGGGTCGACATCATCCTGGCCAACACCTACCACCTGTACCTGAGGCCCGGTCCCGAGATCATCGCCGCCGCCGGCGGCCTCCACGGCTTCATGCGCTGGGACGGCAGCATCCTCACCGACAGCGGCGGGTTCCAGGTGTTCAGCCTGGCCGCCCTGCGGGACCTGGACGACGACGGGGTGACCTTCCGCTCCCATATCGACGGTTCCGCCCACCGGTTCACGCCCGAGAAGGTCATCGCCATCGAGGAGGCCCTGGGCGCCGATATCATCATGCCCCTGGACGACTGCCCGCCGCACCCCGCGGAGCGGTCCCGCATCGAGGCGGCCGTGGAGCGCACCGTGCGCTGGCTGGAGCGGGCGGTGCGGGCCAGGGAGCGCGCCGACCAGGCGCTGTTCGGCATCGTCCAGGGCGGCGTGCTGGCGGACCTGCGGGCCCAGTGCGCCCGGGCGGTGACGTCCCTGGACCTTGAGGGCTACGCGATCGGCGGCCTCAGCGTGGGGGAGTCCTTCGAGGAGATGACGGCGACCCTGGCGGCCACGGCTCCCTTGTTGCCTGTGGATCGGCCGCGTTACCTTATGGGCGTCGGGACGCCGGACTACATCGTCGAGGCGGTGGCTCGCGGCATCGACATGTTCGACTGCGTGATGCCCACCCGAATGGCGCGCAACGGCACAGTCTTCGTCCCCGGCGGGCGCCTGGTGCTGCGGCACGCGCGCTACGCCGACGACCTCGAACCCCTGGACCCCGGGTGCGACTGCCCGGCCTGCGCCGGCGGTTTCTCCCGGGCCTACCTGCGCCACCTGATCCGCGCCCGGGAGGTGCTGGGCCTGCGGTTGACGACGATTCACAACCTGCGTTTCCTGACCCGCTTTATGGAAGACCTGCGGGCCAGCATCGCCGAGGGGCGGTTCGAGTCGTTCCGCCGCAGCGTCCTGGCCCGTTTTCGCCGCCCCGGTGGGGAGGACCACCACGAAGCGGGAGGAAGTTAATTAATCTCCCCGGTTGGAGAGGACGGTGATCCATGGAACAGTTGGGCTCGCTCTTGCCGCTGCTCCTGGTGCTGGCCCTGATGTGGCTGATGCTGATCCGCCCGCAGCAGATCCAGCAGCGCAAGCGCCAGGAGATGCTGGCCCGCATCAAGCGGGGCGATCAGGTGGTGACCATCGGGGGAATCCACGGCTCCGTGACCCACGTGACCGACGACACCATCCGCCTGCAGGTGGCCGAGGGCGTCGAGATCACGCTCAACAAGAACGGGGTTGGGTTCATTAAGGAGGAAGCGTCTGATTCGTGATGGGCGGGGTCACTGGGCAGGCGAGCGTCCGTCAAGGGGACGACCGGGAGGCGGACCTGGGCGGGCCCCTGGCAGCCGCTCGCCATCAACTGCGGCACACCATCGGCCTGCTGGGACTGGGGGATGAGGTCTACCAGCTGCTCAAGAGTCCCGTGCGCTTCGTTGAGGTGACGTTCCCCGTCCGCATGGACGACGGCACCACCCGGGTCTTCACGGGTTACCGGTCCCAGCACAACGACGCGCTGGGTCCCTTCAAGGGCGGTATCCGCTTTCATCCCGCGGTGACGCCCGACGAGGTCAAGGCCCTGTCCATCTGGATGACCATGAAGTGTTCCCTGCTGGGCCTGCCCTACGGCGGGGGGAAGGGCGGGGTCGTTTGCGATCCCAAGCAGCTGTCGACCCGGGAGATTGAAGCCGTGAGCCGCGGCTACGTCCGGGCCCTGGCCGAGGTTCTGGGCCCCGACCTGGACATTCCCGCGCCCGACGTGTACACCAACGAGCAGGTCATGGCCTGGATGGTGGACGAGTTCAGCCGCCTGCGGGGCCGCAACGTGCCGGGGGTCATGACCGGCAAGCCCATGGGCTTCGGCGGCTCCCACGGGCGGACCGAGGCCACCGGGCTCGGTTGTGTCTTCACCGTCATCGAGGCGGCGGAGCGGTTGGGGATCGACCTCAAGGGAGCCACCGCCGCCATCCAGGGCTTCGGGAACGCGGGCAGTTACGCGGCGCGGTTCCTGCACCAGGCCGGCGTGCGCGTGGTGGCCGTCAGCGATTCCCGGGGCGGCGTCTGGAACCCCGACGGCCTGGATCCTGAGGAGGTCCTGCGCCACAAGAAGGCCGAGGGATCGGTGATCGCCCATCCGGGACGCATCATCAGCAACGAGGAACTGTTGGAACTGGAGGTCGACATCCTGATCCCGGCGGCGCTGGAGGACCAGATCCACGCCGGCAATGCCTCCCGCATCGCCGCCCGCATCGTGGCCGAGGCGGCCAACGGGCCCACCACGCCGGAGGCCGACGAGGTGATGGCCGACCGGGGCATTTTCGTGATTCCCGATATCCTGGCCAGCGCGGGCGGCGTGACCGTATCCTATTTCGAGTGGGTCCAGAACCTTACGTCGTTGTACTGGACGCCCGAGGAGGTCCGGGACCGCCTGGGCCGTATGATGAGACAGGCCTTCGCCGAGGTCTACGACCTCCACCGGGAGCGCGGCGTCACCATGCGGGATGCCGCCTACATGGTGGCCGTGCGCCGCGTGGCCGAAGCCATGCGCGTCCGCGGCTGGTTGGGGGAATAGGCGTGAGCGACGTCGACGGGTCCCGTGGCGACTACCGGCGGTGGCGGGAGGAGGTCTACGAGCCCTTCCGCCGCAAGGGCGGCGAGCGGCGCCAGTCCTTCGCCACCCGCAGCGGGATCCCCATCGAGCCACTGTACACCGCTGACCACGCAGCTGGCGTCGAGGAACGGAACGGCTTCCCGGGGGAGTACCCCTTCACCCGGGGTGTGTATCCCACCATGTACCGGGGCCGGCTGTGGACCATGCGCCAGTACGCCGGCTTCGGCACCGCCGAGGAGTCCAACCGGCGGTACCGCTACCTGCTGGAGCAGGGCACCACGGGTCTCAGCGTGGCCTTCGACCTGCCCACCCAGATCGGGTATGACTCCGACCACCCCATGGCCCGGGGTGAGGTGGGCCGGGTGGGCGTGGCCATCGACTCGCTGGCCGACATGGAGATCCTGTTCGAAGGCATCCCGCTGGATCGGGTCAGCACGTCGATGACCATCAACGCCCCGGCGGCCATCCTGCTGTGCATGTACATCGCCGTGGCCGAAAAGCAGGGCGTGCCGGCGGAAAAGCTGTCGGGCACCATCCAGAACGACATCCTCAAGGAGTACGCCGCCCGCGGCACCTACATCTTCCCGCCGGAGCCGTCCATGCGCCTGGTCACCGACACCTTCGCCTACTGCTCGCGGCACCTGCCCCGCTGGAACACCATCTCCATCAGCGGCTACCACATGCGGGAGGCGGGCTGCACGGCGGTCCAGGAGGTGGCCTTCACCCTGGCCAACGCCATCGCCTACGTGGAGGCGGCGCTGGCCGCGGGGCTGGAGGTGGACCAGTTCGCGCCGCGGCTGTCGTTCTTCTTCAACGCCGACAGCGAGTTCTTTGAAGAGGTGGCCAAGTTCCGGGCCGCCCGGCGGCTGTGGGCAAAGATCATGCGGGAGCGGTTCGGGGCCAGGGACCCGCGGTCCCTGATGCTGCGGTTCCACACCCAGACGTCGGGCGCTGCGCTGACGGCCCAGCAGCCCCTGAACAACGTGGTTCGGGTGACGCTGCAGGCGCTGGCGGCGGTGCTGGGGGGCACCCAGTCCCTGCATACCAACGCCTACGACGAGGCGCTGGCGCTGCCCACCGAGGCTTCCGCCGGGCTGGCGCTCAGGACCCAGCAGATCATCGCCCATGAGGCGGGCGTCACCGAGACCATCGACCCGCTGGGCGGTTCCTATTACGTGGAGGCCCTGACCGACGAGATCGAGCGCCGGGCCCAGGAGTACCTGGACCGCATCGACGAGATGGGGGGCGCGGTGGCCGCCATCGACCGCGGCTTCATCCAGCGGGAGATCCAGGACGCGGCCTACCGCTTCCAGCAGCAGGTGGAGTCCGGCGAGCGCATCATCGTGGGCGTCAACGCCTACACCGCCGAGGCCGAGGCCATGCCCGAGATCCTCAAGGTGGACCCCAGCCTCGAGCGCCAGCAGGCCGAGCGGGTGCGCCAGGTCCGGGCCAACCGCGACGCCGCCGCCGTGGCCCAGGCGCTGGAACGCCTGGAGCGGGCGGCCCGCGGCCGCGACAACCTGCTTCCCTACATTCTCGACGCGGTGCGGGTTTACGGCACCCTGGGCGAGATCTGCGACGTCCTGCGGGGCGTCTTCGGCGAGTATCGCCCCCACGACGAACTTTAGGAGGTGGGTCCCGTGACGACCCGGCCCATCCGCGTGTTGATCGCCAAGCCCGGGCTGGACGGCCACGACCGCGGCGCGAAGGTGGTGGCGCGGGCCCTGCGGGACGCCGGCTTCGAGGTCATCTACACCGGCATCCGGCAGACCGCGGAGCAGATCGTTCAGGCCGCCATCGACGAGGACGTGGACGTGGTGGGGCTCAGCAGCCTGTCGGGCGCCCACAACGAGTTCTTCCCCGAGGTGGTCCGGCTGCTGCGGGAGCAGGGCGCCGGGGACGTGCTGGTCATCGGCGGCGGCGTCATCCCGCCCGACGACGCCGAGAATCTGAAGCGCCAGGGTATCGCGGCCATCTTCGGCCCGGGCACCCCCACCCGGGACATCATCGACTTCATCCGCCGGGAGGTCCAGGCGGTCCGGACCTGACGGCGCGCCGCGCGGCATCGACCTGCCTTCGAAGGGGTGAGGTCCCGTCGTGATTCAGGCCATCGACCACATCGGCATCGCCGTCGCCGACCTGGACGAGGCCCTGGCGGCATGGAGCCGCCTGGGCCTGGACAGGCCCGTCATCGAGGACGTGCCCGAGCAGGGCGTGCGGGTGGCCATGCTGCCGGTGGGCGGCGGTAAGATCGAACTGCTGGCGCCCCTCAGCCCCGATTCACCGGTGGGGCGCTTCCTGGAGCGGAGAGGCCCCGGGCTCCACCACGTGGCCCTGCGGGTGGACGACATCGAGGCAGCCCTGGCCGAGGCCGAGGCCCGGGGGCTGGAACTCATCGACCGCCAGCCCAGGAGCGGCGCCGGCGGGGCCCGCATCGCCTTCGTCCACCCGCGGTCCACCGGCGGCACGCTTGTGGAGTTTTGCCAGCGATGAGCGCCCCGCAGCCTCCCAGCATGGAGGAACGCCTGGAGGATCTGGCCCGGCGCCTGGCCCACGTGCAGGCGGGGGGCGGGCCCGAGCGCACCGCCAGGCAGCACGAGGCCGGCAAGCTCACGGCCCGGGAGCGCCTGGAGCGCCTGTTCGACCCGGGCACCTTCACCGAGATCGACGCCTTCGTGCAGCACCGGGCCACCGACTTCGGGATGGCGGGCCGCGACGTGCCCGCCGACGCGGTGGTCACCGGGTTCGGGCGCGTCCACGGCCGCACCGTGTACGCCTTCGCCCAGGACTTCACCGTCATGGGCGGCACCCTGGGTGAGATGCACGCCGCCAAGATCTGCAAGGTGATGGACCTGGCCCTGGCCGCCGGGGCGCCCTTCGTGGGCATCAACGACTCCGGGGGCGCCCGCATCCAGGAGGGCGTGGCGGCCCTGGACGGCTTCGCCAGGATCTTCCGGCGCAACACCCTGGCCAGCGGGGTGATTCCCCAGATCTCGGCCATCATGGGCCCCTGCGCCGGCGGCGCCGTCTACTCGCCGGGGCTCACCGACTTCATCTTCATGGTGGACCGGACCAGCCACATGTTCATCACCGGGCCCGAGGTGATCAAAGCCGTCACCGGCGAGGAGATCACCTTCGAAGCCCTGGGCGGCGCCGCGGTCCACAGCCGGACCAGCGGCGTGGCCCACTTCTTCGCCCCCGATGAGGCCGCGTGCCTGGAGCAAATCCGCACGCTGCTGGGGTACCTGCCCTCCAACAACATGGAGGATCCGCCAAGACTGGACCCGCCGGCGGGCGTGCCCGAGCGGGACCCGGCCCTGGATGCGGTGGTCCCCGTGGATCCCAACAAGCCCTACGAGGTGCGGGACGTGATCCATCGGGTGGTGGACCCCGGCAGTTTCCTGGAGGTGCACCAGGGCTTCGCCACCAACGCGGTGGTGGGCTTCGCCCGCCTGGAGGGCCAGGTGATCGGCGTCGTCGCCAACCAGCCCCGGATCCTGGCCGGCTGCCTGGACATCGACGCCTCCGACAAGATCGCCCGCTTCGTGCGCTTCTGCGACGCCTTCAACATCCCGCTGCTGACCCTGGTGGACACGCCCGGCTACCTGCCCGGGCGGGCCCAGGAGCACGGCGGCATCATCCGCCACGGGGCCAAGGTGCTGTACGCTTACGCCGAGGCCACGGTGCCCAAGATCTCCATCATCCTGCGCAAGGCTTACGGCGGGGCCTACATCGCCATGTGCTGCCGGGGCCTGGGCGCCGACTTCGCCCTGGCCTGGCCCACCGCCGAAGTGGCGGTGATGGGGCCTGAGGGTGCCGCCAACATCATCTTCCGGCGCGAGATCGCCGGGGCCGACGATCCCGCCGAGGCGCGGCGGCGCAAGGTGGAGGAGTACCGCAGCAAGTTTGCCAGCCCCTACGTGGCGGCGTCGCTGGGCTACATCGACCGGGTGATCCGCCCGGCCGACACCCGCCTGGAGGTGGCCCGGCTGCTGGCCGCGCTGGCCGGAAAGCGCGAGGAGCGGCCGCCCAAGAAGCACGGCAACCTGCCCGTGTAACCGGAGGCGGAGGGAACTGGTTTGAGCGAGCCCCTGCTGGATGACCGGGAGTTGGCCGCGGTGGTCGCTGCCGTCGCCGCATACCTGGATCAAGCGCCGGGCCGGCTGCAGGTGACGGCTGTGCGTCCCGCCGTGCAGCCCGCCGCACCGGCGCCCTGGGCCCTGGCGGCCCGCCTGCACCAGATGGACGGGCGCCGCCTGCCGGCTTCGAGGAGGAACGGCCGATGACCGTACGCAGGTTTCGCGTCACCATCGACGGGCGCACCTACGAGGTCGAGGTGGAGGAGTTGGCCGCCCAGGCCGCGGGCGCGCCGGCACCCGCAGCCCCGGCGGTGCCTGCCGCCCCGGCTCCCGTGCCGGCACCCGCCGCGCCCCCTGCAGCCCCGGCCGCATCCGCGCCTGTTCCTTCCGGCGGCGGGCAGGTGACCTCGCCGCTGCCCGGCGTGATCCTGGAGGTCCGCGTCTCCGTGGGCGACGTGGTCCGGGCCGGCGACGTGGTGGCCATCCTGGAGGCCATGAAGATGGAGAACGAGATCACCGCGCCCACGGCGGGACGGGTGGCGGCGGTGGAAGTGGCGCCGGGGACCGCCGTGGGCCAGGGTCAGGTCATCGCCGTCATCGAGCCGGCATGAGCCTGCCGGGCGAATCCGGCGCCGCGGCGGAGAAGGCGGACTGGCGCCGGCGCCTGCTGCCGCGCTGGCGGGATCTGGACCCGCAGGTCCTGGCGGCTGCCGCGGCCCGGGCCCTGGATCACCTGCGCTGCACCGACGCGTGGCGGCGGGCTGCCCTGGTGTTCACCTACGTCAACCAGCCGTGGGAGTTCCCCACCCGGGGCCTGGTGGAAGCCGCCTGGGCCGAGGGGAAGCGGGTGGCCGCGCCCGTAACCTGCCCGGGCGGGGTCATGGAGGCTCACGCCTTCATGTCCTGGGATGACCTGGCGCCCGCCGTCTTCGGCATCCTGGCGCCGCAGGCGGACCACTGTCCCCGGGTGCCGCCCGAGGCGATCGACCTGTGCGTCGTGCCCGGCCTGGCCTTCGATCGGCGCGGCGTGCGCCTGGGGCGGGGAGGGGGCTACTACGACCGATACCTGCCTCGCCTGCGCGCCGCTGCGGTGCGGGTGGGGTGGATCCCCTCGCAGTTCCTGGTGGACCGGCTTCCCCTGGAGCCGCACGACGCCCGGGTCCACCTGGTGGTGACGGAAGAGGGCATTCTGTGGTGCGGCGGCTCAGGGAACGGGAGCGGGGGGGGATCGGCCACGGGGCCTGACGAGTCCGGCGCGCCGTGACGGTCAGGCGCCAGCCGATGCCGGGACCTGCCGGGCCAGGTTTCCTGCCCTGTCCGCCACTGCCGGCGACACATCGCGGGCACGGATGCGGCCGCCCCCGGGGACCGGGAGCGGCCGCCGTCGACCGGCGCGGACGCCGCACCGGGCGCCCGCTGCCCGCACGGGTTCCAGCGGCCGTCAGCCGCCCTGGACCTGCTGCCGGATGGCCTCCACCACCTCGGGGTTGGCCAGGGTGGTCACGTCGCCCACGTCCTCGCGGCCGTCGGAGATGGCGGCCAGGATGCGGCGCATGATCTTGCCCGACCGGGTCTTGGGCAGGTCCGGCACGATGTGCACGGCCCGCGGCCGGGCGATCTTGCCGATGACCTCGGACACCATGTCCGACACGCGCTTCTTGATGTCGTCGCTGGGCTCGACACCGGGGTTCAGGGCCACGTAGAGGTCGGGCACCGTGCCCTTGATCTCGTCGTGGGCCGCCACCACGGCCGCCTCGGCCACCTCGGGCACCTGCAGGGCCGCGTTCTCGATCTCCTTGGTGCCCAACCGGTGACCGGCCACGTTGATGACGTCGTCCAGGCGGCCGAGGATGCGCACGTACCCGTCCTCCGCGATGACCGCCCCGTCACCGGCCATGTAGGGCCAGTCGCGCCAGTCCTTGCTGTTGGGGTTCTTATTGAACTTGGCGAAGTAGGTCTTGATGAAGCGGTCCGGGTCGCCCCAGATGGTCTGCATCATGCCCGGCCACGGGTTGCGGATGCACAGGTAGCCGGCCTGGCCCGACCCGGGCTCGATCTCCCGGCCGTCCTCGTCGAAGACCACCGGGTTGATGCCCAGCACGCCCGGGCCAGCGCTGCCCGGCTTCATCTTCATCAGGGCCGGCGCCTGGGTGCACAGGAAGCCGCCGGTCTCGGTCTGCCACCAGGTGTCGACGATGACCGCCTGGCCCTTGCCTACCTCGTGGTAGTACCAGCGCCATACGTCGGGCTCGATGGGCTCGCCGACGGTGACCATCAGCTTGAACTTGTGGTTGTACCGGCGCGGCACGTCGGGCCCGGCCTTGCGGAGCTGGCGGATGGCCGTGGGGGAGGTGTGGAAGATGGTAACCCCCAGTTCCTCGGCGATGCGCCAGGGCCGGCCGGGATCGGGGTAGGTGGGCACGCCCTCGTAGACGACCGTCGACGTGCCGTTGGACAGCGGCCCGTAGACGATGTACGAGTGGCCGGTGATCCAGCCGATGTCGGCCATGCACCAGTACACGTCCTCGGGTTTGATGTCCAGGTAGTACCGGGCGGTGGCGGTGACGTAGGCCAGGTAGCCCCCGGTGCTGTGCTGGACCGCCTTGGGCTTACCCGTGGAACCGCTGGTGTACATCAAGAACAGCGGCGCCTCGGCCGGCATCGACACCGGCTCCACCCGGGCACCGCGGTACCGCGGCAGCAGGTCGTTGACGATGAAGTCCCGGCCCTCCACCAGGGGCACCTGGCTGGAATAGCGGCCGGGATACCGCTGCCAGATCAGGACCTTATCGACGGTCAGGCCATGGGCCGCGGCTTCCTTGACGGTGTCGTCGGCCTTGGCCTTGTGGTCCAGCAGCTGGCCGTTGCGCCAGTAGGCGTCCATGGTGATCAGGATATTGCTGCCGGCGTCCACCATGCGGTCGGCGCAGGCCTTGGCGCTGAAGCCGCCGAAGACCACGGAGTGCATGGCGCCCAACCGGGCGCAGGCCAGCATGGCCACCGGCAGTTCGGCCACCATGGGCATGTGGATGGTCACCCGGTCGCCGGGCTTGACGCCGGCGAACTCCCGCAGCAGCGCCGCGAACTCGTTCACCCGGATCCAGAGGTCCTGGTAGGTCACGTGCAGGATGGGCTCGTCCTCGGGTTCCGGGACGAAGTGGATGGCCGTCTTGTTGGGATCCTTGACCCGGTGCCGGTCCACGCAGTTGTACGACGCGTTGAGCCGGCCGCCCACGAACCACTTGTAGAAGGGCGGGTTGGACGCGTCCAGGGTGGTGTGCCAGTACTTGTCCCAGTCCAGCAGCCGGGCGTACTCGTCGTAGCAGTCGGGGAAGTTGTCCAGGCTGAACCGGCGGTAGAAGTCCGGATCGGTCAGGTTGGCCTGGGCGATGAACTCGGGCCTCGGTTGGTACGTGTCCTCCTCGCGCCAGTGGACCTCAATGGACCGCTCGTCTACCACAGGCTCCGGTTCCCGGGCCTGAGCCACCGTCATCGACCTCCCTCGCTAGCCTCAAGTTGTGCCTTCATTTCCTCCCAGGCGGCCCTGGCCTCCTCCACCGACCCTTCGTCCTCGATGGTGGAGATGTCGCCGGGGTCCCGGTCCAGCACCACGGCTTTCAGGACGCGGCGCATGATCTTGCCGCTGCGGGTCTTGGGCAGGCCGGTCACGAAATTGACGTCGCCGATCACGGCCACCGGGCCCAGGTGGCGGCGGACGGTCTCCACCAGTTCCCGGCGCAGCTCGTCGCTGGGCTGCCGTCCCTCCCGAAGCACCACGAAGGCCGAGATCACCTCGCCCCGCAGTTCGTCGGGGCGCCCGGTGACGCCGGCCTCGGCCACATCGGGGTGGTGCAGGAAGGCGGTCTCCACCTCGATGGTGCCGATCCGGTGACCGGCCACCTGGATGATCTCGTCGGCCCGGCCCGCGAAGAAGAAGTAGCCGTCTTCATCCATGTAGCCGCTGTCGCCGGTGAAGTAGACCCCGGGAATGCGCTGCCAGTACTCCTTCCCGTACCGTTCCGGCTCGCCCCAGATGGTGGGGGTGAGGCTGGGGAAGGGACGGGTCAGGACCACGATGCCCCGCTCCCCGGGTTCGCAGCGGCGGCCGTCCAGCGTCCGCACCTCGGCCGCCATGCCGGGCAGGGGAATGCCCGCGGAGCCGGGCTTGATGGGCAGGAGGCCGACGCCGTAGGGGTTCCCGATCACCGGCCCGCCGGTTTCGGTCTGCCACCAGTGGTCGATGACCGGTACCCGGTTCTGGAACACCTCGCGCTGCAGCCATTCCCAGGCGGGGATGTTCAGCACCTCGCCGGCGCAGAAGACCCGCTGCACCGACGACAGGTCGTGGGCCCGGGCCGGGGCCGTGCCGTACCGCATCAGCAGCCGCACCGCCGTGGGCGCCGTCAAGACGCCGGTGACGCCGTTTTCCTCGATGATCCGGTAGACCGTTTCGGGCGCCGGGTAATCCAGGGCGCCCTCATAGGCGATGGTGGTGCAGCCGGTGAGCAAGGGAGCATAGACGATGTAGCTGTGGCCCACCACCCAGCCGATGTCGGATGTGGACCACCACACGTCCTCGGGCTTGAGCCCGTACAGCCATTCCGCCCCGGCGCGGATGCCCACCTGGTAAGCGCCGTGGCTGTGCACCGCCAGCTTGGGCTTGGCCGTGGTCCCCGAGGTGGCCAGGATATAGGCCGGCTCGTTGGCCTCCATGGGCTCCACGTGGTCCGGCTGCCCGGCGCCCCCGGCCAGGAAGGCCTCCCAGTCCAGTTCCCGTCCCGACAGGGAAGGGGCGTCGGCCGACCGGCGAAAGACCACCACCCGCTCCACCGGCGCCTGGGCCACGGCGGAGCGGGCGATGCTCAGCAGCTCCACGGTACGCCCCTTGCGCCAGGTCACGTCGGCGGTGACCAGCAGGCGGGCCCCCGACAGGCGCATCCGCTCGGCCAGGGCGTCGGCGCCGAAGCCGGCGAAGACCACCAGGTGGATGGCGCCGATCCTGGCGCAGGCCAGCATGGTCATGATGGCTTCCGGGGTGGTGGGCATATAAATGGCCACCCGGTCGCCGCGCCCGACGCCCAGACCCCGCAGGGCCCGGGCTACCGCCTTCACCCCGTGGTGCAGTTGGGCGTAGGTGAGGACCCTCCGCTCGCCCCGCTCGTTGACGTAGATCAGCGCGGCCTGTCCCGCGCGCCCGCGCTGCACGTGCAGGTCCACCGCGTTGTAGGCCAGGTTGGTCTCGCCGCCGATGAACCAGCGGAAGCCGGGAGGATCCCACTCGAAGAC
>Ga0079224_100005174_pt1 | contig 17074 bp, 15 predicted proteins | sample Stecom2015_FD_80414 | JGI IMG/M metagenome (GOLD analysis project Ga0079224, IMG submission 80414) | Agricultural soil microbial communities from Utah to study Nitrogen management - Steer compost 2015 | ecosystem: Environmental > Terrestrial > Soil > Agricultural land | place: USA: Utah... | reverse complement strand
GTGGTGGTGGCCGAGCGCCTGGCCGACGCCGGTCTGCGGGGCCCCGCCGCGATGCTGCCACCGGGCACCCGGGCGGTGGCCGTCCCGGCCGAGCGGGGCCTCACGCCGCCGCTGGCCGCCGGCGATCGGGTCGACGTGGTCGTGGCCCTGGGCGGCGACGGCGAGGACCGGGGCGGGGCACCGCCGGGGTTCACGCTGGTGGACGCCGCGCTGGTCGTCGACGTGTCGGAGGACGCGGTCACCGTGGCCGTGCCCCGGGCCGACACGGCGCGCGTGGCGGTGGCGCTGGGATCGGGCGTGGTGACCCTGGCCCTGGTGGGGGCCCGCTGAGCTGGCCCGGACGCGCCGGTCAGAGCAGGTAGAGCCCGAGCACGACGACCCCGACGAGCACCCGGTACACCACGAAGGGGGTGAACGTCCGGGTGCGGATGAGGCGCAGCGTGCCCCACACGGCCAGCCAGCCGGTGACGCCGGAGGCGACGATGCCCCAGGCGAACGGGGCGACGAACCCGTCGGGGATGCCGCCCTCGCTCGCCACGTCGAGCGCCTTGTAGACGAGGGCGCCGGCGGTGATCGGCAGGCTCATCAGGAACGCGAAGCGGGCGGCCCCGTCGCGCCCGAGCCCGACGAGGCGCCCGGCCGTCATCGTCACCCCGGAGCGGGACACGCCGGGCTGGAGGGCGACGGCCTGCCCCACGCCCATGATGAGCGCGTCGCGCAGGCGGATCTCCTCGACCACCCGGGTGCCGGGGGCCCGGTCGGCCCAGGCCAGGACGAGCCCGAACACGATGAGCATCGTGGCGATCAGCCAGATGTAGCCGGTCTTGTCCTCGATCACGTCGGCGAACAGGGCGCCGGTGATCGCGGCGGGCACGGCGGAGGCCACCAGGAACCAGGCGATCCGCCCGTCGAGCGTGCCCAGCGCCCCCCGCCGGAGCCCGGCCCGGGCGTAGCGGACGACGTCGGCCCGGAAGTAGGCGAGCGCGCCGATCAGGGTGCCGAGGTGGAGGGCGACGTCGAAGGTCTTCTGCAGGTGCTCTTGCCCGGCGAAGTCGTCCCAGCCGAACAGCCACGGGACGAGGCGGAGGTGCCCGGAGGACGAGATGGGCAGGAACTCCGACAGCCCCTGGGTGATGCCCAGGACGATGGCGTGGAGGATCGGCATGCGGGCGGGTGGGGGCCGGTCAGGTGCCGGAGAGGGTCACGTCGGGGATGACGAGGGTGACGCCGCCGGTGCCGTCGGGCAGCCACTCGAGGTCGGCGCCCACGGCGGCGATGTCGAGCAGCAGCCGCTGCAGCGTGGAGGCCACGGTGGCCTCGCGGATCGGCTCGGCCAGCGCTCCGTCGCGCACCATGAGGCCCTCCACCCCCACCGAGAAGTCGCCCGACACCGGGTTCACGCCCGAGTGCAGGCCCGCCATCGACGTGACGAGGAGGCCCCGGTCGACGGTGGCGAGCAGCTCCTCGTGGCTGCCCTGCCCGGGGGCGACGGCCAGCGCGGTGGCCGCCACCCCAGGGGTGGAGGACACGCCCCGGGCGGCGGACCCGGTGGAGGCGGTGCCGGACCGGCGACCGGTGTAGGTGTTCTGCAGGAACCCCTGCAGGACGCCGTCGCGCACGAGCTCGTTGCGGCGGCGGGCCAGGCCCTCGCCGTCGTAGGTGTCGGCGCCGAGGCTGCGGGGGTCGGTGGGGTCGTCCACGAAGGTGAGCAGCGGCGACGCGATCGCCTCCCCCACCCGGTCGCGGAAGGGGGATCGGCCCTTGAGGACGGCCTCGCCGTTCAGCATCCCGCCGACGAGCCCGAGCACGGTGGCGGTCATCCGCGGCTCGAGCACGAGCGTGACCCGCTGGGTGGCCGGCTTGGCGGCGCCGAGCAGGCGGGTGGCCCGCAGCACCGCGTCGTCGGCCGCCTCGTCGACGGACAGGTCCTCGAGCTCGCGCCCCACCGACAGGCCGCCGGCGATCTGGGTCTCCCCGTCCTGGGTGGCGAGGGCCTGGACCATGAGGTAGCTGGTGCCGGCCCGGTCCCACACCCGGATGCCGGTGCTGGTGGCCACGGCGGCCTCGCCGAGGCCGTCGCTGTACATGGCGACGCGGACGCCCTGGACGCGCGGGTCCCGCCCGGTGGTGGCTCGCTCGAGGTCGAGGGCGAGGGCCACCTTGTCGGCGGTGGGCACCTCGGGCAGGCCCTTGGGCCACAGGTCGAGCTCGGCGGGGGCCACGCCGTCGGGCTCGGCCAGGCCGTTGAACTCGTCGGGCTCGGCGTAGCGGGCGTTGTCCCGAGCCTCCTCGAGCGCCTCCTGCACGGTGGCCTCGTCGAGCGTCCCCGCGTAGGCGAAGCCCTCCCGGTGGTCGACGACCACCCGGACCCCCACCCCGGAGGTGGAGGCCTGGGTGAGCGACTCGACCTCGCCGCCGTAGGCCCGGACCGACGTGCTCGTGCTGCGGGCCACGAACGCCTCGACCTGCTCCCCGGGGCGGGCCTGGTCGGCCACCCGGGTGGCGAGGGCGAGGAGGTCGGGCTCGGTGGGCGCGCTCGCCATCAGGCGGTGCCGCCGACGGTGAGGGCCGGGACCCGCAGCGTGGGGACGCCGTCGCCGACCGGCACGCCCTGGCCGTCCTTGCCGCACATGCCGGGGCTGCCCATGGCGAAGTCGTGGCCGACGGCGTCGATCGAGGCGAGCACCTCGGGGCCGTTGCCGATCAGGTTGCCCTCGCGGATCGGCTCGGTGATGCGGCCGTCCTCGATGAGGTACGCCTCGGTCATCCCGAACACGAAGTCCCCGGTGGCGGTGTTGACCTGACCGCCCCCCAGGTGGGCCACGTACACGCCCTTGGGGGTGGAGGCGATGATGTCCTCGGGGTCGTCGGGGCCGGCCAGCACGTAGGTGTTGGTCATCCGCACCATCGGGAGGTGCTTGTAGCTCTGGCGGCGGCCGTTGCCGGAGCGGGGGCGGCCCTCCTTGCGGGCTCGGAGCAGGTCCCACATGTAGTCGGTGAGGATGCCGTCTTGGATGAGGACGTTGCGCTGCGCGACGGACCCCTCGTCGTCGACCGCGAAGGCCCCCCACTCCTCGGCCATCGTGCCGTCGTCGACGAGCGTGATGCGCGGGTCGGCCACCCGCTCGCCGATCCGGCCGGCGAACACCGAGGCGCCCTTGGCCACGAGGTCGACCTCGAGGCCGTGCCCGCACGCCTCGTGGAAGAGGACGCCGCCGCCGCCGGGGCCGATGACGACCGGCATCGTGCCGGAGGGGGCGGGGCGGGCCGACAGCTTGAGGAGGGCCCGCTCGGCGGCCTCCCGGCCGATCTGGTCGACGTCGTAACGGTCGAACAGCTCGAAGCCGACGGTGCGGCCGAGCGACTGGTAGCCCGTCTGCATCCCGGTGTCGCCGGTGGCCACGGCCATGACCGACAGCAGGGTGCGGACCTGGTCGTCCTCGGTGAGCAGCCCGTCGCTGTTGGCGACGAGGATGCGGCGCCGGCTGTCGCCGTAGCGGGCGGTGACCTGGGAGATGGCGCCGCCGGCGCCGCGGGCGGCGGCGTCGGCCCGGCGCAGGAGCTCGACCTTCTCGCCCTTGCCGACGGTCTCGGGCAGCACCGCCACCTCGTGCGGGCGGGGGGCGTGCTGGCGCTCGAGCGCCACCTCCTTGACGCCGCCACCGCCGGAGCGGGCGGCGGCGGCCGCGGCCTCGGCGGCCTCGAGGAGACCGGCCGGGGTCAGGTCGGCCGTGTGGGCGAAGCCGGTGGTGTCGCCCACGATCACCCGGATCCCGGCGCCCCGATCCCGGCCGGAGGTGAGGTGCTCGACCTTGCCGTCGTCGAGCACGGCGTTGGAGGAGGCTCGGTCCTCCACGAAGATCTCGGCCAGGTCACCCCCGGTGCGCAGGGCGGCGGCGAGGGTGCGTTGGATCAGATCCTGGTCGAGCACACGACTCCTTCGAGCAGGCAGGGGGCAGGCGTCCCGACGCCTTTGACCCGGCGGCGAGGGTGGCGAATATGGTACCCGGGTGCCTCTGTCCCCCGGCCTGCACGCCACCGTGAAGCTCGTGGTGTCCGACGCCGACACGGCTGTCGCCCACCGCTCTGGCGAGGTGCCGGTGCTGGCCACGCCTCGCCTGATCGCGCTGTGCGAGGAGGCGGCCCACGCCGCCGTGGCGCCCGAGATCCCCGAGGGTCAGACCACCGTCGGGATGCGGGTGCAGATCGACCACCTCCACCCCACCAACGTGGGGTCCACGGTGGCGGCCGAGGCCACGCTCGAGAAGGTCGAGGGCCGGCGCCTCGTGTTCACGGTCACCGTGGAGGACCACGGCGGGCTCGTGGCGGCCGGGAAGGTCACCCGCGTCATCGTCGACACCGAGCAGTTCCTCGAGAAGGCCCGCTGAGGGGCCGCCCCGGGGAGGGGCGGCTCAGCCGAGCCCGTCGAGGAAGTCCGTGAGCGCCCGCCACCAGGCCTCGGGCGCCTCGAACTGCGGCGAGTGGGCGCCGCCGGGGATGACGGCCAGCGTGGCGTTCGGGATGGCGGCGGCGATCCGCTCGGAGGCCCGCCGGAACGGCGCGTCGTGCTCGCCGACGATGACGAGGGTGGGCACGGCGATCGCGCCCAGCTCGGCCAGGCGGTCGAGCTCCTCGGAGCGGTCGGTGATCTGCCGCAGCATCGACGCGTACATGTGGGGCGACGAGGCGAGCATCTTGCGCTCCCCGAACGCCTTGTAGTCGGGGCGCTCGGCTTCGAGGCGGGCCGCGATCTCGTTGGCCAGCGGGTTGGCGTCCCGGGCCATCTCCTGGGCGGCGAGCACGGCGGCCATCCCCTCGCTGCGGGCCAGCGCGGCCGCCAGCTCGACGACGCCGGGGTCGGCCTTCACGGCCCGGTGCGAGGTGTCCATGAGCACGAGCGCCTCAAAGCGCTCGGGCGCCGCCAGCGCGGCGGTCTGGACGACCATCCCGCCCATCGAGTGCCCGAGGGCCACCGCGGCGCGCCACCCGAGGGCGTCGAGGAGGCCGAGCACCTCTCGGGCGTAGTGTTCGAAGGAGTACGCCGCCTCGTTCTCGGGCTTGTGGCTCTCGCCGTGGCCCCGCAGGTCGGGGGCGACGGCGTGCCAGCCCCGCTCGGCCAGCGGGTCGAGCCAGTCGGTGAAGTCCTCCTTGGCGCCGGTGAACCCGTGCACGAGGAGGAGCGGGCGCTGGCCCACGCCCGCCTCGGCGATGGCCAGCTCCTCGACGCCGAGGGCGTCGACGGTGATGCGGCGGTGCTCCATGGGCGCCGGACGGTAGCCGGGCCGGCAGCCCAGCGGCCGCCGGCCCGTCGGGTCAGCCGGTGGGGTCGAGCCCGAAGGCGCCGGCGCCGCCCATGACGTCCACGAAGGGGGTGACCTCGGACGGGTCGGGCACCTCGATGTCGATGTCAGCGCCGTAGTCGTAGAGCTCGAACACCATCTCGCCGGCCTCGAGGCCGTCCATGTCCTCGTCGCTCAGGGCGTCGCCGGCCATCTCGAGGAGGTCGAGCGACAGCCGGTACACGAGGCCGTCGTCGGCGATCCACACGTCGAGGGGCATGTCGGTGATGCCGAGCTCCGCCATCTCCTGCCGGTACGAGGCGCGGGCGTCCTCGGGCATCGCCTCGACCGCCTTGTCGAGGTCGATCACGACCCGGTAGCGGGTGGTGTCGACGCCGCGGACCGTCTCCTCGCCCACCCGCTCGAACTCGTCGGACACGCCCCGCAGCGCGGAGAGGATCTTGGTGGGGTCGTTGGTGCCCATGCTGAGGTCGAGCAGGTCGGTGTCGCCGCCGAAGTCCTCGGGGCTGACCGACAGCCAGCCGTCGGTGCCGGTGAGCATGGCCAGCATCGGGGCCTTGATGTAGGTGGTGGTGCCGTCGAGCACGTAGGTCATCGGCTCGTCCATGCCCGGCATCGCGGGGACCTCGCCCTCGATGGCCTCGAACATGGCGGCGAAGTCCATCGTGAGCATGAGGCGATCGTCGGCGTAGGCGCCGTCGGCCCGGATGACGATCTCCTCGCCCTCGACGGTCATCGTCATCGTCATCGCGAGCCGGGCGGTGCCGGCCTCGGCGACGGCGTCGGGGGCGGCCTGCAGCCGAGCCAGGGCCTCCGCGCCGCCGGTGGCCTCGACGGTGCGGTCGTCGTCGCCGCAGGCAGCGACGACGAGGAGCGGGGCGACCAGGGCCGCGGCCAGACGGGGTGCTCGCAACGGGGGACCTCCACAGCGATCGGTTCGGGTGCTGGTGGGGTCCGCCCGAACCCCGACAGGCACGGTAACGCGCGCGGCACCCGTGCCGACAGGCGCGATCTCGGACGGTGGCTGCGGGGCGCGGGGGCGTACGATGAGGTCTCGGCCGACCAGAACGAGGGGGCAGGTGAACCGCAAGCAAGCCGTGTCGCTGGCCCTGCGCATCGCGCTCAGCGCCGCGATGCTGGCCGTGCTCGTGTGGCGGGTGCCCGACTTCGAGCTGGACGAGGTGGTCCCCGAGCTCACCGCCCGCACCACGGGGTGGCTGGTCCTGGCCGCGGCCCTCACGCTCCTCGGGCTGGTCCTCTCCGCGCTGCGCTGGCAGCGAGTGCTCGGGGTCATGGGCCTGGACGCGCGGCTGCGCCGGCTGCTCTCCCACTACCTGGCCGGCCAGTTCGTGTCGAACGTGCTGCCCACCACGATCGGCGGCGACGTGCTGCGGGTGACCCGGCTGGCCCGGGAGACGGGCGAGTCGCCGCGGACCTTCGCGTCGGTGGTGCTGGAGCGCCTCACCGGGTGGCTCGTGCTGCCGGTGATCAGCGTGGCCGGCTTCCTCGTGAACCCGCCGCTGGCCGACCTGGGCACCGCCAGCAACGTGGCGCTCGGCCTGGCCTTCGCCACCCTGCTGGCCCTCGGGATCCTGCTCTACGCCGTGGCCGACCAGCGCATCGGCGGCCGGTTCGAGGCCAAGGAGGGCTGGCGGCGCTTCGCCGGCGCCGTCCACCTCGGGGTCGACCGGCTGCGCCACGAGCCCCGCGCCGCGGCCGACGTGCTGCTCGTGGGCTTCGCGTACCAGATCGTGCTGGTGCTGGCCGCCGTGGCCGCCGCCCAGGCCCTCGGGGTGCGCCCGGCGGGGCTCACCGCCCTGCTCGCGTTCTTCCCGGCCGTCGCCATCGCCCAGGTGCTGCCGATCGGGATCTCGGGGCTGGGCATCCGGGAGGGCGCGTTCGTGCTGTTCCTCGGTCCGCTCGGCGTGGCCAGCCAGGACGCCATCGCCCTGGGCCTCCTGCTCTACCTGCTCAACCTGGGCGTGAGCCTGCTCGGCGCGCCCGCCTTCGCCATGGGCGGCCGGGTGCCCGGCCCGTCCGAGATGGCGGCCGTCGGCCCCTGACGCCCAGGCCCGCTGGCCGGCGCCCGGACCCGGTGCTGCCGACCGCGGGGCCGGGCTGCTATCCCATCCCCATGCCCGACGCCGCCACCACGAACGCCCCGGCCCCGCCCGACGGGTCCAGGCGGCCGCTGCGGTGGTGGAAGGAGGTGCTCTTCGGCGCCGCCGTCTACGCCGTGTACTCGTTCGTCCGCAACCAGTTCGGCTCGGCCGGCGGCGACCCGGGTCCCGCGTACGAGCACGCCCGCCAGATCATCGACCTGCAGGACGCGATGGGCCTCTACTTCGAGGCAGACCTGCAGCAGTGGTACCTGGACCTGCCGGCCACCGGGCTGATCCGGCTCTGGAACGTCTTCTACGGGGTGGCCCACTTCGTCGTGACGTTCGCGGCCCTCGTGTGGCTGTTCCGGCGGGACCCGGGCCGCTACCCGCTGTGGCGGAACACGCTGGCCCTCACGACGTGCCTGGCCGTCATCGGCTTCGCCGCCTACTCCCTCATGCCGCCCCGCCTGCTCGACGACCCCGGCGAGTACGGGGCCTGCCAGCTGTACGCCCCCGAGGCGGTGGCCGGCTGGTCACCGGGGGACCCCCACCCGGACGGGTGCGACCGCTACGGGTTCGTGGACACGATCGCCCGCTACGGGGGGTGGATCTCCTTCGGCAACGAGGGGATGAAGGACGTGTCGAACCAGTACGCGGCGATGCCGAGCATGCACATCGGCTGGTCCACCTGGAGCGCCCTCGTGCTCGTGCCGCTGCTGCGGCGGCGGTGGGCCCGGATCCTGGCCGGCGCCTACCCCCTGGTCACCCTGGCCTGCATCCTCGTCACCGCCAACCACTACTGGATCGACGGGGTGGGCGGCCTGCTGTGCCTGGGGGCCGGCTTCGCGCTGGCCCGAGCCGTCACGGGGCGCCGCTGGCTGGACCGGCGCGATCCCGTCCCGGCCGGCGACGCCGTCGGCTGAGGCCGGCGCCGCTACTCGCCGTCTTCGTTGTCGCCCTCCTGCTGGGCGTCGATCTCCTCTTGGATCTCGTCGCCGATGGAGTCGACGGTGTCGCGCCCGTCCTGGATCTCCTCGTCGGTGGTGCCGCCGTCGCCGTCCTCGTCGGAGCAGGCGGCGAGGCCGAGCGAGCCGAGGCCCAGGAGCCCAGCGGTGGTGATCGCAGCGATGCGGGTGCGGGTCATGGCTGGGGGCTACCCCCGAGACGAGCCGGGCAGACGGCGGTCAGCCCGCGGCGCCCCAGCGCACGGGGACGCCGTGGTACCCGGCCCGTCCGAGGAGCTCGTCGCGCCCGCCGGGCCAGAGGGTGAGGCGGACCTCAGCCAGGTCGTCGGTGGCCGGCTCCATCCGCAGCCACGCCAGCGGGGCGGCGGCGCTGGCCCGCCGGCCCGCGTCGGCGAGGGCGTCGCGCAGGTCCCGTCGCCGGGGCGGCGGGAGGTACTGGAGGACGATCGAGTGCACGACGACGGTGGCGAGGCCGGGGCGGGGCTCGGCCAGCTGGGCGGCGGTCCAGTCGGCGGCGTCGGCGTGGTCGACCTCCACGGGGACCTCGGCGGCCAGCTCGAGGGCGGTGCGCAGGCGGGCGAGGCGCACCACCTGGTCGGGCCACACGTAGCTGGCGAGGGTGAGGCGGTCGTCCTCGGAGGTCGGGTCGAGGGGGTTGCGGTCGCAGCCCCGGCGCTCGGCCACCGCCACCGGCCCGGACAGGTCGGGCGCCGGGTCCCACACGTCGGCGAAGCGCAGCGGGCTGGCCGGGTCGCCGAGCACGTGGCGACCGGTGTCGTAGCAGTACCGGTCGAAGCGCAGGTTCAGCCCGGCCGAGGCGCCGAGCTCGAGGACCCGCAGCGGCAAGCCGGTGCGGCGGGCCACCTCGGCGTAGCCGCCGACGAGCGCCGCCGAGCGGCCCACCTCGTTCGTCTGCACGCCGTCGGCCAGGCGGTGGCGGACCTCGTCTTCGTGGTCGGCCACCGTGGCCAGGAACGCCGCGACCGGGTCCCCGGCGGACGGGTCGCCGCCGGTCGAGGGGTAGAGGGCGGCCAGCGCCGGGGCCCGGCCCTCCAGCGCGATCCGGTGGACGGCGCCGAGGAAGCGCAGCGCGAGCGCGGAGCCGTACGGGTCGACGTGGTGGTCGTCGAGCACCCGGGCGCAGACCCCGCCGGCCCGGACGTCGGCCAGGGCGCCGAGCAGGATGCGCTCGTAGAGGGAGGAGCCCACGATCCGGCAGGCCGTCGCCTGGTAGGCGAGGACGTCGGCGACCTCCTCCACGTCGATCACCGGCGCACGGTACCCCGAGGCCACCGAGCGCAGCGGCGGACCGCCGTACGTGCTCCTCGGGTGCTGCCAGAGGTACCGTTGGGCACCTTGTCGATCCTCCCTTCCATCACGTGCCCGGCCGACCTCCGCGAGCTGTCGTACGACCAGCTGACGCAGCTCGCCGCCGAGATCCGGGAGTTCGTCGTCGACGCCGTGTCCCGAGCCGGCAGCGGGCACCTGGGGTCGAACCTCGGCGCGGTCGAGCTCACGCTGGCCCTGCACCGGGTGTTCGACTCGCCCCGGGACATCATCCTGTGGGACACCGGCCACCAGGCCTACGTGCACAAGATCGTCACCGGCCGGGCGGCGGACTTCGACACGCTCCGCAAGGAGGGCGGCCTCTCCGGCTACCCGAGCCGGGCCGAGTCGGAGCACGACTGGATCGAGAACAGCCACGCCTCCACGGTCATCAGCTACGCCCACGGCCTGGCCGTGGCCCAGGAGAGCGAGATCGGTGAGGGTCGCCGGATCGTGGCCGTCGTCGGCGACGGGTCGCTCACCGGCGGGATGGCCTTCGAGGGCCTGAACAACCTCGGCCACTCCGGCAAGCGGGCGATCATCGTCCTCAACGACAACGGCCGGTCCTACGCCCCGACGGTGTCGAAGCTCGGCGAGAGCCTGGCCCGCCTGCGGGTGAACCCCACCTACGTCCGCAACCGCCATCGCCTGGACCGCATCCTGTCCGAGGTCCCGGTGGTGGGTCCCCAGCTCGAGCGCAGCCTCGAGGGGATGGTGGCGGCCATGCGGGAGATGTTCGAGCCGCCCGCCTTCTTCGAGACGCTGGGCGTGCGCTACACGGGCCCGTTCGACGGCCACGACATCGAGGGCCTCGAGAAGGCGTTCCGCAACGCGGCGGAGCTGGACGGCCCGATCGTCGTGCACGTCGTCACCCAGAAGGGCCGCGGCTACGCGCCGGCGGAGAACGACTCGATCAAGCACCTCCACGACATCGGGCCCGGGATGCCCAAGCCGGGCACCTACACGGCGGCGTTCACCGAGGCGATGATCAAGGAGGCCGAGGCCCGGCCCGAGCTGGTGGCGATCACCGCCGCCATGCCCGACTCCACCGGGCTGCTGCCCTTCGCCGAGCGGTTCCCGGACCGGCTGATCGACGTCGGCATCGCCGAGCAGCACGCGGTCACGGCAGCGGCCGGCATGGCGATGGGCGGGCTGCGCCCGGTGTTCGCCGTGTACTCCACGTTCCTCACCCGGGCGATCGACCAGGTCACCTACGACGTGGGCCTGCACCGCCAGCCGGTGGTGTTCTGCCTGGACCGCGCCGGGATCACCGGCGACGACGGGCCGTCGCACCACGGGATCCTCGACATGGCGCTGCTCACCAAGGTGCCGGGGATGACGCTGTTCGCGCCGTCGTCGTACCAGGAGCTCGGCCAGATGCTCCACGACGCGCTGGAGCTCTGCACCGATGGCCCGGCCGCCATCCGCTGGCCGAAGACGCCGGCTCCGTCGGTGGGCCCGGACGAGGTGGGCTCGGGGCTCAGCGCCCGCAAGGCCCGCACCGGCCGGGACATGTGCTTCCTCGCGGTGGGCAAGATGCTGGCCGCGGCCCAGGGGGCGGCCGAGCAGCTGGCCGCCGAGGGCATCGAGGCCACGGTCTGGGACGTGCGGGTGGTGCCGCTCGACCCGGCGATGGTGGCCGACGCCGCCGAGCACCCGATCGTCATCACCGTCGAGGACGGGATCCGCCAGGGCGGGGTGGGGTCGATGATCGCCGACGCCGTCGCCGACCTCGACCATCCCGGCCCCAAGCCCCGGGTGAAGGTGCTCGGGGTCCCGGTGACCTACATCGACCACGCCAAGGCCGACGCCATCCTGGCCCGCCTCGGCCTGGACGCCGACGGCCTCGCCCGCGAGGCCCGCGCCCTCGTCGCCGCCCTCCGCGCCTGACGCGCCGCGGCCGGCGCCGGCAGCGCAGCCGACGGGCGGCCGTCCCGACGGGCGGCCGTCCGGTCAGCGGGGCGCCCGCGAACCGCCGGTTCGGGCTCGACGGATCAGTAGAAGGGGTTCTCGCCCGCCGCGTGGTCGGTGGTGTCGATGACCTCGGTGATCTCGGGGATGGCCTCGGTGATGGACCGGGCGATGCCGTCGCGCAGCGTCATGGCGGACACGGCGCAGCCCTGGCAGCCGCCGCCCATGGTGACGTAGGCCTTCTCCCCCTCGACGCCGACGAGGTTGGCGAAGCCGCCGTGGGCGGCGAGGGCGGGGTTGATCTGCTCGCGCAGGAGCTGCTCGATCCGCTCGGTGACGGTGCCGGTGAGCTCGAGGTTGCGCCCGGCCAGGGGGTTGGGCCGGTTGGGATTGCGCAGCACGAGCCCGGGCCCGCCGCCTGTGGGGACCGCGAGGGTGGCGCCGGTGAGCTGCTCGATGCTGCCGGCGGGGACGATCACCGGCAGGCCGTCCTGCTGGAACACGGCGTCGGCCTCGCCGGCCGCGGCGACCGGATCGAACGTGAGGTCGTAGGCGTACTCGACGCCGTTGGTGCCGGTGACCTCGATGCGCAGCCCGAGGCTGTCGGCATCCTCTTCGGCCTCCCGCAGCTCGAGGATGCGGGCGACGGCCTCCGGCGTGACCGTCAGCACGGTCGTATCGGTGCTGTCCTGGACCGGGGGCGTGGTGACGTCGGCCATGCCCCCAGGCTAACGAGGGGATCGGCGCCGTCCTCCTCGTCGAGCCGCGCCGGCCACGCGCCGTGGCCGGCTCGACGCGGTTCGCGCCGGGCGGGGGTGCCGATGGCCCGGGTCGACCATCGAAAATGGGCCGATCGACCCTGGCAGAGCGCGTGTCAGAAGTCTTGGATGGTCACATCGCACGGGTCGCTCCGTCGGAGCCGCCCGGTGCACCTGGCCCCGGCCGATGCGTTCGGCCGGGCTCCGGATGCGGTCGAGCTCCGGCGGGCGGAGCTCGACCGCGCCCCGGACCCCGGGGTCAGCGGGACTCGAGCTCGGCCCCGAGCTCGAGCCAGCGCTCCTCCACCTCGGCCTGGCGGGCCTGGACGGCCGCCACCTCGGCGCCGAGGCGGGCCAGGGCCTCGTGGTCGCCCGCCGCGGCGGCGTCCGCCACCGCGGCGTCCAGGCGCGCCGCCTCGCGGGCGAGGCGGGCCAGCTCCCGGTCGGCCTCCTTCATGAGGTGGCGCAGCGTGCTGGGCGAGCGGCCCGGGCTGGTGGTGGCGGCTCGGCGGGCCCTGCCCTCACCGGCGCCGGTGCCCGCCGGGGCCCGGGCCGGCGACACCGAAGGCGCCACCCGGCCGCCGGCGGTGGTCCGGGCGCGCCGCTCGGCCTCCCAGGCGGCGAGGCCCCCGGGGCGCCGGCCGGCGGTGCCCTCGCCGTCGAGGACGACCACGTCGGTGACGGTCCGCTCGAGGAAGGCCCGGTCGTGGGACACGACCACGAGCGCGCCGGGCCAGTCGTCGAGGAAGTCCTCGAGGGCCCGGAGCGTGTCGAGGTCGAGGTCGTTGGTGGGCTCGTCGAGGAGGAGCACGTTGGGCTTCTGGGCGAGCGCCAGCATGAGCTGCACCCGGCGGCGCTCCCCGCCCGAGAGCAGCGAGATCGGGGCCCACTGGGCGTCGGCGTCGAACCAGAACGCCTCGAGGAGCCGGGCGTCGGTCCAGTCGGGCTGGCGGGTGGGGCCGGCCACCGCCTCGCGGACCCGCTGGTCCGGGTCGAGCGTCGCGCCCTGCTGGTCGTAGACGGCGAGGCGCACCGTCGAGCCGTGCACCACCCGGCCCTCCCGGGGGGTGCGGCGGCCGGCCAGCACATCGAGCAGGGTGGACTTGCCGGCCCCGTTCGGTCCCACGATGCCGAGGCGCTCGCGGGGATCCAGGGCCAGGTCGAGGCCCCGGAACAGCCAGCGGTCCCCGTAGCCGTCGCCGACGCCGTGGAGCTCCACCACCTGGTCGCCGAGGCGGGGCGTGTCGAAGTGCAGGGGCAGGTCGCCGCTGCGGGCGGCGGCCTCGGCCTTGGCGCCGACGAGCGCGGTGGCGGCGGCCACCCGGGCCTGGGGCTTGCGGGTGCGGGCCGGCGCGCCCCGCCGGAGCCAGGCCAGCTCGGCTCGGGCCAGGTTCCGGCGCTTGGCCTCGGCGACCGCGCTCCGCTCCTCCCGCTCGGCCCGGGCGTCGAGCCACGCCTGGTAGCCGCCCACGTGCACGTAGCCGCGGCCCCGGTCGAGCTCGAGGACGACGTTGGTGACCCGGTCGAGGACGTGGCGGTCGTGGGTGACGAGCACGAGCCCGCCGGGGAAGCGGGCCAGCCAGTCCTCCAGCCAGGCGATGGCGTCGAGGTCGAGGTGGTTGGTGGGCTCGTCGAGGATCAGGAGGTCGCCCTCGTCGGCGTGCCCGCCGGGGCCGCCGACGGCGACGAGCGCCTGGGCCAGCGCCACCCGCTTGCGCTGGCCGCCGGAGAGGGTGGCCACGTCGGCGTCGAGGCTGCCGCCCATGCCCAGCCGCTCGAGGACGGCTTCCCCCTCCCAGCCGCCGCCGACGACGGCGCGGACGGTGCCGGCGGGCAGCGGGGCGTCCTGGTCGAGGACCGACACCCGGGCGCCGCGGCCGCGACGGACGGTGCCGGCGTCGGGCTCGCGGGTGCCGGCCAGCACCTGGAGGAGCGTCGACTTGCCGCAGCCGTTGATGCCGACCACGCCGAGCCGGTCCCCGCTGGCCACCGTGACCGACAGGTCGGCGAAGAGCGGCTTGCCGGGGCGGCTTACGGCCAGCTCGGCGGCGTCGACGAGGATCACGGGCGCATCCTCCCAGACGGTCCCCGACCGTCGGCAACCGCCTCGGTACGGTCGGGTCATGGGCCGCGACGGCATCCTCTCCGACCCCATCGACCTCGACGGTCGACGTCGCGACCCGGGGCCGAGGCGGGTCCCGGCCCGGCGGGGCGTCGTCGTCGAGCACCGGGCCAGCGGCGTGGTCGGCTCGATCGTGTCGTTCAACCCGCAGGTGGTGGTGCTGAACGACCGGTTCGGGCGCAACCGGCCGCTGCGGGTGGAGCCCGGCGGGTTCCTCGTGGACGGCGAGGTGGCCACGCTCGTGCCGCCGGCGGCCGCGCCGAAGGCCCCGCCGCGCACCGCCTCAGGGTCGGTGGCCAGCAGCGACCGGCGAGCCAAGGTGGCTCGGGCCAGCCGGATCCTGGTGGAGGGCGTCCACGACGCCGAGCTCGTCGAGAAGGTGTGGGGCGACGACCTGCGCGACGTCGGGGTGGTCGTCGAGCGGCTGGACGGGATGGACGACCTCGAGGCCGTGGTGCGGGATCTCGACCCGGGGCCGGGCCGGCGCCTCGGCGTGCTGCTCGACCACCTCGTCGAGGGGTCGAAGGAGTCCCGCATGGCGGCGGTGGTCCGCCACCCGCACGTGCTCGTCACCGGCATCCCGTTCGTGGACGTGTGGGCGGCGGTGCGACCCAAGGTGGCGGGGATCCCGGCGTGGCCCGACGTGCCGCGGGGCGTGCCGTGGAAGGAGGGGGTGCTGCGGGCGCTCGGCGTCGACGCCCACCCGGGGGCGTTCTGGAAGCAGCTGCTCGGCCGGGTCCGCACCTACGCGGACCTGGAGCCGGCCCTCGTCGGCGCCGTCGAGCAGCTCATCGACTTCGTGACCGACCCGGGCGAGTAGCCCGGTCGGCCAGGGGGCGGGGCGGGGGCGCGTAGTGTCGGCGGCCATGTCCGACGCTCCTGCTGCCGAAGCCGTCACCTGGACCGTGGAGGACGGCGTGGCCGTCGTCCGGATCGACGACGGCAAGGTCAACGTGATCAGCCACCGGGTCCTCGAGCGGCTCCACGAGGCGCTCGACGTCGCGGCGGCCGAGGCTCGGGCCGTCGCCATCGTCGGTCGGCCCGGCAAGCTCTCGGCTGGCTTCGACCTCACGGAGATGACCGCGGGCCCCGACCGCACCCGCGCCCTGGTGAGCGCCGGAGCGAGGTTCCTGCTCCGCCTCTACGACCACCCCCAGCCGGTGGCGGTGGCGGTGACCGGCCACGCGCTCGCCGCCGGGGCGCTGCTGGTGCTGTCCTGCGACACCCGCATCGGCGCCGACGGCCCGGCCAAGATCGGCCTCAACGAGACCCAGATCGGGATGGCCCTCCCCGAGTTCGCGGTGGCGCTGGCGGAGGCCCGCCTCTCCCCCACCCACCTCACCCGGGCCACGATCCAGGGCGAGGTGTTCGACCCGGCCGGCGCGCTGGCCGCCGGGTACCTCGACCGGGTCGTCCCGGCCGAGGAGTGCGAGGCCGTCACCATCGCGGAGGCCCGCCGCCTGGGCGCGCTCCGCGCCGGGGCCTACGCCTACACGAAGTCCTCGCTGCGGCGGCCCATGGTCGAGCGCCTCCTCGCCAACCTCGACGCCGACATGGCCACCCTCACCGCCCCCGACACCTGACCCAAGGGCGAGGCAATAGGTCCCGCGACCGCCCGCCTGAGGCATTGCGTCCCACATGTGGGACGCAATGCCTCAGGCCCGGGCGAGCGGGACGCATTGCCTCGGGCCGGGGGGGCGGCGGCACGGGTAGCGTGCTGGGGGTGACCGACCGCTCCGCCGCCCGCTTCGTCGTCCACCAGCCGGTCGCCGATGCGCTCGCCGAGGGCCGCCCGGTGGTGGCCCTCGAGTCGACGATCATCAGCCACGGCCTGCCCCGGCCCGACAACCTCGACGTGGCCCGCCAGATCGAGCAGGCCGTGCTCGACAACGGCGCGCTGCCGGCCACGATCGCCGTGGTCGACGGGGCGGTGCGCATCGGCCTCGACGAGGACGCCCTCGTCGAGATCGCCACGTCCGACGACGTGGTGAAGGCCAGCGTGCGCGACCTCGCCATCGTGGCGGCGCGTGGCGGCCACGCCGCCACCACCGTGGCCGCCACCGCCCACCTCGCCTCGGAGGCCGGCATCGCCGTGTTCGCCACCGGCGGCCTGGGCGGCGTCCACCGCGGTGCGGCGCACACCTTCGACGAGTCGGCCGACCTCACCAGCCTCGGCCGCCTGCCGATCACCGTCGTGTCGGCCGGGGTGAAGTCGATCCTCGACGTCGGCGCCACCCTCGAGCGGCTCGAGTCCCTCGGCGTGGCCGTGGTCGGCTACGGCACCGACCGCTTCCCGGGCTTCTACCGCCGCGACAGCGGCTTCCCCGTGGACTGGCGGGTCGACCGCCCCGAGGAGGTGGCGGCGATCATGGAGGCCCGGGCCCGGCTCGGCACCGACGGGGCGGCGCTGGTCGTCGCCAACCCCGTCCCCGAGGAGGACCAGGTCGACGCCGAGCTGCACGACCGGGTCCTCGCCGAGGGCCTCGCGGCCGCGGAGGCGGCCGGCATCCGCGGCAAGGACGTGACCCCGTTCCTCCTCGAGCGGTTCCACCGGGAGACCGAGGGCGAGAGCCTCCGCTCGAACGTGGCG
>Ga0079224_100005173_pt1 | contig 17081 bp, 11 predicted proteins | sample Stecom2015_FD_80414 | JGI IMG/M metagenome (GOLD analysis project Ga0079224, IMG submission 80414) | Agricultural soil microbial communities from Utah to study Nitrogen management - Steer compost 2015 | ecosystem: Environmental > Terrestrial > Soil > Agricultural land | place: USA: Utah... | reverse complement strand
TTGATCCTGCTGGCTATCGTCGTCGCCGCCGTCGTCGGTGTCATCCTCATCATCGTCGGGATCTTGTCCGGGTCGATCCTCGCCATCATTGCCGGCGTCGTGCTCCTCCTCGCAGTCGTCGGCTTCATTCTCTACGGCATCATCGACGGCATCTACCAGCGATGGAAAACCGCGAGCGGGTTCTGGCAATCCACGTGGGCCGTCGTCGTCGGAGTGCTCGACCTCGTCGGCATCCCCAACATCATCGAAGGCGTCATCGGCCGTGACCTCGTCACCTGGCGGAAGCTTACCAACGAAGAAGCCGGGGCGCGGCTCGGCTCCGGTATCATCGGCCTCATTACCCTCATCATTCCCATCAAGGGACTCAAGGGGAAAGCCCCCAAACCAAAGGCGCCCGGCCCAAGGGTACCCGTCCCTCCGCCCAAAAGGGTGCCCATTCCGGAGAAACCAAAGATACCTGTTCCTGAAAAGCCACCCATCCCGGAGAAGCCACCGGCGCCCGTGCCGGAAAAACCGCCCGCGCCCGTACCCGAAAAGCCGCCGAAAATACCTGAAGGCCCTCCGGAAAAGCCGAAAATCCCTGAAGAGCCACCCAAAAGGCCGAGGGAGCCGGAAGAACCTCCTCCGAAGCCGAAAGAGCCGGAGGAGCCCACAAAGCCGAAGCCCGAGGAGCCGCCGCCAAAACCCAAGGAGCCGGAAGAACCAAAGACACCGGAAGAAATCGAGGAGGCGAAAAGGAGAGAGGCCGAACAGGAGGTAAGCGACGGCCGCGAGGTGGTGAAAAACAAAGCCGACCTCGAAGCGCTCAAAAAGAAAGAACCGCACAAGGATAAACCACCGGAGGACCTAGACCCTGCTGACAAACAGCTCTGGGACGACTACGTCGACTACTGGCACGAACGCGTTGAAGCGCTCGAAAAAGAGCTGAACGCCAACCCCGACAAGCCTCCGAAGACGAAGCCTCCCCTCACCTGGAAAGCGTATTCCGAGTTCCTCGCCAAGTTCAGACGCGGCCGCAGGTTCCAGGACAAAACCACCGCCGCCCTTACAAAAGAACGGGCCGACCTCGACATCCAGTCGGACGTCGGCGTGAAGAAGCCCGGCGAAACCACCAAGTTCGTAGACCAGCTCGGGTACGACAAAGCGGCGGTGAAACAGTGGGAGAATGCAGGCAAACCGAAGGATCAGGTCCCGCCAGTCGAGTGTTTCAGCAACAAGAGTCGTAAGTTTGTTGAGATCAGCGACATCGACGCGCAGGTCAAGGCCGACGTGGCCGAAGCCATCACGAAGTACGGCGGAGCCGTCGAGGTACGGCGCCCCGGGCACCCGATGTTCGGATTCACCGTCCTCGTCAAACAATTGACTTTGATTTACGACGGCGCTCTTGCCCCCGTCGAGCTCCGTCCGCAGATCATCAAAGCGGCCGAAGGCTCGGGCGTCATCGTCGAATTCAGGTGACGTCCTCGCAACGGCGCACCCGCCGGTTTGGATCGATGCGTCGTTTTGAATAACCTGTCTTAGATCACCTGAATTACCCGGACGCGCAGCACCCGCTATCGCACAAAAACGGTATGGACGTAAAGACCTACGGTCGCACCGACCGATTCGAGCTGGAACTGTATGCCGAAGTCAATCCGCTGCTCGAGCAGGGTGAGGGAGGGATAGACAGGATCCTCGACGCCCTGGATGCCTTCTCCAGCGACCTCCTGCCCGACCGGATCCAGGTCGGGCAGGCTTCGCAGGCCTATACGCGCGCCAACGTCCGGCGTCGGATCAAAACGCAGCAGAAACACCTGTCCATCGTCGGCGCTTCCCTGAGCCTCGTGCGGAGCGCGGACCCTGACGCCCTCTTCTCGTTTGACTTCAAACCTCCGGCTTCACCCGTCGGCTTGCGCCTCTGGGTCGTTCTGCCTTTCGATTGGTTCGAAAACGACCCCGACGGCTCCAGGGCGGCCTCCTTCGTCCGCCTTTTCCGTGCGCTCGCCGGCGTTTGCCATCCGGTCTACGCCTGGGGGCACAACAAGGCCGACTTTTGGCTTGGCGACGACCCGCACAAAGAGAGCATGCTTGCCCCGAAAAAGGTCTACGAGGCCTACTGGCTGAACTACTACGGCCCGGCGATGGTTGACGAGATCGGGCGCGAGCGCGTGCTCGCCACACCTTCGGAAAGCATCGAGCAGCTCTCCGACGGCGGCGTGTTGATTCTGACCCGGCCTACCCCGGCGGATTACGCCTCCGAAGAGGCGCGCCGCGCCCAGGCCCGGATGCTTGCCCACCTCCGCGACGACGTGTCCTTTGATGAGGCGCTGGCCCGCCTGCTCGAACGGAGCGCCCGCCTGGCGCCCGTCGAACGTGCCTTTGATCCGTCCGTGGCGCCCCTGCTCGAGCTTCTGCTCGATGAAGTGCCCTTCGCCGAACGCCAGCAGGAGACCGCCCGCCTGAACGCCTTCCATCCGCCCGACGTCACCGAGTGGCGGCCCGCCGACGAACAGCTACCGCCGGACGTGGACGACGTTGACGAGGAGATCGACCGCTACAGCGGCCTCTTTGCCGAACAGCTCGCCGCCCTCCTCCACAAAGACGTGCCCTCCGTCATGCAGGGCAGCCCCGAATCGCTCCCCCAGATCGACTACCACTTTTACCACTTCGACTTCCCCTCGGAGTTTGACCGGGTGGACATCGAGGACGACCTCGTCCCCGCCGTTGGTGCGTATCTCGGCGAGGTCCTCTGTCGAAATCTTGGCGGACGTTGGGTCCCACGGAAAAATATCGACGAGTCACAGGTGATCGTGGGCGATCGGGCCTGGCTCCCCTTCCTCCGCGCACGCCGTTACCTCCACGACCGCCAGTCCCTGCTCGACTACTCGCTCACCCAGTTCTTTTACGCCGTGCGTGCCTACGCCGGGTGATCACGTCGTCCTCAGGCCGAAGGCATCTCATTTTCCGTGAGCCAGGACGCACCCACCTCACCGGCAAAATCGGCAAACCGGATCGGTGGCCGCCCTACGGCCGTCTCCGTCTCTTCGAGATCGGTGTCATTTGCAATCAATCCCTCGGCCTGAAATAGTTCGTACATGATCCGGAAATCGTACGCCATCGTCGGTGGCAACATGGTCTTGGCCTGCTGGTACCAGGCGGCCAGATCGTCACCCCCGTAACGAACTTCACGCCCGAGGACTTCTGAGTAGATCCGGGCAGTGTCCTCTCCCGTCAACACGTCCGGTCCCACCAGGTTATACGTACGGTTTTCAGGAATCTCGCCGGTCAACGCTCGTACGGCTGCTACGCCGATGTCTCTGACGTCTACCCGTGAAAGGCCTTTGTCTCCAATTGGCTGGGGGTACACCCCGTAGTCGAGTATCGCCTGCCGGAAGAAGAAGTCATTCTGGTAGAAGTTGCTGGGGCGCAGGATTATGTAGGGAATGCCACTTGCCTTGATGGCTTCCTCGATCACCCATTTCGCGCCGAAGTGAGGGACGTGTGGCCCCCTGTCCGCATGTTGTACGGATAGATAAACGATCCGCTTTGCCCCCGCACGTCGCGCCTCGGTAAATGCCGCCAGGCCCTCCTGAAGCTCTGCTTCCGTTACGAGGTTGAGCAGAAAAAGGTTGTCGAAGTCTCGGAAGACTGGACCGTAAGTTTCAGGATTGCGGAGATTGCCGACTACTCCGACGACTCCGTCAGGCAAGGCCGCTGCTTTTTCCGGTGACCGCGTCATCACGCGGACGTCCTCGCCTCTTTTCAGAAGCCCTTCGACTACGTGGCTGCCTACCAGACCCGTCCCGCCAAGAACCAGATGCCTCATGATTGCTCCCTCTCCACTCCTATTTAGGTGTCCGGATAATCGAAAGTCCGAATAAACAAGGTCACACCGGCAACACTTCACTGGCAAGCAAACCCGGCGCAAACCTCGATGCGTTCACGGATACTCCCCACCTCGCTACCGCCCCGCCCATGTACAATCTATAACGGTCGTAGTGATCGGAATCGATTATATTGATCAGCCGCATCCCATCAGCACCAACCCGACTACCCATGAACTGCTTTCGTACCCTGGTTCTCTTCCTTTTTGGCCTGCTGTCCTATTCCTCAACCGTGTTTGCCCAGCCAACGGGTCTGATCCGATTGAACCAGATCGGTTTTTACCCCGAAGCACCTAAAGTTGCGGTCGTCGTCGGCGACTCGGGCGTCGATTTTTACGTTACGACCCCCGACCAGGCCGATACCGTTTTCTCAGGGACGCTCGGTGAGCCGAAAGTGTGGGTCTCGTCGCAGGAAACCGTCCAGCTGGCCGATTTCTCCGCCCTACAGACGCCGGGCGAGTACGTGCTGGCCGTCCCCGGCATTGGCGTTTCTTACCGGTTCGAGATCAAGGAGGCCGTCCACCAGGAGGTTGCCCGTGCCGCCCTCAAAGCATTCTATTACCAGCGGGCTTCCATGCGCCTCGACGCTGCTCATGCGGGCATCTGGGCCCGTCCGGCAGGCCATCCGGACACCCGCGTCCGTATACACCCTTCCGCGGCTACCGAATCTCGTCCAGCAAATTCGGAGATCTCGGCTCCGGGCGGGTGGTACGACGCCGGCGACTTTAATAAGTACATCGTCAACTCGGGCATCACGGTCGGCACCCTGCTGATGCTCTACGAGCACTTCCCCGCCTACTACGACGCCCTCAACCTGAACATTCCCGAATCCGGAAACGGCGTGCCGGACCTGCTCGACGAGGTCCTCTGGAACCTCCGGTGGATGCTTGCCATGCAGGATCCCGAAGACGGCGGCGTCTACCACAAGCTCACCAGCCCGAACTTTTCTGGTATGGTCATGCCCCACCAGGACACGTCGGTTCGATACGTCGTGCAGAAGAGCACCCCGGCCGCCCTCGATTTCGCCGCCGTGACCGCCATGGCCGCCCGCATCTACGACGCGTACCCTGAAGAGCTGCCCGGCCTTGCAGACTCGCTCCTCACGGCCTCGCTCGCTGCGTGGAACTGGGCCGTCCAGAACCCCAACGTCCCCTACGACCAGAACCGGATAAACCAGGAGTTCAACCCGGACATCAACACGGGCGAGTACGGCGACCGGAACTTCCTCGACGAGTTTCGCTGGGCCGCTGCCGAGCTCTTCATCACCACCGGACAGGATAGCTTCATCGTGCGCCACAACCCCCTCGACGAGCCGGCCAACTACCTAGCCACCCCCGGCTGGCCCAACGTCGGCACGATGGGCATTTTCTCGCTCGCCCACCACGCGGACGCCGTTGCTTCCGTCGTGGACGTAGGCGAAGTCCGTAGACGGATCCTCAACCGCGCCAACGGGCTCGTTGGTGACAAAGACCGCTCGGCTTACGGCGTCGTTATGGGCGCCACCCCCGGCGAGTTCTACTGGGGCAGCAACTCGAACGCCGCCAACCAGGGCATCATCCTCCTCCAGGCCTATCGCCTCACGGGGGAACGGCGATTCCTCGATGCAGCCCTTTCGAACCTCGACTACCTCCTCGGACGGAACGCCACCGGCTACTCCTTCGTCACCGGCCACGGCGACAAGACCCCAATGAAGCCGCACCACCGGCAATCTGCCGGCGACCAGATCACGGCGCCCGTACCGGGCCTGATCGTTGGCGGCCCGAATCCGGGGCGAGAGGACCGGGGCGATTGCCCGGCATATCCCTCCACCATCGCCGCCTCCGCGTACATCGACCACGTTTGCAGCTACGCGTCGAACGAGATCGCGATCAACTGGAATGCGCCCTTCGCGTATCTGGCGGGCGCCATAGAGGCGATCTTTTCGCCCACCGGCATGCCGGTTTCGGTAGAGGACGCCGGTGAGTTGCCCGCCGGACGGGATGCGGAAACGGCTTTGCGCGTCTTCCCGAATCCGATCCAGGGCTCGGCAACCATCACCTTCGTGCTGGATCGGTCCACGTCGGCAACACTTACCCTCTACGACGTCCTTGGCCGGCGTGTGGTGGACGTCTGGCGGCAAGACAACGCAACCGCAGGCAGCCATACCGTATCGTTTGATGCCGGCAGTCTACCCGGAGGCGCCTACGTTCTCCGGCTCAGCACCCCGACGGCGACGGCCGCCACCCTGTTGACGATCATCCGGTAAACCTTATCCGGCTACCGTGTGAAACTGGATGCACGTCGGACCGGGAACGGCTACCGAATGGCCGGTCGGTGTGAGCAGCCCCGTCTGCTCGTCGATCCGGAAAACGACGATGTCGTTCCCCCTCTGGTTGGCCGCCAGCAGGAAGTTGCCCGTTGGATCGATCGCGAAGTTGCGCGGCCAATTGATGAGGTCCACCTGGTGACCCGCAAGCGTCAGTCGACCAGTTGATTCGTCAATGGTAAAGATGGCGATGCTGCTGGTCTCGCCGCGATTGGAAGCGTAGAGGAAATTGCCCGAGGGGTGGACGTGGATGTCGGCGCTGCCGTTGTCACCGGTATACCCTGCCGGTAGCGTCGATTCCGTCTGGAACTCGGTTAGCGACCCGTCGTCCGCGTTGTAGTGGAACGCCGTCACCGTTCCGTTCAGCTCGTTGATGACGTAGGCGTACCGCCCGTTCGGGTGGAATGTCAGGTGCCGTGGCCCTGCACCCGGGGCGACGGCCGCCTCGCCCTTCGGAAGAAGCTCACCGTTGTCCCGGTCGAGCTCGTAAATGCGGATCCGGTCGATCCCCAGATCGACCGCGTAAACGAACCGGTCCTGCGGGTCTGGCCGGATGAAATGTGCGTGCGCCCGCTCCTGTCGGGACGTGTTCGGCCCCGATCCGGTGTGCTGTACGGTGTCGGCCGCTTCGCCTAGGCGACCGTCAGCCTCGACGGGAAAGAGCGCCACGCTGCCTCCCGTGTAGTTCGCCGAGAACACCCACCTGCCCGTCCGGTCCGTGCTTACGTAACACGGCGCCGGCCCGTACGACGGCTGCTGGTTTAGCCGCTCGAGCGCTCCCGTCGCCCGGTCGATCCGAAACGCGCTCACTGCCGAATTCTCCCTTCCTCCTTCGTTAACCGAATACAGGTACTCCCCGTCGGGCGATATGGTGATGTACGACGGGTTGAAGACTTGCGGCGTGTGCCCTTCCTCTACAAGTGCACCCGTCTGAGTGTCGAATCGGAACGAATAGATACCGACGCTCGCGTCCCCCGTGCTCGTGCCGACGAATATGCGATATTCGGTTGACACCGTTTCCTGTGAATCGCACGCTGAAAAGAGGATCGTCACGGCTAAAAACAATAAAGAAGCAAAGGACAGGCTGAGGCTTTTCATAGAGTCCCGGAGTGCTATAAGGGGAAATCAGTACCTTCCAAGTATACTCAATCCCCGGCAACCTCACCATTGTATTCTTCACATTCGACTGTTGGAACTATCCAGGTACCTCACACTTCGGAAAGAACCCTCCTCACAGGTTCGTCCGGAAGACACGTTCTAGGGTATGCGTCCCACTCCAACTTCGTCATTCCGAGATGCGCAGCGACGAGGAATCTTTACGAAACGCATTCCTCTGAAAAGGCTCGCTGGATCTGCATAGCGATCATCCGAAATCAAACTCTTCGTGTGAAAAACGTATCCAATCCCTAAGCCGTAGGCATGCCGCTGATAGTATATTCCCTCGGACATCGACAACGGAAAAGACCAATGCCGCAATACTTTGCCTTCCTGCGCGGGCTGAACGTTGGCGGGCACCGCGTCAAAATGGACCACTTCCGCTCCCTCTTCGAGCAGGCCGGCTTCACCGACGTCCAAACCTACATCGCAAGCGGTAACGTCATCTTCCGATCTCCCTCGACGGACGTCCCGGCCCTCGAGCGCCAGGTCGAATCCATGTTGAAAGAGGCCCTCGGCTACGAGGTCGCCACCTTCATCCGCACCACCGCTGAGCTCCAAGCGATTGCGACCAACCGAATGTTTGACGTATCTCCCGACGAACACGTTCACGCCATTCTCGTCATGTTCATGCGCGAGCCCCTTCCCGAGGAAGCACGCGAAAAGGTGCTCGCCTTCAAAACCCCGTTCGACGAATTTGCCGTCGAAGGACGCGAAATCTACTGGCTGACACGCCGTAGGATCAGTGACTCCGACGTCATGGGCTCCCTCTTCGACAAAGCCGTCCGTGTACCCACCACCATGCGCAACATGAACACCATTGAGAAGCTCGTTACCCGGTTTGCAGCAGAGGAATGACCTGCCTGCCAACGAGGTTCGTTCAAGACACACGGACGGGGTGAGCGCGAACTCCGCTACTCCACAGATACCACCTCGCTCAGCGCCGACACGCCGTTCTCGTTGAACGCCTCAACTGCAAAGTGATACCCCACGCCCCGGTTGAGCGCCCGAATCTCGAGCTCCGTCGGCGCGTCCGCAAAAACCTGGTACGTCAGGTACAGCTTATCGGGTGCTATGCCCCACCGGACGTTGTAGCCGACCGCTCCCTCTACTGGCTCCCACGTCACGAAGGCGTTCCGGGGGTCGGTGTCGCGCCGGACTGTGAAGCCCGTCGGCGTCGCGGGAGGTCCACCGTCGCCGTTTCCAAATACCCGTAAGTCGCTGATGGCGAGGTGCGCCGCCGCTACGTACACGTGCTCGTACCGCACGTAACGCGCCCGCACCGGCTCCGGAAGCTCGACGTAAGCATTCGGCCGGTCGCGCCGCTCGCCCGTCAGGTCGGCCACCGTCCGCCACGTCTCGCCGTCCTCCGACACCTTTAGCCTGAACTGCGTGTACACCGTCGAATCGCTTGCGTAGAGTCCCGCCTGGTAATCGGTAAAGTTCACCTGGATCGCCCGGATCTCATGGGGCTCCTCCAGGTCCACCGTCAGCCACTCGTTCGGACTCTTCGTCTCCGCGACCCAGAACGTCCGGGGGTTCTCGTCGGTCACCCGCTCGACCGCGAACGTGTCCCGCACCGACGACGCCGTTGCCGGTTTCCGGTAGGAGAGGAGCATCCAGCCGGTGAAGAGCTCGTCCGGGCTCTCCCAGCGGCCCGTCGGTGCGTAGTGCGGGAAATCGCCGAACCGCGTCGAGGCAAACATCTGCCCGTCGGTGTCGAATCCCGCGGGAAACATCGCGATGCGGCGTTCGAAGTTCCAGTTCACCGCCACCCACGGCGTCCCGGTGTTCCAGAAGTTGCCGTATTCGTCCTCGAACGTGTTGCCGTGCCCCGCGCCCGTAACGAAACCGCCTGGCTTGTACGATACCGGGTTGTACGGTGCGTACTCAAACGGTCCAAGCGGGTCGTCCCCGACGTACGTCCCGTTGGCGTACACGTTGTACTCCGTGCCCGGCGCCGCGTATTGTAGGTAGTACCGCCCCTCGTGCTTCGTCATCCAGGCTCCTTCAATGAACGGGTCCCGTGGATCCGTGTGGTCCTGCCCGAACCGCTCCCAGCCGTGATCCTCCGGGTGCAGGTAGATGAGCGGGACTGGCTCGCCCATATGAGCAAGCCCGTTCGAAGGATCGAGTTCGACCCCGAAGATCGGGTACACGTTCGACGAGCCGAAGTAGTTGAACCAACTCCTGGTCTCTTCGTCGTAAAAGAGTGCCGGGTCCCACGCGCCGGTGTTGTACGGCACCACCGGCGGGAGGTCGGGCAGCAGCCGGTTGTAAAACTCAAGCTTACCCGTCTCCGGCGCCGTCGTGTAGAGCAGCGCCCCCTGGCGGTCCCACGAAGGCAGCAGGTAGAGTGTATCCCCCACCGACAATGCCGCCGGCGCCACGACGTCCCTGAACGGCCACCGACTCGGCTCGATGAAGTCCCACTTCACCAGATCCGTCGAACGCCAGTAACCCCCCGCGATCGTCCCGAACAGGTAGTAGGCATCCTTGTGGCGGATGATCACCGGATCCGCCCCCGACCGATAGGAGATCCCCTGGTTCTTCTGTTCGAAGTTGTACTTGTAATCGATGTCCAGCGGGTTGCAGTACGTCCGGATGCCGCCCGTCTGCCCGAGCGCATCCGCCGAAAACCAGAGCAGCACGAAGAGTAGAGCGAATCTCATGGTTGTTACCCGGTAGAATGGATGCCCAACACGGGTACTCGTACCTGAAACGACGCCTCGGGGTTCACCGTCGCTACCACATGAAAAGACGCAGGCCGTTCTGAGGAACGCAGAAAACAGTGAGGAAGCTTCTTTGTGTGGGGCTGAAGATGTTAAAAATTCCTTTCAGTGACGGTTTGTTGAACAGGATGAAAATCCAATGGTATATTCGTGTTGTATCCCTCTCGAAACGTAGACAGAGGAGAACCATGCCTAAAGACTCGCAACACGTTGTTCCACATCCTAATGGTGGATGGGCCGTTAAGAAAGGTGGTGCACGTCGTGCTACGAAACGGTTTAGCACAAAGCATGCTGCGATTACGTATGGGCGGAGGATTAGCAAGAGTCAGGGTACAGAGTTGTATGTACACGGCCGAGACGGCATGGTCCGCAGTATGGACTCTTACATAAATGACCCTATTCCGCCAAAAGTAGCTAGTGACACCAGGTGATGTCCCCCCTGGGGCGGTTGCTGATTACGAGTCAAATGTCTTTATCAACTGCCCCTTCGATTCTCAGTATCTATCTCTCCTCCGCCCCTTGCTATTCACCGTTTTATACCTGGGGATAAACCACGGATAGCCAGTGAACGTTCGGACTCGGGTGAAAACCGACTTGACAAAATATGTCAGTTGATCCGGGAGTCCAAGTACAGTATTCATGATCTTTCGCGCCTTAAAGCTAAACGCGCCCGTGAGTACTACCGATTGAACATGCCATTCGAGCTTGGTATTGATTATGGTTCTCGTCAGCATGGACACGAGTACTTGAGATGTAAAAAATGCCTGATTCTGGAGAAGAAACTCCATGATTTCAGGAGAGCCCTGTCAGATTTGGGTGGCGTTGATATCAAAAACCATGATGATGAACCAATAAAAGTCGTTCGGGCTGTTCGTGACTGGTTCGTCGAAACAGTTGGTCAATTATCCGCGGACTCTCCAGTTATCATATGGTGGAAGTACACCGATTTCTCCAAATACCTCTTCGATACAAAAATCGAAGAAGGGTTGGCTGAAACAGATGCTTGGGAGGATATCCAGGGAATGCCGGTGCCCGAATACATAAACCGTGTCAATCTGTGGCTATCCCGCCCGAGTGACGCAAACTGACCAGCGTCACAAACACCCGATCTGGAACCCCCCGATATTACCACTTCTACAAATCGATCTTACACCCCCGAAACATTCGCCCGTTGGCCGTTTAAACCTGCGTCCTTACTCTGAACCTCCTAGTAGGCGGAGAACCTGCTGCAATAAAAGGGAGGGCTGACCGTGAAGGACCGCGAGATACACACCCGCCCACCGGGTGAAGGGAAAACCATCAAAGACAACATCCTCGAGATAGGCGCGGGCCTTATCCAGGATGTGGCGCCCATCAAACAGTTCGACATCTACGTCGTCGGCTTCCACTGTGGCCGCGATCACCCCGACATGCAGATGGAGGCGCACCACTACTGCCGGCAGGTGAACGCCGAGTTCTTCCAATGCGTGATCTTCGACGGAAACACCCGGAACGCCAACCTGATCGGTATCGAGTACATCATCTCCGAGCGGCTTTTCGACAACCTCCCCGAAGAGGAGAAAGCGTACTGGCACCCCCACAACTACGAGGTCTTCTCGGGCGAGCTCGTGGCGCCGGGGCTCCCCGACGCGGTCGAAAAAGCCATGCTCAAGTCCCTCGTCAACAGCTACGGTAAAACCTGGCACACCTGGCATACCGGCCGTTACGACCAGCCCGGAAGCGGGCGCGATCTTCCGTTCGGCGATCCAATGCTCATGTGGTCGTTCAATCGCGAAGGAGAGGCGGACGTGGCCATGAAGAAGCACCGCGACGAGGCAATGCGCATCGATCCGGAAAAGAAAAAGCGCGATCGTCAGGACCTGATCGAGCTCGCCCACCCTCAGCGCAGAGTCGATCTCTTGAAAGGAGCCTTCCCCGGTGCAGCCGCCGAACCTCCACCGGGCGTCGTCGACGCAGGCATCGATCCACGTTGATTGCCCGTGCCTTACCGGCTCGCCGTGGCGTTCAAGTAATCCAGCACATTCGTAAACGCCAGCTCGTCCACGTACCCTTCCACGCGCGTCAGGTACGTACCGTCCGGCTCCAGGAAGATAACCGTTGGGACGCTTTCCGCGCCCAGCAGGGCTGCTAGCTCCGCTGGCGAGATCAGGCGATCGGCATACCGGTATGTTCCTATCTTGTCGTCAAAATCGAGCCGGCTCACCTCGAAGGTCTCCGCCAGCCGGTCCCGGACTGCCTCGGACCCGAAAACTTCCCGCTCCAGCTTTCGGCACCACGTACACCATTCCGCCTGTACGTAAACCATGAGCCGTTTGCCACTGACCGCCGACCTCGACACCGCCCGGTCGAACGTCAGCCACTCGGGCCCCATAGCTTGCCCTGAAGCGGGCGCCGTTCCACAAAGCAGCCCAAGCACCAACACGGCTCCGAAAGCTGAATGGCTCGCCTTCATTTTCCTTAAAACCTGGTCTTTACTCCCATGAACACCGTTCGGGGCCGCGCCGGACCGTAAATGAAGTTGGAATCCCGGTACTTTCCGACGTCAAAATCACGCTGGTAAGCGTTCGTCACGTTCTGCAGCCCTCCGAAAAGCTCGACGTCGGGCGCACCCGGGAGCCGTATCTCGTAGCTTGCCCGCACGTTCGTTTCGAGAAACGTCCGGCTCCGGATCAGCTCGTCTCGCTCGATCGCCCCGGCGAGGTGAGGGACGTCCATCGGACCCGTCAACACCCCCGACAGTGCGATCACGAAGCGGGGGAGGGGCTTGCCGCTGATCATGTAAAAGCCGTAAATGTCCGGTGTGCGCAGGTAACGGCGCGTTCCCGGCAGTTCCGCCGACCAGAAAACGGGTTCGTCGTACCGGCTTTGCTGAACCGTCAGCCCGCTCTGCATCTCGAGCCGATCACCGTAGATGAATCGGATCTCCGCCGTACCGCCCGCCACCGTCGACCCGCTGCCGTTCCGCCGTTCGAGGATCAGGTTGCCTTCCTCGTCAACGCCAACTTCCTCCAGCACGAACGTGTCCTGCAGCCGCGTCAGAAAGCCCTCCAGCGTGAACCCGTACCCGTTTCCGTCGTGTGTGTAGTTGTAGTCGAGGGACGTGCTGTAGCTGCGCGAGTCCTCCCGCTTCAGGTAGTCGCTGAGCCGGATGAATGAGACGCCGCCCCCTGCAAACGCGATGTGCAGGTCGGCGTCGAACGCCTGCGGCGCCCGGAAGCCCGTCGCGTACGTCCCGCGAAGCTGCAATCCCTTCGCCAGGCCCAGCAGGGCGTTGACTCGCGGACTGAATACCGGTCCGTCGAGGGCGCTGTGCCGATCCAATCGCCCGCCCAAGAGTAGTGTCAATACCGGGCTCACCTTCCAGTCCGTCTGTACGTACGCTCCGAGCTGCCGCACGGTCTGGTCGATGAACCGGTCGTAAATCGGGATCTCGTCGGTCACCTCGTCATACTGCAACTCGGTTCCCATCGTGATCGTGTTCGAAATTCCCAAGGGCATTTTCGGTATCGTGCGGCTGTACTGGATGCCGCCCACCAGGGTCACGTTTTTCGTGTCGCCGTACGCATCGACGTGGTCGATCCCGGTGTAGTGGTCGCGTCCCGTATACTGGCCTGAAATGTACACCGAGATTTTGTCCTTTCGCGCGGGCAGGTACTGCTCGTACGTGATGCCGCCGCCGGTCACCCGGTGAAGCCGGTATTCACCCTGGTCCGCGAGGTGCGCGGCTTTACCAATCTGATTGCCGCCCTGGCGCTCCTCCGTCAGGCTGTGCGCTTCAATCGTCAGCTTGCCGAGCGCCCCTGGCTTGTGGTAGGCGCGTAACCCGAACGAGTTGTTCCGCATGAAAGGCATCTCCGAAAAGCCGTCGCCGTTCGTGTCGTACGCGCTCCGGTTACGCAGAATACCGAACAGGAAAACACCCGATTGCCTGTCGTCCGAGACGAGCGATGCGTTTGCCGAGAGCGCACCGTCGGGCGTGCTCCCATCGATGAGCCCCTGGTGATACGATACCGACGAGCTGTTCTCCACCGGCTCCCGCGTAATAATGTTCAGCGTACCCGCGATCGCGCTCGCACCGAACAGGGCAGATCCGCCGCCTCGGATCACTTCCACGCGCTCGATCATGCTCGTCGGGATCTGGTCGAGCCCGTACAACCCGTTGAGGGCGCTGAATATCGGACGGCTGTCGATCAGGATCTGCGAGTATGACCCTGCCAGACCGTTCAGCCGGATTTGCGAGTAGTTGCACGTCTGGCAGTCGATCTCCAGCCGGAGGCCCGGTTGAAAGCTGAGACCCTCCGACAGGCTCAGCGCCTGCGTCGATTCAAACACGAAATCGTCGATCACGTTAACGATCACCGGAACCTCGCTCCGGAGCCGCTCCGTCCGCGTGGCTGTTATGATTACCTGGTCGAGCAATACGCTTGACGGTGCGAGCTGCACCACCAGCCCCCGTACCGCTCCACGCTCCAATAAATCAACCACCACTCGCTCCGTGTCGTACCCCACGAAGCTCGCCACGAGGGTGTGCCGCCCAACCGGGACGTTTTCCAGCACGAACCGTCCCGTCGAGTCCGTCGTCGCGCCCGTTTTCGTCCCCTCGAGCCCCATGTGGACGCTCTCCATCGGCGTCCCGGTCTTCGCATCCACCACCACTCCCTCTATCGTACCGGCCATCGGCTGCGCGAAACTGTCCTGCCGTCCAACCAGCGCCACCAAACAACAAATAATCACGCCCAGTAGCCTTTTCATCCTCATCCTCTCTCGTTTCATCCAAACCTCGTCTGAACAACAAATCGCTACCGCCACCGATCACTTCAGTGCAAACAGCCAGCACCCACTCAAACCGTCTCCTTCGGGGACCACGGGGTGTATTGGAACCCCCGCTAATCATGGATGCCTTCTTGTGTGCTCCATAATTTAGCTAGGGCTAAATATAAAAACAAATAATGGAAACAATTTTTTGCCTCTGGGTAACACCTGTGACGTATTTTGAGAGTACCGACCACCATCCCAAGAGCCCCATGCGCAAGTTGAGCCAGTCCCAGGAGGACTACATCAAGACCATCTTCAAGCTTCAGAAAGACGAGCCGGTCTCCACTACGGACATCGCCCAGGCCGCGGATGTCGCGCCTGCCACCGTTACGAAGGCGCTGAAGAAGCTCGCCGAGATGGGCCTCGTTTCTTATCGATCCTACCAGGGCGTGACGCTCACGGCTGCAGGCCGAAAGGTGGCGCTCGAGGTGATCCGGCACCACCGCCTCCTCGAGCTGTACCTCAAGGAGGTTATGGGCTACTCATGGGACCGGCTCCACGAAGAAGCCGAGCACCTCGAACACCACATCTCGGAAGAGTTCGAGGACCGGCTCGACGAAATGCTTGGTTACCCCACCAGCGACCCGCACGGACACCCCATACCTGCTCGCGATGGATCGTTTACCGAAGTCAATGCGGTTCCTCTCGGCAGCATACCATGCGGACGGTCCGTCGTCGTTCACCACCTTGCCGACGATAATACCGACCTGCTCGCTCACCTCGAGGACCTTGCGCTGATGCCCGGATCTACTGTCGAAATCGTCGAAATAGCCCCCTTCGACGGCCCGGTCACCATCCGTCACCGGTCGAAAAAGCAAGTCATCGGCCGCCGCGTCGCCGACAGCGTCTTCGTCATCCCCCCCGACCCCGAGTAGCGGACAGGATTATTGTCCGCTGATGACGCAGATGTGCGCCGATGATTTTTGATGGATGCAGACGGTTAAAGGGAGGGCTCTTTCTGCTAAAATGCACAAAAACACGTCATCCTGGCCGCCGAGCCGGGATCCATGCGAGCGTGAAGCATGCCTCCATCTATTTGAATGGCCACCTAAAGGCAAGCTATTCGCCCTGAGATTAATCGCTGACTTGTCCTATCAAGCTACCCGCCCAGGGGAGCAATTTGGCGCAGTCGCTCACCATCGACCCTTCCTTTGCGGCTTCGCGTGGACCCTACGCCAAATGGGTGTGACCGCCGCTAAGGCGGCGGTTTTCTCCACGGATGTATCAGACTTGTAAGGATCTACGTGTAGCAGACGAGAGACTTAGGCATTTTGTCACGGCGATCATTACCATTCATTCTGTTTCTTTCCCACTCGATCCGTGACCCAATACTCGCAGGTCCTATGAAAAGCACCAAAGGCATCTCCCGGCGCGCGTTCGTTGGCACGCTCGCCTCGTCGGCAGCCGGCGTCATGATCGTGCCTCGCCACGTCCTCGGCGGTCCTGGCTTCCGCGCACCAAGCGACACCCTCAACATCGCGATGATAGGCGCGGGCGGCATGGGCGCTTCCAATGCCGAGGCACTCGTGAGCCAGAACATCGTCGCGCTCGCCGACGTCGACCTCGCCCGCGTCGACAACACGATCAACAGCCGCCAGCGAGAACGCTCCGGAGAAGCCAGGCCTGAGGGCGTCAAGCTCGCCGAAGCCTACGCCAAGGCTAAACGCTACAGCGACTTCCGGCGTATGTTCGACGAGCAGAACGACATCGACGCCGTCGTCGTCGCCACTCCGGACCACTTCCACGCCGTGGCCGCAAACCACGCAATGAACCTCGGAAAGCACGTCTACGTCCAGAAACCGCTCACGTGGTCCGTACGCGAGGCGCGTGTCCTTCAGGAAACCGCTGCCCGAACGGGCGTCGTCACGCAGATGGGCAACCAGGGACACTCCTCCGACGATGGCCGGCGTGCCGTCGAGTGGATCCGCTCCGGCATTCTTGGCCCCATTCACGAAGTCCACATCTGGACCAACCGCCCCATCTGGCCGCAGGGCATCCCGAGGCCCGCTGCCTCCAACCAGCTCGCCTCCGGCGTGGCCTGGAACCCGTCGGGCGTGCGCGAACGCTTTGCCACCGCCCTCGGCGGCAGCTTTACCAAGCCGGCAGATCTCGGCTGGGACGTCTTCCTCGGACCCGCACCCCTCCGCGAGTACCACCCGATTTATCACCCGTTCAACTGGCGCGGATGGGTCGATTGGGGTGTCGGCGCGC
>Ga0079224_100005172_pt1 | contig 17082 bp, 13 predicted proteins | sample Stecom2015_FD_80414 | JGI IMG/M metagenome (GOLD analysis project Ga0079224, IMG submission 80414) | Agricultural soil microbial communities from Utah to study Nitrogen management - Steer compost 2015 | ecosystem: Environmental > Terrestrial > Soil > Agricultural land | place: USA: Utah... | reverse complement strand
TTTGATAGACGGGTGACGGAGGTATTCTTCAAAAAGGCGGCCTTTGGCTTCGACCTGATCGAGTAGTTTTTCTTCGATAATCACTTCGAGCGTCGCCAACGCCGCGGCACACGACACAGGGTTTCCGCCAAATGTGGTAATGTGACCCAACGCCGGGTCGTGCGTTAAACACTCCATCACTTTCCTGTCGGCAACGAAGGCGCCGAGCGGTAGTCCCCCACCGAAGGCTTTCGCAACGGTGAGGATATCAGGCACAATTCCGACGCGCTCAAACGCAAATAGGGTTCCTGTCCGACCCATACCGCACTGGATCTCATCCAGGATCAGCATCGCACCGGTTTCATCGCATCTTTTTCGCAGCTTCTCCATAAAAGAACGGTCGGGAATACGTACTCCCGCATCGCCTTGTATGGTTTCCATGATCACACACGCTGTGCGTTCGGTGATTTGCGATAAATCGTCGGGATTGTTGAATTCAATGAACTTCACGCCGGGAAGCAAAGGACGGAAGGCATTCTTTTTCGTCTCATTGCCCGTGACACTCAGCGAACCGTGCGTACTTCCGTGGTAGGACTTTCTGAACGATACGATCTCAGTGCGACCCGTATAACGCTTTGCGAGTTTCAAAGCCCCTTCGTTTGCTTCGGTCCCTGAGTTTGTGAAATAACAGCAGTTGAGGGAAGGTGGCAGCAAGCCAACAAGCTTTTTTGCCAGGAGGTTGGACGACGACTGAATAAACTCGCCGTACACCATTATGTGAAGGTGACGATCGAGCTGGTCCTTGATGGCTTGGATGACTTTGGGATGGCGATGCCCCAGGTGACTAACTCCGACGCCGGAGATCAGATCGAGGTATCGGCGTCCATCCGGAGTATACAGGTACGAACCTTCTGCGCGTTCGACGGGCAGCAAAAAAGGCGACGCTGTAGTTTGAGCCAGGTGATTGAGAAACGTTTCGCGACTGAAATCCAAGGCTTGTTTTTCGCGAAATCTATAAAAAAGCAAACGGCCACGTATAGTGGCCGTCAAAAAATGAAACTAAATTAAACCCGATTTCAGCAAGCTAAAAAAATGGTCTTAAGGATGAATATCTTCCCTGGAATGCCTTGTTACGGGGTTTGATCTTCATGAGCCTTGCGGCGTCATTGATTCCCAGGAAAGTTATCTCAACCAGTCCGACCACTCACCGAAATCCGGCCGCGATGATTCTTGCTCTTACGCTGTAGTCCATCGCACTAGTTGAAGTACACTACAAACTTGGGCAATGCGCGGAAACTAAATAAATCGTTTAGTGCAAAGACCCTACATCGGTAGCATCTTCGATGCGTTTCCGAGGCAACGTGCGCGTGTTAAAACACATATGTCGTTGGCCGCCGGGTTTCGACCGTTGGTCGACACTTTTTAAAGGGACACTCCTGATTTGGCCACAGAAACGCGGGGAAATACGATGGGTGAATGCGGAATCCTTACATTCCCACTGCGGTTTTTCGTCTCAAATTTTGTCTTTGTGGAGTTTTAGAAACTCAATTACCTCTTCTCGGACGTCTCTCTCACCCGCGTTTTGAGCGTCTGACGTAGCTATCGCGGTAAACAATTCGCTGACCACGGAGGGCTGGAAGCCGAGCCGTTGCGCGTAAATCGTCGCCACCTCCAACTCCACGTCTTCCACCACGCGGTCGAGATAGATCATGTGTACCAGGTGGTACACAGCCTCGAGTTTGTCCACCTTGTCGACGGAAAAAGAAAGAGTTGAAATATCCTTGGAAGACTTCGATAGGTCGTCCGGATTGAGCCTGAGCTGTACGGCCCACTTCAAAAGGCAGCGTATGTAGCGGCTATCGATCTTTTCCTGCTCGAGAAACAGGGCCAGTATGTTGAAGTAACTTTCACGAACGGACTCAAGCTGGTCTTTACTTAGCTCTGTTGCCATCATCTAAAGGTTCAAACAGGGCGGCCTTTCCAATAAAAATAGGTAATCGCCGCCATAACTCCATGAATTTTCCGATCCAGCACCGGTTCTGTCTTTATCCCGTGCATGGCGTCGCTGACTTTACAGGAATTGGTGCTTAATACCGGCAATACCGCGCCCGATCGGCTGAAATGTCCTTGCCAAGCGCCGCTGCCTTCGACAGATCCTCACATCCACTGCGATACCGGGAACTCTTGAACTTCGACATCGCGCGGAGATGGTATGGCTCGGGGTTATTGCCGCGCAATGTGATTGCCCAGTTGCAATCCGTTATGGCCTCAGCGTAGTTCTGCAAGCCGAGATTCGCCTTTGCGCGCGCTATGAAGATGTAGTAATAAATGTCTGGTACATCTTTCGGATCCATGACTACCTCGAACGCCGATCCGTACACCTCTGTAAGATTCTGCTTAAACAGCTTCTTACCCATTGTAAGATAGTGCAGTGCCTCTTCTTTGTTGTCGAGATTTTCGAGGTTGATCATCGCGATCTGGTACACCAAATCAAGATTCCACGGTTGCTGGTTAAGCAGTTGCTTCAGCGGATTCAGTGATTCGCCATACTTTCCAAGATAGTATTGGCAGCTGGCAATTTTCTGGAGGGTTTCCATCCGCACAGGGCTCTCCTCATTGCCGAGGATCGTGTAGTAATACGATGCCTTTTCGAAATTCTTGTTGTTGAATTCGTGATCCGCCTTTCGTCTCAATTCGGCAAGGAGACTGTCCTGCGCGAAGGTGAAGCGGAACTCAAAAGGTTCCTCCTTTTTTAGGTCCTTGATAACCGTAAAAGCTTCATTGAATTGACCCGCGTCAAAGAGCGCATTTACGCGCGCGAGTTGTCGACTATTCTCCCGCCACTGTTCGGCCTGACGCAGGTCGATTATATAGTTTACGGTGTGGACCATGGCAAAACACAGCCCCGACAACAGCAGGAATACCAGGAAAGCAAGCGCTTGAACCCGGTAATAATCCCGGTCGATGCGATAACTGGAAGTTTGCGCGCGGCGATAGGCATAGTACCTGCGCTTTCGCACTTCGCGCCAGTATTCGTAAGAAAACTCGTCCGGTGTATCCGGATCCAGCCAGGAGTCGTATTTCGCTTTTTTGACAGGATCTGACAGGACATGATAGGCTTCGTTCACCATTTTGAACTTCTCCTCCGCCTCCTTATCCCCCGCATTCCTGTCGGGATGGTATATCATGGCCTGCCGCTTGTATGCCGCCCTGATTTCGGTGGAACTGGCATTCCGGTCGATATCGAGTATGGCGTAGTAGTTGATCACGGCTTAACGGGTTGTTTGTTTGGATATTTAACGCAGTTTAATACAAAAACTTTTCGCCAGGCAACCGCAAAATACGGCGAAAAATATGTAGTAACGACAAAAAAATACACAGAGGAAGATTAGTGGAATTTCAATTCGGGGAATGGGTTTCTGATTTGGAGCGCGTCTCTCTTTGGGACGCTTCCTATGTGCCCTATGTGTTTTATCTATGTGCCCTAATGTGGTTCCAAAAAACTCTGATTCCTTTTGAACCACATAGGGTTACATAGGACACATAGGAGGTTACAGTGTCTCAATCACAAGGTTGTGATTGGTGTAGATGCAGATGTCTGCAGCAATGTGAAGACTTTCCGTAACAATCTCTTCCGCAGACAAGGAAGGGGCATGTTTTTTCAAAGCCAGCGCGGCCGCCTGGGCGTACATCGCGCCGGAGCCGATGGCGGCAACCTGGTTATCGGGTTCGAGGACATCGCCGGTGCCTGACAGCACGAGCAATTCATTCTGCGATGCAGTGATCAGCATGGCTTCGAGACGCCTGAGGAAACGGTCCATCCTCCAGTCTTTAGCCAACTCAATGGCAGCACGTTTCATATTACCACCGTACGCATTGAGTTTTTCATCGAAGCGTTCAAGCAACGTAAAGGCATCAGCTGTTGAGCCGGCAAATCCAACGAGTATCTTTCCATCCTGAAGTTTGCGGATTTTGCGGACGTTGCTTTTGGCGACATAGTTACCCATGGTCGCCTGGCCGTCACCTCCAATGGCCACGTGGCCATTGTGGAGTACTGCGAGTATGGTTGTCGAGTGGATTTGCAATGGGTTGGCGTGTTGATGTGTTAATGTGTTGATGTTAGCCTCGATCCACGCTTGGTGCGGCTCGACAAGTTGTGCCCTGAACGAGTGAACTCTCAAATGAGAATCCTCACGGGATCTTCCAGCAGCTGCTTTAACGTCTGCAGGAATGCCGCGCCGGTAGCACCGTCAACTGCACGGTGGTCGCATGACAGCGTTACTTTCATCACGTTGCCTGGTACCACAACTCCATTCTTTACAATGGCTGTTTCCTTGATACCGCCAACGGCCAGTATGCACGCATCGGGAGGATTGATGATTGCCGTAAACTCTTCGATACCAAACATTCCAAGGTTCGAAATGGTAAAGGTGCTTCCCTCCCAATCGGATGGCTGAAGTTTCTTGTCGTGCGCCTTCTGCGCAAGCTCTTTAACTTCAGCCGCTATGTGCGAAAGTGATTTGCTGTCTGCAAAACGTACTACGGGAACGACAAGTCCGTCCTTCACCGCCACCGCCACACCAATGTGGATGTGCTGGTTTCTCCTGATCTTGTCGCCCAGCCAGGAAACGTTCACATCCGGATGTTGACGCAGGGCCGCTGCGGTAGCTTTGATTACAATATCATTAAACGAAAGCTTAACCGGGCTTACCTCATTCAAACTCTTTCTTGCCTGCACCACCTTATCCATGTTAATCTCCATGGTGAGGTAGAAGTGCGGCGCGGAGAATTTGCTTTCCGAAAGACGGCGAGCGATAGTCTTCCGCATTTGTGACACGGGAACTTCTTCGAATCGCTCTTCGCCGATAACAGATGGCAACACCACCGGAGCACCTGCCTTTGCTGCGGCTGGCTCAGCTTCGGGCCTGTAGTTTTCTACATCGCGCTTCGTTACGCGACCGTTATCTCCTGTGCCCTTGATGCGCGAAATGTCATAGCCTTTTTCTTTCGCCATCATCCGCGCCAGAGGCGACGCTTTTACACGCCCACCTGAAGGTTCAGCAGCGCTTGCAACCGCGGCTGGCTGCTTTTCAGGTTCAGGCGCCTTCGCTTCTGCTTTGGCAGGTTCAGGCTTTGATGCCGACTTACCCTCGGCCTTTTGCTGATGCGCTTTTAGTAGCGTTTGCCAGTCGGCATCCTTATCACCAATGATGGCAAGAACACCGTTTACAGGCACAGCCTTACCAGCCTCGGCACCCTGGTACAGCAACGTACCTTCGTGGTACGATTCATATTCCATGGTAGCCTTGTCGGTTTCCACCTCGGCCAGCAGTTCACCTTTCTTAACCTTGTCTCCTACTTTCTTGGCCCATGATGCGATCACGCCTTCTTCCATCGTGTCGCTCATCTTGGGCATAAGGACGATCTCCGCTTTAATATTTGATGTATCGATTGCCTGCTCTGATTTCTTTTCGGCACTGGCCACCTCTTCCTTGGGTTTGTCGGCCGCCTTGCCTCCGTCTCCTCCGGATTTGCCTGCGCTCTCCAGCAGCGCCTTATAGTCTTCGCCCTTCTTTCCCACCACGGCCAGGACGTCATTGACCTTTACCGGTTCACCTTCCTTGGCGCCGAGGTACAGTATGGTGCCTTCGCTATACGACTCATAGTCCATGGTGGCTTTGTCCGTTTCTATCTCGGCCATGAGCTCACCCGCTTTCACCTGGTCACCTACCTTTTTGTGCCACTTCGCGATAACACCTTCCTCCATGGTGTCGCTCATCTTGGGCATCCTGACGATTTCTGCCATTGATATTTGAGCTGTGTGTAAAGACTGATTTTATTGAATACGGCCAAAAATAGGGTGAAATAGGTCCATATTCAAGCGGGCCAAAGTTACAGGGGAATATTTCCAATCAAAAGCTCATATACCCAGCCTCCCGTCGTAAAAACGTTGGGTTCCGTCCTAACCGCCCGGACGCCGATTTCAAACTGTGGCAGGGTACGGAAAAAGTTCACGTCAAACGTGAGTTCAGCCCCTGCGCTCTGGTAGCGGGTACCCGTATCGAGAACATAGACCCGACCGCTGTCAAAATTGTAGTAATATTCCTGCCCTTCGCCTTCACCATAATCAAAGAACAGATTGAGCTTCACGCGTTGAATATTGAGGAAAGGCCCAAGGGCGATATCTGGATACCACACGGGAAATGCATAGTTCCCCGAGACAGTAAAAAACTGAGTATTCTGGGGATAGCTGTAACCGCGGGGCTTGATCAGACGATTTCGGAAAGCATACGCGTCGAGTTCGACGCGTTCCAGCGACTCCTGGTATCCGCCCGACACATACACTGAGTGGTGGCGAAACAACCCCGGGAAGAACAACGTTCCGGAGGCTGTCCACTGCCAACCCTTGTAGTCGCCCCCAAACGGCGTACTGAAACTTTCGAAATCAAGAAACTGGGCAAACTTCGGATAGATATCGCGATGACTTTGCTTGAGCGCGTGGGTATAACTGACGGAGAAGTGGTTCGAGATGAGCTTTCCGTAGTCTGTTATGTCGCGGTAGAGAAAAAACAGTGTGTCATTTGCCGGCACATAACGGTCCGTTCCCTCAATGACAGTACCTGTATTGGTAGTTATTGTGCTGCCAAAATCTCTGGTCATCGTTAAGCCCACACTATTGGAAATGGTCAGCGTGGTCAGATATTTTGATCGCGTCAGCAGCAGGGGGACAGATATGCCGCCGCTTACGCCGATTTCATCCCAGGCGAAGTCCACGCGCCGTCGGCTTTCGGAACCCAGAGAAAGTGTCGATTCGTCCTCACGTCGCCCATATCGGACGCCGGCGTTGATGATGGGATACCATCCCTGATAACTCAACTCGGCGTGCACCTCGCCCGTACGTTCGATAATGTCATACCGATACCCGGCCGACACCCGCGTTGTGCTCAAAACATCCTGCGAGGTAAAGCCAACATCAACCTGTGCCAGACTATTGTCGATGTATGGGCCCCACGTGTAGGGATTTACAAGACCCGATAATTTCGAATATCGTCGCGAAGGATATGCAGTGGGTTGTGAAGTATTGTTGACCTCGGCCAGAAAGTTCGACTCCTGCGCTACGAGTGCGGAGGCCAATGGATCGGGTTTGCTGTCAGCGGGATTGATGGGAATGCCGGACTCGGGTTTGAACGGCATGGTCACAATATCCATTCCGTCTCTCCCCTGCCTGTTGAAGTATAGTTGTGTTCCATCAGATGACAGTTCAGGATTGTAGCTGCCATAGCGACTTTGGGTAAGCTGCCGAGTGATACCTGTCTCCATATCGTACGCCTCAATATTGTCGATGCCATTGAACGCCGCATTGTAGACCAGGTACCGATCCGTAAGCAAAGGATAACCGATGTTGCGCTCACTGGGCGGAAGAATTTCCTTTTCCTCTCCCGTTGCAGGATCGATGGTTACTACAGATTTGCCTTCGGACGTAGTTTTCAAAGACACGATGAGGGATCCATTCTCTGACCAGCGAAACATGGAATAGAGGGCGTTGGTCGGATTGTTGAACACGCGAAGCTGACGTCCCGATTCGACATCGAGGAGTACAAGGTTGTGACGAAAGGTGGTGTCGGAGCTGAGCGTTACGACTTTTGTACCATCGGGAGATATCGCTGCACCCGCATAGCGGGATCGTGGTCCGGTGACGTCCCACTTCCGCTTCGTCTTCTTGTCGTACGCAACGATGACGGTCGATGTATTCCTTCGCCATCGCGGATTGAAGCGGTACTCATTCCACACGATACGCGTTCCTCCTGCGGAAAGAGATCCTGTTTCATACAACAACCCAATCACCGCCAGCTTTCGATCGTCATCGGGAGACACAAGGACAATCTGATCGATATCGGCGATACCGCTCTTCATGGCGAGGACGGAACCATCGCGAAGTACTTGCGGATACAGATAATCGGTATATGCAGTAGTGCTGCGGGGGCTAACACGTCGCGCAGGAGTTTCCTTCACGGAGTCAGACACCTCCCACATACCCCTGAGATCTTTTGCCATCTCCCGATACAGCTTGGTAATGGGCATGCCGGTCTCTTCTCGTACCGCGTTCGAGAACGTAAAAGGAACAAGCGACCATTTCCAGGCGTCGGCAGTGATGCGATCCCAGACGAGCGGATCCCCTGTCTTCCACCTCAGGTAACTTACCAGGTGGTAACCCAGGACGTAATGATCGGGAATGAAATGCTTGTATGAACCGAGGTATTGCTTATGGTAATTGAACACACGTCCCTCAAGGAAGTTCGTTCGCAGTACAAGACCAAAGTGTGGAATCTCACCCCGTCCCGTAGTGGTTAGCGCTGTCTCTGTGGCGACAGCATCGCCTTCCCAGAACCATTGAGGCACAGCTAAGGAAGAAACGGCGGACAGTCCGTAGTTTCCGGCCAGGTAGTAGGCAATCCTTGATATGCCGCGGTTTGCGTGAGCGAACTGCAGGATATGGCGCAACTCGTGCGTAGCAATCATATCAAGCCATTCATTGTTGCCGATGAAATTGTAGTTCTGTGCCGGCATCGTGAAGAATTCAGCGCGACGTGGGAGGATAGAGACGAAGGCATTTGATTGGGCAGCCCTGCTCTGCATGACGATGGACGTCTTGAACGGCCGACCGGAAAGCGTGCGTACTTCCGCACGATACAAACGCTCCATCGTGCCGGCGATGCGTTGCGCCTCCAGGTCAAAGCCCTCCGGGTATAGGATTCTGAAGTTGGGGGTATTGATCTGGAACCATGAAACCGAAGGTGGAAGGTTTTCCAGAACAGTCTGAGCAAAACCTGCGCTGAAAAAAAGAAAAAACAGGAGCAGGCAAAGGGTTTTCTTCATCCGCCAACGGATTAACTGGAAGGGAAATATTCACTTCCCGGCCTAGAAAAACAAACGGTTCCTGAAAAAAAGGATAAACAGCCGTCACTCGACGACGATATCCATGCTGGTGACGGCGCTCGCGCGGAAGAAACCCAGCGCTCCGTTTGTGAGATTATTGCGGCAGTTGGCGGGCGGTGGACTGTACATACCACCGTCGTTGTTGATCAGGTTAAAGAGGTCATTGAAGAACACAAACGCTTCACGGGATATACTAAACGCCTCCACGGTTGCTTTGTCGCCTTTGGAAAAAAAGATGGGCATGGTAATCCCGTTGATCGCCTCTGCCAGCGCGATATCGTCAGTGAAGTAGATATCCTCCGGAGCGTTCAGGGTGAGCGAATCATTCCGATAGAAATTGAACAGGTAATAGTCGCGTGTCTCCTGAGGTTCCTTTGTATAGATGAGGACCTCGTAAAAGCGACCTGGAAACTCCGGGTCGGCCCGCTCATCTTCGTTGATCTGATATTTCAATGAGTCGATCGTCGTTACCGGGTAAAGGGTATCCTCGCCCTCGTACTCTTCACCATCTGCCAGCACAAAGAGTTTGTAGCTCTTGCCGACTACCCCGATAAACGGCGTGACGGGTTTATAATATCCCATAGAGTCGGGATCGTTGTTTGGGTTGTGTACGAATTCTGTTATGACGCCATCGCTGTCAGTAACGGTTACGGTAGCGTCCGTTATCCGCGGTGTTTTTCCGCTGCTGTAAAAATCGGTGCTGCGACTAAGCTTGATATAATGGTACCCCGGCTTGTCGGTCACAAGACCTTCAATCACCACCTTGGCTTCAGCAGGGTTGGTACGGAGAATGTACTCCTTCTCGCAGGAACCGAATCCTACCAGGATTAAAAACGAGATGAACAGGATCAGACTTCGTTTCATGGCGCTAGAACGTAAAATTATACGTAACCGATGGTAAGATGGGGAACAGGTAGACGAGGCGTGCTTCCTTTTCGGTGCCATCGCCAATGATGTTGCCGTCATCATCCTGTTTGGTCCGGGTATAGATGGTGAAGGGGTTCTGCTGGTTGTACACGTTAAATATCGAGAACACCCACTCACCCCTCCACTTCCGATTCGGCCGTACTTTTTGACGAAGTGTTGCCGACAGGTCGAGACGGTGATAATCGCTCAGCCTATAGCCGTTGCGTTCCGTGATAACATCAGGGTTGTAGTTGCCGAATTCATATTTACCCTCCGGAAGCGTGATGGGACGTCCTGTGGAATACGTGAATGTAGCGCCGAACGTCCACCGCTCACTGTGCTCATACGCTGCCGTGATGTTGATAACGTTGCGCCGATCGTAGTTGGCATAAAATTCACGGCCCAGATTTACGCCCTCAATGTGGCGCGTCGTCTTTGACCAGGTGTATCCCGCCATCCCCGTGAGTCGACCTTTGGTCTTGGTTAACAGGAACTCCAGGCCATAAGACTCTGAGTCACCCTGGCGGAATTCCGTGCTTAGATCATGGTTGAAGAACAGCTGAGCGTTGTCGGCAAAGTCGGTGACGTTCCGCATGGATTTGTAATATGCCTCAACCGAAAACTCGAGTGTGTTGTCGCGGAAGTTGCGGAAGTAGCCAGCGGCAAACTGATCCGCAATCTGGGGTTTGAGATAGTACCCACTTGGATTCCAGGTATTAAACGGCACGGGTACGGTACCCGAGGCGATCAGGTGCGTGTTCTGGACCATACGGTTATACGAGAACTTCAGCGACTGGCCAGGTCTTAGCGAATAGCGAACACCCACGCGCGGCTCGACGTTGACGTACGTCTTGATGTTCTCCCATGGGCCGTAGTGGAGTGTATCTGTACGCACTACATGGGTGTTGTCTTTGGGATCTTCGTAAAGGTAGATGTCGCTGCGACCGATCTGCTGGAATATAGACAAGCGCACTCCATAGTCAACCATAAGGCGGTCGCCTATGCGCTGCCGGTTGCTGACATAAAAAGCGTGGTCCAGAGCGTACAGCTTTTGGAGTTCCACAGTGGTAAAAATTGACCCCGAAGTATTCGGCTTGATCTTACCCGGAGAGAAGCGCCGTCCGGTGATGTGATATCCGAAGGTGATTTCGTTGTCAGGGTTGATGTAGTACGAAAGGTCATTCTTGAGGCTCAGCTCTTGCAAGTTGGATGTCCACTTCAAACCTTGAGCAGGGTCGAACACTTCAAGTGCATAGTCAAAGTTGCTCGCGATGAGCGACGTATTGGAGAACAACCGGTCGTTGAACAGGTGGTTCCAGCGGAAAGTAGCCGTAGCGTTACCCCAGCTAAAGCCGGCGTCATCGCTGAAGGAAAAGTCGTCACGACCCGCATACAATGCCACAAAAAATCGGTTGTTATTGTTGTGCCTCCAGTTCGCTTTGGCGTTGACGTCGAAGAAGTACACCAGGTTATCTTCGTTGGCTGCACGAAGGAACACGTCGGCATATGAACGACGCGCGGACACGATGTACGAACTTTTTTCCTTGCGAATAGGGCCTTCCAGCATAATTCGGCTGGCCATGGACCCGATACCACCCGTGCCGTGAAACTCGCGGTTGTTTCCGTCCTTGGTTCTCACTTCCAGGATCGACGAAAGACGTCCGCCAAATCGCGCAGGGATGCCTCCCTTGTAGAGTTCTGAGTCCTTGATGACGTCGGCATTGAACACCGAAAAGAGTCCGAAGAGGTGGGAAGGATCGTAGACAGGCGCCTCATCGATGAGGATCAGATTTTGGTCAGCACTTCCACCGCGAACGAAAAAGCTCGACGTACCCTCCCCTGCCGTGATGACTCCCGGCATCATTTGTACGTTCTTGATGATATCAACTTCACCAAAAAGGGCGGGGAGTTTTTTCACCTGGTTTACGTCGATAGTGTTTCGGCTCATCTGCACATCGACAACGTTGGCGTCGATAGCTTCGTCCTCCACGACAACCTCCTGGATGTACGTAGCTTCGGATTCCATTGAAATGTTCCGCGTCACGTTGCCGGACAGTTCGATATCCACGCTGATGCTCTTATATCCCACATAGCTGAACTGCAGCGTATAGGAACCCTGCGGAAGGCTCACGGAATAAAATCCATAAGCATTGGTGTTGGTACCGGTTTGGAGCGACGGTATGTATACCGTGACGCCAATAAGCTCTTCGCCATTGGCTGCATCCCGAACGTAACCGCTGATGGTGGCCTTTTCCTGCGCAAGGGCAGGCATGGAGAGGGCAAACGAAAAAATCAACCCCCAGGAGAGGTGCTTCATATGATCATTACATTATCCGTTCCACAAGACAAAAACCGGCTCCGGCCGTATGACGACGTTTGATGACGAAAGGTTGCTTCCACTATTCTTTTTAAGCCAAAAAAAGAATTACTACTTTCGGGCAAACTGTTTTGGATGTGATCAAACGATTGAAAGAATTGTATCGGCAGTACAGGCCTTATGTCCGAATAGACCTGGTAATGTATGGCGTGCTCATCCTCCTCATCATCCTCTACTTTATAATAAGTCTTTTCCTCGACTAGCTCCGCTTTCCCTCCTACCCTCACACTCACATTCACTCTTACACTCACACTATCCATCAATCCCTTACCCCAAACGCAGAAAAAAGTTCCGGGTTACGGCAAAAACAGCAGAATGAAAAATTTTTTTGACTGTTCGATTTATTTTAATATCTTTATGATATCATAACGATATCAACCAAAGATTTATGAGCAAGGAAAAAGAATATGTACCCGTATCAGGGTACGTGATGCTTGTGGTGGTATTCATTTTACTTACCCTGACGGTGGTACTACTAAGCAGGCCGTCAACAGTTTGGATGGGAGGTTTACTCAGCCTGTCAGTTATTCTGCTTCCCGGTTTTTTCTTTGTCAACCCCAACTCCTCGCGTGTACTGGTACTCTTTGGCGAGTACAAGGGCACAGTAAAGAAGAACGGCTTCTTCTGGGTAAATCCCTTTTTCAGCAAGCGTGCTATATCACTTCGCGCCCGGAACTTCGACAGCGAAAAAATCAAAGTAAATGACAAGGTGGGCAATCCTATCCAGATTGGGGTAATCCTTGTATGGCAGGTTGAGGATACATTCAAAGCCGCTTTTGAAGTCGACAACTACGAAAACTTCGTCCGCATTCAAAGCGATGCTGCCGTACGTCGGCTCGCGGGAATGTATCCGTATGATAACTTTGACGACGAGACGGAAGTGACCTTGCGTTCCGGTCACGAAGAAGTGAACAGCGCACTGGAACAAAACCTGCGCAACCGCCTCCACATCGCTGGTATCCGCGTCGTGGAAGCGCGGATTGGATACCTGGCCTATGCGCCGGAGATAGCGGGTGCTATGCTGCGGAGACAGCAGGCCACAGCTGTCGTAGCAGCACGTTATAAAATAGTTGAAGGCGCGGTAAGCATGGTGCAGATGGCGCTCGACCATCTGAGCAGGGAAAAGATTGTTGATCTCGATGAAGAGCGTAAAGCTGCCATGGTAAGCAATCTTATGGTAGTGCTCTGCGGCGATAAGGATGCAACACCCGTCGTGAATGCGGGGACGCTGCACAACTAGATTGCCGGCGTGGAAATGACGGATATTTTTTGATGGCACAGAAAAAACCATTTGTACTTCGTATTGATCCTGAATTGTTGAAAGCGGTGGAAAAGTGGGCCGCTGACGAGTTCCGAAGCACTAATGGGCAACTGGAGTGGCTGATCACCAAGGCGTTAAGGGAAGCTGGGCGGCTAAAAACGAAATAACACCGATCCGACGGGGATTTGGAGCACGGCAGCGGATGCATTAATTTGGCCACATTGCTTCCGTTAACTCTGTCGCCATGAAAAGGCTTGCCAACCGTCAAATACTCTTTGTCCTGATACTCCTCCTCATTCACCCTATTGTTCGTGGTCAGGACTACCTGGTAACGACGAGTTCTGACACCCTGCGCGGCGAAATACGACCGCTCATGTTCGGAGCCGAGAAGAAGGTGCAAATCAGGACTGCCGAAGGCAAAGAAATATACAGCATACTGCAGACGAGGTTCTTTGTGCTTGACGGTGTTTCCTACTTTCCCGTGAGAGGTCCTCAGGGCTACACCTTCATGCAGCTGGTCAAGCAGGGGTACCTCAGTCTCTACCGGTTCCAGCCTGAAAATTCAAACGTATTTACCGGCACATTCCTTCGCAAAGCGGACGGAACTGGAATCGAACTGCCCAATATTGGTTTCAAGAAACAAATGACCGAGTTTCTGGCCGACTGTGAAGATGTAGTTGCACGCATTGAGAGTGGCGCGCTGAAGAAGTCGGACATCGACGCGATCATTGACGGATACAATGCTTGCATTAGCCGTCGAACTCAGGGCGTGCGCGAGGATATTCAGGTCCGCGTTGAAGCTAAATCCGCATTAACACTTTGGAATGAACTGGAAACAGCTATTGAAAAGGAAGGCGATTTTGAAGAACGGGAAACCGCTCTCGAGATGGTAGCTGACATCCGGAACCGTGTGAGTCGCGGCGAGAGGGTTCCGAACTTTATCCTCCAGGGATTAAAAAATGCTGTGAATAACAGACCCGCTCTCTCCGAACCACTCAGCAAGGCATTGGCATCGCTCGAACAGTAACGGTATCAGCACCGGCGAACGATGGCCATGATTCGCTTGCGGTCGGCTATCAGTACATAGGCCGAGCATATGGCCACTACCCAGGCAAGGAAAAAGAGATAGCCTCCATCGCCCTGTACTTCGATGCCAAGTCGGGTAAAGTGCATTCCGATCGCGCCGACCATCAGGCCAAGCGCAAGCGCAGCACCCAACCAGGCGGCACGATTCAGCAGCAACAATATCACGGCGATGAGTTCTGCCACGCCGACACCAATCCGACCCCATGGCTCCATACCGACGGTCGTGAAGATATACACGGATTCAGGGGCGGCTCCGAACTTGAAGTACAGCGTTTGAAAAAGGATCAGGGCCGCGATCAGTCGCGCACCGAGGTATAGGATCTTCTCAAGCATTTTTGTGGGGTTGTGGGGCCATACTAAAGTAGTAATTTTGACCCTCCGTTGCTGGTGCACTGTTCAACTATTTTCAACAGGTGGCACACGGCGTGATGTATTTATTGGACTCAACTCTTTTGCGATGTCAACGATAAAGCCTATCCGACCGGATTACAAACCATTGTCTCTTCGATCAAAAGACGAAGAAGTATTCCTGGAAGGCCCGCGTACCCGGATGTTCGAATTCTTCTTTGTGCTGCGGGTCTTGCGCGATTTCATTAGGGGCTTCCGAATGCTTCACTTTGTAGGACCCTGCATCACCATTTTTGGCTCTGCCCGATTCAAAGAGGATCACGAATACTACAAGAAGGCCTATGAGGTCGGGAAGAAACTGGCCGAAGCGGGAGTCACCGTTCTTACAGGAGGCGGTCCCGGTCTAATGGAAGCTGCAAACCGCGGAGCCTGGGAAAACGGCGGAATCTCCATCGGCTGCAACATCGAACTACCGCACGAACAACAACCCAATCCCTACATGCACCGCTGGGTGAACATGCGTTACTTCTTTGTGCGGAAAGTGCTGTTGGTAAAGTACTCTTTTGCATTCATAGTCCTGCCGGGCGGCCTGGGAACAATGGATGAATTCTTTGAGATTCTCACCCTAATACAGACGGGGATCATCAAAGATTTCCCCGTCGTACTCATCGGCAAAAAATACTATGAACCCCTCGCGGAGCAACTGAAGCAAATGGTGGCACACGGCACCATCGATGAAAAGGACCTTAAGCTTGTTCTCATCACCGACGACATCGACGAAGCCAGCAAGCATGTCCAGGAATACGTCATCCGCAATTACAAGGTCACGCGAATGAAACCTTCACGTTTACTGAGGGAAGAAATTATGAAGGCACATCGCGCCCGCACAGCTAAATCATAACAGCTCCCACGTTCCCTGCGGATCGTTCATAAGACAACCGTTCACCACCTTCAACGGTGAGCTTATGTTGTTCGTGTAAATCGATCCAGTACCTAACCCCTGGGGAATGGTCGACCTGAACGCTGACACGAACTGACTGATAGCATTCAACCCGATACCCGACTCGAGGGCAGACGTGATCCACCAACCAATGCCCCGTTTCTCCGCTTTGCTTATCCATTCACGGCAGTGCAGGATTCCACCATGCAGCGTCGGCTTTAACACGATAAACGCGGGCTTGATGGCATCCAGCAGCGCGTCCTTGCTTTGTTCCTTTCCTATGAGCTCCTCGTCCAGCGCAATAGGTATAGGAGATGCGCTGCAAATATCCGCCATCTCGGGCAAACCCGCCTTTATCGGCTGTTCGATAGAATGAACCCCAAACGCTGACAATCGTTTAAGCTTTGCCAACGCTTCATTTGGAGCGAACGCGCCGTTCGCGTCAAGTCTCAACGTGATTCTATTCCTGTCGTGAACTTTGCGAAACGCCTCAAGCATGCGGCACTCTTCATCAAAATCGCAGCCACCAACTTTGATCTTGATGCATGTAAAGCCGCGGTTGACAAGCTGATTTGCTTGATTCAGCATTGACTCCACATCGTTCATCCACACCAGGCCGTTGATGGGGATGGGCACGCCACGAACAAAGTCGTTGTCGAACAAGACTCTTCTTCCCCCGTTGACCAGATCGAGCATCGCGGTTTCCAGTCCGAACGTTATCGATGGAAACCCCGGCGGCACCAATTGCCTTACCCACGCCTCAGCATCCTGTGGCATCTCCTGTCCCTCTACTCGCTCTAAAACATCCGCAAGCACCGTCTCAAAATGCGGCATATCATCGATGCTGAGGCCTGGAAGAGGTCCGCATTCGCCCACACCAACAACGTCTGGGTTGCGCGTATCGAAAATTCGGATAAACCATGAACGCTTATCGCGCATGGGACCCCGAGACATGCGCGCATCAAAACCAAACACAAAGGTTTTTGAGAAGAAACTTCCGGAAAGCGGCATGCGCAATGTTACGAATTTACTGTGTTACTTTGCGGCCAAATGAACCCGGTTCACCTTCACGATTACCTGTATGAGCTGCCCGATGATCGGATCGCTCGGTATCCCCTGCCTCACCGCGACCGGTCGAAGCTCCTCATATACCGACAGGGAACAATAGAACACGACGTTTTCAATCAGCTCGACAAATACCTTCCGAAAAATAGTATCCTCTTCTTTAATGACACGAAAGTCATTCCT
>Ga0079224_100005170_pt1 | contig 17092 bp, 10 predicted proteins | sample Stecom2015_FD_80414 | JGI IMG/M metagenome (GOLD analysis project Ga0079224, IMG submission 80414) | Agricultural soil microbial communities from Utah to study Nitrogen management - Steer compost 2015 | ecosystem: Environmental > Terrestrial > Soil > Agricultural land | place: USA: Utah... | reverse complement strand
TTATGCTATTCGTATCGGTGCAGGAATCTATTTAATTACAGGTGGAGCAATCAAATTAACCCGAACAATGCAAGAAAGGGCACATACTTTGCAAGAGTTAGATAAGATGAAGCAGGTGAAGCATATGCTCACCGTTCACGAAATAGCAGATGAAGATTCTTTTTTTGAGTTTTTAGGAGAGGATTAGTATGACGAATAAGGAGAAATTTCTGACACTGGTATCAGAAGAAAAAAGCAGTACATTGGAGCGTATGGCCGCGCGCAAAAAAAGTCGAACAGCCACACGGCTTTCCAAACGTATAGCATTATTGATTTTGTCGCGTCTGGATCAACTCGGATGGAGTCAAAAACAGTTAGCAGAGACCATGGGGATAAGTCCTCAGCTCGTTAACCGGTGGGTCAAGGGGAAAGAAAATTTTACGTTGGAAACTATAGGGAACATTTCAGAGACGTTGAGCATACAGCTAATTTCCGTCAATACAGGTTTGATGGCTGTTGATGAGAAAGTCAAGGAGGTTATTTATGAACAGCCTTATGAGACCAATGCTAGCGTATTCCGCTCTACTATGGGATTTTCAAAGAGAGTAACAAAAGTATCTACAACGCCTATTGTCACTTTATATGCCTAAGGAACAGAAAAATAAGAAAGCCCTTGGATTCCGGTTGATAAACATTGAAGAAAGGCAATTCTCTAAATTTCCGATTGAACATCTAGAAGAAGGTAGTATAAAGGAGAAGGCCGGTTTCAACTTTGGTATCTACGAAAATGAATCAGGGGAACTAGCTATAGGGTGCGGTTGTTTGTATACCTTAGAAAGCGGTGATAAGCCTTTCTTAAATATAGAAGCTGTCTGTTTTTTTGAGTGTAATGATTTGGATAAATCTATTAAAACCTCTTATTTGTTAAAAAAAGAGACGGCTCGCCATCTTGCTGTAATCACTTCCGGTACTACAAGAGGAATTCTTTTTGCAAACACAAAGAATACTCCCTATGCTGCTTATCCTATGCGACTGTTAAATGTACAGGATATTCTGCAAGAAGATATCGAGTTGGAATTATAGATATCTATTTCGGAGTGATGGTGCCAGTCTTTTCGTTCGTGTAGGTCCAATTATTTCGCTGGTCAATGATCTCCCAAATAATTGGAATATCATATCGGATTAGATGGGCCAGATCGACGTAAAGTGAGGGAATTATTTTCCGTTTCGAAAATACCCAAAGCCCTCATCAACTAAAACCCTTCTATCCAACCCTAAATTCATCTCCTCACAGGCCGTTTCTGAAACAAGTGAACAAGAAAAACAAGCTGATAGGTTTAAATCAAAAATACCTTGCCCATCAGATTCCCAGCATAAAGGATCGGAAGAACAATTGATAGACCTTTCAAGTCCTTTTTTTATAATCTCTAATATTTTTTCGGGTTCTCCTTGTGATACTAAACCTCCCATACTTCCTTCTGAACCTTCTGCTGTATAGATTAATACACCAGACATTACTTTATCAGGGGTATTCGATATATAAAGTCTTTCTTTCAAGCTGGCTGTCGGGTAACCACAAGAAAATTCTAATTCTCTCATCATCAAATGAGAGAAAGAATGTATCAAGAAATGCTTGATACCATTATTCTTTATTTTTTGTTTTATTCCGGCCCCTTGTTCTTTATGATCAATTTCTTTATTCAAGAATTTTGAAAACCTTTCATTCAGTTGTTGTGAATTATCTTCTATCCATTTACTAATTGCGTCATCATTGAATTGAAAAAATAGCCCCTCCCCATAAGTTTCATTTGCAGGGAGTACAAATAACTCTTCTTTTTTTATTGAAAAGATATTTTGACCAGAGGTTGCTTCTTCAACAACTTTTTCACCAATTTCATTTAATCTAACAATTCTTTCTTTGGGTTTGACCCTTGTAAAATCTAACTGAATATTGGTTACTTTTAATTCTTCAATTTGCTGTATTTTAGTAAAAAATGATTTTAATTCTATTGGTAAGTCAATATCTTGAAAATTAAGTCCTTTGTTTTCTTCAATGTCTGAAATAGATGAATTTTGAGAAAAACACCTGTATTCTTGCCATCTATATTCTTCATGTGGATCTTTTGTCTGGTCACTTTCAATATTTAAAAACATCGTTTTTAATGAGTTCTCAAATTGCGGCTTATCTGTATTTATCACTATTGCATTGTCATCCAAGAATTCATCAAAATCGGTAGCAACTTTTTTGGTCCAAAACTCTTCTTTTGAAATAGGGCTATTGCTATTTCTCTTATTATATCGCTCTTCTAATATCTCAAGGGCATCAAGCAACTCTCTTGTTATATTTTCGGCAAGATGTATTGGAATGAATAAGCTGGAAAAGCCATTGGCATAATACACATTGTTCGCTGTTACCAATGAGACCTGCATCTTCTCAAGACCATTTTGCAGTTCACCACGGATATAGCATTTTTCAAAAGAAATAGAATCTGGATCATCCAATCCTATCTCCCAAGGCTTTTGTCCTTTACAATTAGGTTGTAAGCTATTGATACCTTCTAAATTGATTTTAGGTTTATCTTTAGAAATACCAGAACCCAAGCCACAACTTTTACATTCAATAAAGATACTCCCGTATCCTTCTGACTTGGTTTTACTTTCTGTCCAGATCAACTTTGGGTTACTACAACAAGGTTCCATATCGAACAGGTCCTCTCCTTTGTCATCCCTGTTTATTTGAAAAGTTTCCTTTAAGGTTTTCCAGTTCAGAAATTTTGACCAAGGTATATCGGATAAATGTCCATTAGGACAGATCAAAGTAAGATTGGTTTGTTCAAGCTCCCTATATTCCCTATAATTTACTTCCTGCCCTTCAATATTTTTTGTTTTGAACTCTTTTACGAAATCCGAAGCATCTCTTGGAGGGGCAAAATCATTGATAGTAGGTGTACCACCATTTCTTCTACCTTCTTTTTCCCACATTTCCCTCCATTTAGAAATTTCCTTTAATTCTCCTTTTCTGTTCTTGAACCATTTTGGAAAATGTGTTCCAACTATCATATAATCATTTGAAGTTCCATTATCACTGGTCTTTTCTAAAGCTTTTTTTATTGGATGATTCTTCCAATTGGGTGTATTGAAAGACTCGTTAAGAGCCATATGGGGCAAACCTATTAGGCAAACTAAATTATTTAGCTCTTTTTCGGTTCTAATGAAACGAATAAACCTTTGGTCATCGATAAAATCAAATCCACGGTTAGACATTTCCGTTCTACTAAATTCATAAACCTTTCTATCGTCAGAATTATTTGTACGAACTAATTCTACTTTAGAATTTGCCCATTTTATGAACTTCCATTTATTTATATCAGAGATCAACACATAAGACCCAACTTTTGTGGTGACTATTGAACCTACTCCTGCCGTAGAGGAAAGTAATTTATATTTGCCGATCCCCTGATTATATTGATTTGATCTCAGTATTTTCATTTCAAATAGAATTTATTTTAATAGCAGCCTCTGGCTCTATAACCCTTAATGACATTGGGACTTGCCATTTTTTACTATGAATATTCCCTTCATATTCTTCAATGTCAACGTAAAGCTGCTCTTGTGGAGGGGTAGAACGAACCGACTTGTTATTAAAAACAAAAGTTTTATTTTCAGATAATACCTTATTCGATTCCTCTTTCCACTCACTAAAAGCTTCTTCGATCCATTGTTTGATCTGCTTCACATTTTCTGGTTTTAATAGATTGTTGATCAGCTTATCAAAATCGGAAAGCCTTTCCTTTCTTCTTTCAAAATAATCGGTCAATTCAGCAACGATCGAGGAAAGTTCATTGTATGTTATCGATGAAATATTACTTGCGGAGTTTCTTTCAGTAAATCTTGTAGTATGCCGTATCATTGTTGCCAGATACAATCCCATATATCTTTCAACAGATTTTTTTGTGAATGGGGTAATGGAGATCGGTTCAACATAGCTGTACATCTTTTCGTGAAACTCAATGAATTTCTCATAATGAGAGACATCTCTTGCCCTGAAAGGATGATGTACTGTCAGAACTAAGCCAAGATCATTTCTTGCAACACGGCTACTTGCCTGAATATATTCAGCGGTATTCCGTGGCATTGAATTCATAATAATGGTGTTGAATCGTGATACATCGATACCTACGGATATCATATTCGTTGCAACCACGAACTCTGGTGGTACTTTACCTTTTACAGTTTCATCTTTTTGAATATTGGCAAATCTGTATTGAGATTTCCATTTCGTTTCAACATTTTTCAGTTGATTTTTTACTTCTTCTCCAGATAGTCTTCCCGTCAATTCGGCTTCCCGGATCGGACCATAAGTGTAAAGCGGGTGCATTAATTTTTGAGGACGAATTACTCGATTAAAAACCCTTCGGAGTTCTTTTAGAATATAAGTTTGCACTTGAGATTGTGTTTTACCAACCTCTTTCAAACTATTAAAATAAGAGATGGTAGTATGATAAAAATCCATTGCTTTTTCAAATTCTTTATCATAGTGATCAAAATCAATAGGGGTTTTATCTGATAATTCTTGTAACTCAAAAATAGCCCGATGCGTCATTATGATAGCTGCCAACCTCATTTGCATCCAGATCTGTGTTCTGCCAGTTGGTAATACTCCGATGTATTTTCGTTTGGACAAATACTCTTCACCGGCTTTTTCGGGATTCTTGAATTTCCTGCGATAAAATGCAAAGAAAGAATCATCACATTCAACTCCGGGTTTAGGAAAGAGATCGACCTTTCTATCGAACAATGCAGCGATCTGCAACTGTGTATTCCTTGTCGTTGCTGTCGATGAGATTATTTTAGGTCTTGTTCCGTCCTCCCGAGTACAAAGCTGGTCCACCGCTGATTCGAATAATGCAACCGCTGAACCAAGTGGACCTAAAAGTAAATGGAGTTCATCCTGAATGATGAGATCAGGTGGTAAATAGCCATTCTGAGGTTTTCCTGTTTCCCAATTACCTCTACCGAACAAACGTCTTGAGTCTGCATTCCTTCCATTGTCTGTTCCGTTCACCTTGTGAGCCAGTTGAGCGAATTTGTCTACTGTGCCAAATAGCAATGTTGGAGGGTGTTGATAAATGATCTCATCAGACAAACATACAGGGAGCGCACCTTGGTCATTTTGCCTCGTTCTTGCTCTCCTTTTTGGATATGAGAAAGAACATTTATTGTTGGAACATTTCAAATGGACCTTATTAGAAAACCAATGGTTATTTCTATTACTGAGATCCTCTGAATCTTCTTTATCTTCTCCTTCAATACCACTTCCGCACCAAGGGCAATTTGAGAATGGTATTTTATTCGGTTGATCATTATTTAGTTTTTCATACTCTTTAATGAGATCTTCTGTTCTGTTTGGCAATGAGTTATCTCCAACCCATAAGCCGATCGTTATAGGTTCTCCACCCAAACCATATAGATCCCAGCGTCTAATTAAGTCCAACGCCATGATAACTAAGGTGGCTCTCTGAAATTGCTGCATTGTCAACAGCCGTAATGTATATCTCATTATCGAAGCGACCCCGCCTCCTTCTTCTTTGTGTAGCTTTCTCCGATTGATAATAGTAAGAGCAATCAACCCAAGGTATGCTTCAGTTTTCCCACCTCCTGTCGGAAACCAAACCAGATCAACCCATTCATTTCTCCTCTCCCAATTATCATCATCTTCTGCTTGAAAGATCCCATCTAGGTTTAACAAAATAAAAGCTAACTGAAAAGCTCTCCATCCTGCTGATTCTGTCTTTGAAAATAATTTATCGTCAGCTTTTTTATAAAAGTCAAGATCAAAAAGGCTAAAATCTTCCTGTTCGATCATCGGAATTACGTCACCATTCTTGACCTTTACTGAATGCCATAATTGCATGAACATTGCCGCATTCATCAAACGAAAAGTACCAAGGTTATCTTTATTGTTCTCGCCTTTCAACAAGCCCTCAATATTCTTTTTCATTCGTATATGGTCCTGCGCACATTTATCCAGCTCTTGGTCAGCAATATCTTTCAGTTTGGATTGAAATTCTGAGTCACCTTTCTTGTTCTGTATCCAATCACCATAAGAATCAACGAAAGCTAATAGTCCATTAACAACTTCTTCATCCTTTGTATCAGAAAGTACAGACAGCCATTTGAATTCCTGAGATTGTGAGTTTTCTAAAAATAATGGTAAAACAAAATCCCCATCAGTATTCTCTATCGCAATTTTAGTTTTATCTCTTGGGATTGGATCAATGTCTGGTGTTTCACATTCTGGAAGATATTCCGTTTCTACTTTTTTCTTTGTTTTATCCCATTTTACAGAACACCCGTGACCGATGGCGTAATCTTTAAATTGATCGTAAATGAATCGAGTGGTCGTGTCTTCATCATAGATACCTACCTCATTTGGAGTGTACGTAAAGTCTGAATATGGAACCAAGAATTCGTTTTCCAAACACACCTTAACTCCAAAGAAAGCCCTTTGGTTCACAACCTCATTGAAGGTAGAGTAATATCTACTGTCCTTTTGTTTATCCAGATCAAATGCAGTACTGGTATTGATCAACTGGATCTTTATGAAGATTTTACCATCATCTTTTCTTGAATCTCTGCTTAATTGGACATTAGCAGAAAGTGAAGCATATTCATCTTTTTTCTCATTAAGATCAAATCTGAACAAATGTTCTAAACCTTTTTGCTCAATTCCTACTTCATCAATTACAATTATATCCTCATTTTCTTTTGGTTTGTTGTATAAAAATGATGCTTTACTTTGTGGTTGTGGGAAGTTGATATTTTTTAACTTTATCTTTTTTTTGATCGGATCAGATCGCCAAAGGCCATATCCACCGGAATAAACATCTAAAAGATTTCTTAAATGATCTGTGATATTTTCAATTAGCTCGATCTCTTGAGTAACTTCATAAAGGGTCTTTCTTTTTACATTATCAGTGACCGAACTTTTCAACTCATAATAGACCGTTGATTTCAGATTACTTAAATAGCATTTTTCTTTGGTCAAAGAATTAGGAAGATCGATCATCTCTTTTGTCTTATCATATAAGATCTCCGCATAATCCTTTTGAATATTTCGGATGGTGGACTTTAATCCAGTGATTTGTTCAGTGCTGACCTTAGCCAATAAAACAAAATCATTTTGCCCTACGGTAATGATCGTAAACTGAACTAAATTATATTTTGCCAGAAAATCTCTGAAACTCTTTGGGTCAACTTCGCATAATAGACCGTATCTCTTATTGAATATCCCTTCTTTATCCTGTTTAAGTTTCTTGTAATATCTGAATGAAACAGTAAATTCGATTTCACCTCTTTCTAAGCATTGTTCGCTCAAACAACAGGTCAACCCCATCGTTTTTGGGAACATCTGATTCAATTCCACCCCGTTTTCTACATCTTCAGATTCTAAACTATTATCCTGAGAATCTTGTTCCTCAACTCCGTCCTCTTTGTCAGTTTGTTCATTATTGTCCAAAACAACCCCTTCACTACAAGTTCCGCTTTTATCCTCCGGGAAGAGAATGCCTGTGCTATAAATCGCAGCGGGAACAATATCTAAGATCTCAGCATCATAGTTTATGGATGGTTCGGTCTTCAGGTCTTTTTTCACTAAAATAGTATTTTCCAGGTCAACATACTTATATCCATTAATTCCTGGACCCAATGTTTGCTCCCGAATAAACGTCTCTAAAGAGCCTCTTTTTTGTAATACTTTGTTCATCATTCGGTCTTTTTGAATTTTTCCATTTCTTTTAATGTGATCTCTGGTTTTATTAGTTCAACCAAAGCGATCAAATTGTCACCTAAATATCTTTCATCAATACCCAATTCATCTAAAGGATGTTTCCTCTTGTAGTTCTCAAGATTGGCAGCTATAATTTTGTTCAGATCTACTCCATCATCAAAACAATCATTATTGAACAGATCCTGTAAAAGTCGGTTCATTTGCAGGGTGCTTTGGCGAGTTGATTGCTTAGAGACATTTCTTAATCGGCATATAAGTGTGAAATATATTTTTGGTAGTCCAAGAAAACCACATAGTTCTATAAACACTTTTTTGCTAAGTGGTGCCATAGAATCACTTTCAGGATCTAGCCAGTTATTTTTAAAATGATTTAAAGAAACTATTTTAAGCCCTTTTGCCTCTAAGTATTTTTTTAGATCATCATACACCATATTTTCGCCCAGAGACTGTGCTTTCTGTTGCAATAAGATCTTCCAAAGCCTCCCTGTACTTTCATTCTCCACAGGGAACTGCTGACGGATAATGTTCAACTCTTCTTCTTGTTGTTTTGTGTCGATCATCTTATCATATATATTGATGTTTTCCTGAATCCCGTCAAGATTTTGAACAAAATATTTGGCATCTTCATCAATTGTGTCGATGATATCTCCTATTTTCTCTACTTTAAAACTCGAATTATCTGCTGAATAAATAAAAAGCTCAGAACTATTGAATGTCTTTTCTCGCTCATTTTTCAATTTTAATTTGATCGTTTCACGTTCAGAATTTCCTGAAAACTGTTGTTCCAGATCCCAATTTGTATCATCGTCTTTTTGTGGTCGTAAGTTCTTGATAGAGTCTTTTAACCTTTCCCAATGGAAATATCTCTTTCTAATAGGATGGTCTGTAAGCTTGTGTATCTCTTTTGATATGTTGTATTTTGCCCACTTGTACCTGTTGGAGAATAGAAACTTGTGAAAAACTGCTTCAACAGTAATAGGTCTTGAGATCGTTGTTTCAATTACGTTAGGATAAAAATAGTATGGATATTTCCCTTGATCCTGATATGATAAGATAAGGGTCGCTTCGTTTTCAATAGTTTTGAAAGCAGACCAAGAGACCAACTTATTTTTTCCTGTCAATAAAAGGGATGAGGATATCAGGCCGCTTAACTTCTTTGATTTAGGTACGGAATCATCGACTATAAAGATCGTTTCACTTTTTATTTTGTTGGTTATGGTGTGCTTTATGTTAGAACTAATGATTAGATCCAATACATTCCCTAATGATCCTTTCAAATCTGATAGATCCTCGCTTCTTAGATCTAATAGTCTTTGCTTGGTCTCATCCGATATCAAGTACGAAGTTTCTTTTTCTGAAAATATTTCTTGAAGTATATGAGCTTTGATCTCTTCATCGAAACATAAAGAATACAAGTTCATCATCTTCACGGATCTTAGTTCATATAAATCCTGAATGCTCGTTTCAAGCATAAAAGCATCCCAAAAATGAGATGTGTCTATCCCAATGAATGAGACAGGGATATATCTCTTTGATGCCCTTCCTAAAGAGTAGTCGATCTCAGATCGAATGATAGGATAACTATCGTTACGAACTATCTTAAACCTATTCTGTATCAAGTTTATTTTATCTCTTAAACTCTGAATAGAAGCTTTTTTATTACCAAAGGTTATGATTAAGTATTTTTTTAACTTAATGTCATAATCCCTAATATCTTGTAAGGAGAAATACTGCATCAGTTTCTTTCTTTCGCAATCAAAAAGAATCACCGTTTCCAAATTATCAATGATAGAATTATCTATTTCATCTATTTGGTTCAATGTTGATTTTGTGTTTAATAGATTGAATGTTGGATAGCTGTTGTGATTCTCAATTTCGCATGCGTAGGGTCTTGTAGTAAAAAGGTTGTTCAGGGAGTTAGCTAACCGAACTTGACAATTAAAAAGAGCATTAGCGGATATTTCGATATTATCACTTAATTGATCATAAAATCCAATTAATGTTTGTATCTCTTTTTTATCCTTGATCCAATTTTTATAAATTCTGTTCCCCCCCTTTCTCCCACTTGCTCCGTCCGGACAGGTAGAAAGTTTTCTTGACTTTGAGCTAAGGTTTGCTTTTAATAATTCAAGTCTTTTGCTACTTTGAGAAGATGATCCGATTGTTTTACTACTCTCCTTAAAAAAACGTATTAAAAGGTATTGAGCAATTACTAATAGTGAATCATCATCAAGATCGTATTCGAAATGTAAATGGAGTGTATTTGTTCCAGATCTTTCTTCTGAAAATGCCTCATTTAATAATAAATGAATGTATCGTAGTAAAAGATCATAGTTATCTTTCTCATCACTTTGGATCAACTCAAATACCTCTTGAAAAGAGATGTCTTCTTCATTCTTAAAATGAAGTAAATGTTTACGGATATGTTGATCTATCAGATTCAATACTTCATTACATTTATTTCGAGATTAAACATTGCCCGAGTAATACCGACAAATATTTCGTATTTGTTGATCTCGGAAGGTTCAGAAATCACTAAGTAAACATTCTTTTTTTCCAACCCCTTGAACTTTAATATCGAAGTATATCGGAGCTTATTGGCCGTATCTCCAATATTCGACTCGGATAGTTCCTCAATATCTTTTATGATCAATAATTCTCTTAAATCTTCTTTCCCTTTATAACCCCCTTTTAGAAAAGTTGATTCTATTAAGATCACACAATCATTGCCTTTTAAGGACGAATCTGTTTCTCGTATGGGTGTCAATATATTTCTTACAATATGTCTTTTTACACTTTGTAAACTCTCGTGTATATGGATCGGTATATTAGGGAACAAGCTTTCAAAGTCTGGAGCACAAATAATATCAGGGTTATCCAACACTTCTGCTGAAAGTTTTCTTATATCCGGATTCTGCGCACTCCGCCTTACTTCATTAAGTTTAAAATGAGAGTAATATTCTGAGATTAGATCGGCGAGTTCAGGCACATTTCTCCCACTATTAGAATAGCTTTGGTCTATATCATAAAGTACGAGAGAGTTGCCATTTACAAGACCATTTCTATTATATCCTGAAAATGAGTTGATAAACAGATCCAACCCTCTGTCAAATAGATCTTGAGCTTCATCTACAACGATGAAATCATAAGGGTTTAACAACTTTTCTCGGTCTAACCTTGAGATCGTATCCTTGACCAATTCATAAAATTCATCCTCTGTAAACCTGCTCAATGTGCCATAGTCTATCTCCGAATTGAGTTTCTGAAAAAAGCGAAAGAAAGTTGTAACCTCTATATCGCTTAGTAGTTTACGCTCATCCAATAACGACCTGGTATAATGCATCAATAGGTTGTTCCAGCACAAATAGATGCCTTTCTTATTCTGCTGTTTATCAATAAATGCTTTGGCAAGCGTCGTTTTTCCTGATCCGGGAGGTCCTTCAATTATTATTCTTTGATTTTTATATAACCCTTCTAAGATCTCAATATTTTGTACGCCTAACCACTCTAAAGTATTGATCGAAATTTTGCGGTTTCTATCTCCGATTTTTGGACTAAGGATTTTTTTAATTGTAGAATACTCTTTTTGCGAGAGGTCTTCATAGTATCTGAAGTGACGTCTATGTTTGTTTTTCGAATATTCGATAGCGTTTAAAAGGAACAGTTCGATAGAATTATTAAAATTTGGAGCCTTGTACGTTGTCCAAAGCAAATTGGTATCGATCAATTTTGATGCAAATGGATAGTCCACGTGTGGGAAAGCAACGACTTCACAAAAAAAGCAATTCTTTAAATTATTTAACACATTATCCTTTAAAGTGAATTTATACCCTTCAACTTGTTTAAATGGGTTTTGCTTCATTGGAGTCTCATAGTTCTTTCCGTAATAGAACGTGTTGTCCATCGTGGAAATAGACCCTCCTTTTACTTCCAATACTATTAATCCGTGTTTAGAAAGTATCGCAAAATCTATCTGGGAGCTTGTTTTCTTATAGTAATTAAAATGGTCTGAATGCTCTGGTATTTTGAGGTCGTGCCAAACTTCCCATTCCAATTCACTTTTACTTAGATCTTCCCAAAGCTTTCGATAGATGTCGATCTCACCACGCAGAGGACTGCCGTTCTCCTTTATGATAATGGTTTCTAATGCATCTATTGGATTATTGGGATGGAATTGAACAGGCATAATCTTGGTCAGCTAAGTCTCATTACAATTTAATTAAATATGTGTTCATTGGCAAGTGTTGTGATTTTGTTTACTCCGTACAGGGCTAAGACTTGTTTTAGCGGAACTTTATCTTTGAATTTGAACACTTTTTCAAATTCTTTTTGCTCAAAAAATTCATTTTCTATTGGAATCTGATTAATTATATCTCTTAGATTATCTATCAAGTATGTTGGTTCTTGTTTATCTCCTTCTGATTTTTGCTGTTCATACATTTTTTGCATTAAGGAAGAATTGGCTATTTTTTCAGAAAACCCATTATTTATGATTTTTACAAACTTTTCACCCTCTTTAATCTCTCTCTTTATAAAATCTTCGAGGGATTTGTAGAAACCATCATCTATTATTTGATGTTTGAAATCTACGCCCGTTCCATATTGGATCGAGGTCAACCATCTGCCATCAGGTTTATTCTTTTCTTTTATGTCGAAGTTCGATAGCGTTACTGTCAGGTTTCCGTCTTTTATAGGATGCCTTCTAAATTTTGAATTTTTAGTTCTTTTAGGAGGAGTAGTAAAGACAACCTCCGTAAAGTTGTTTAAGTTAGCGATGCCCTCCAAATTGACTTCTTTTTGTAAATATATTTCCTTAGGTATAGGATAATTATTTTGTGCTAAGAATTCTTTAGCTAGTGCTCTACTTACTGAGGGGCATACAGCATTCCCGACTTGTCTCCACTTTGCGTAGAGGTTTCCAGTAAATTGGTATGTTATCGGGAATCCCATAATACATGCTATCTCACGAATAGTAGGAGACCTATATTCGCCATCTCCAGTCCGGTTGTAATCAGATTTGTAGATAAGGCCCTCTCTAGATGTCCCGCTTTTTGTTGCCGTTACCGTTCTACTAGGTTTTTCCAAGTTTTCTGGGAATGCCATTCTACCCATACAATGGTGATTGAGTTTTAATTCTTTTGATTGTCTCCATTCACATTCATACAATCCACTGTCATAGAAGTGGTCTGTGAATTCTGATATCTCTATTTCAATGTCAGAGTAAATAGGGTCTTTGATGACACCCTCAGCTGATTTTAGAGCCGGAGTAGGTAGTTTTACCATCAACTCTCCTAGCGTTTTCCACTTTTCTAATTTTTCTCCTGTTTCGTGATGGGTAGGAGAGGGGATAACAAAACCACCTTTACTGAATATTTCACCAGATATTGAGCGCTTTCTCGATTGATGCGATCCATAGTCTGCAGAGTTAATTATTACTGTATTGGGATTAACCCGTAAGGCTACGTCTTTAGGTTTTTTTCCAATAGTAAGGGCCCATTCGCTAAGGTTGAGGTCTTCAAATGTGTAGAATACTTGTAGATACTTTTTTGAATTGGTTACATTTTCCATAAACCATCCCTCTAGTATAGAATCAGATTGATGTTTCTTTACGGCCACAACACGTAAAAAGGCTTTAATTAATTTGAGTCCCAACCCTTTTTCTCCTTTTCCTGATTTATTTGAGTTTGAGAAGCTTACACAAGGCGGACTTCCCACAATAATTGTGCTGTTGGGAATAGAGTTTATTTCATCAATGGAACTGAAAAAAACTGATATGTCTTTTGTCTCACAATTCAGGTTATAATTGTGGTTGTATGTCTGCGTAGCGGGCAACCAATAGTCATATCCATATAGCGTTTGAAATCCCATTTGCCGGAATCCTTCTGTAAATCCACCAGCGCCACAAAAAAAATCTACTAATGTATGTTGTTGTAATTGTTCCACAGTAATATAAATAAAAAAACTAAAAATACTAATTATTTTTGAGATCGCAAACTTCTTGTAAATGATATTGCAAGTACTCTTTTTTCGGACTAAAAAACCGTGGATTCTTAAAAGTTGAGTTCGAAAGAAATGTTAGTAGATGATCATCGCATTTATAATGGTTTAAGATAATATTTAAATTATTGTCAAGTCCAAAATATCCATTTTCGAACAACCTGTCATGCAGCACACAGAAACTTATCGTATTTTCTAGTTCAAGTCGTTTTTCCATGTCGATGCCCCAGGGAATTATATGGCTACAGACAAGTAAATCACTTTGATTGATAGTGCACAGTGCACAAGTGTGGTAATAATTTTCTAAAGTATGTTTTCTCAGCTTGTCTTGATAAACCCTAGCTTTTATTAAGCTTAATCGAGTTGTTGGTAGATTATTCTCATTTATAGTTAGGTTAACATGAGTGTTTTTGAAGTAAAGTTCAGCTTGCTCTTCTGTATCAATGTAGTCTAAAAGCCTTTCTTCAACTTCTTTAGATATCTTTCCTTGAACAAAGCCAAATTTAAAGATTGCTTTATCTTTCCCTTTTATTCCATAATAATGAAGTATTTCCATAGTCTTGAAACCGCCTCCTTTTGAAGGGGCAGGTAGACTCAATATCTCACGCTGAATTTGTCGGTGACTTTTTCCTTCTATTAAATATGCTTTAAATATCTGGGCTACTATGTAGTCGTCTACTTTTTTAATCATCACTTATGTCCTTGTTCTGTCTACTTGTGGTTTTTTATATTTTTTTCCGAGAGATTACTCATCGCTGTACTTGTTTCTCTGACTTTTTCTACTCAACGTTGATAATATCTTTTAACAACTATTAAATATTGGAAGCATCCCAGCTATATTCCCGTTGGTATAGTGGGATATAAAAACCAACACCTGGTTGTACAAAGTACTCGTATATACTTCTGTTTTCGGTGTTAAATGCTTTGTCTATGTTGATCATATTTCTCTGATTATTAGAGTGCTTCTTTCTGCTTTACGAGAGGTTAAATAAATCAATAATATAGGCGCTAAATACTCTGTTCACCAATTCGATATCTTTAACACTCTTTGTTTTTGATATTCTAAATTCATTATCAATCTTCTCCGCATGAAATATTTGATTTCTAATAGCGTATCCAAATTTACCCGTTAAGAAGAAAGTTAATTCTATGTTGCTTTTAGAAGAGGTGTTAGCGGAAATATGACTATCCAAATCTGCACTTTGTTGACTTGTCATAAAGTCTTTTTGTATACCATAATCTCTGTTTTTGATGGAACCTAAAATACGATGATCCGTATATCTCTTGACGAATCGAATAAAATCCACTGTGTTACTGTTTGTTGGGAAGTCTTTTGATATAAAAGATCTTATGCTTAACTTTTGTATTTCTTTGTCTTTTAGTGCTTTAGATATTTCGTTTGAAAAAAACATATTGTTTGAACGTGCTACGGAGAACGCTCTAAGGTTAATAAGAGCACCTTTGTCTTGTTGTATACCTGTTATACTTTTGTATATAGCATTGAAAGATTTCCAATACTTCTCAAATTTTTCGTAGGATTTATCTTTTACGTAGCCTGTAAAATAGTGAGACAAACTATTTCTCAAAGAGTGTGATTTTGGTGTCTCATCTAGAATTATATCCAATTGAGTAGGATTGATTTTATATGCAAGGGTCTTATTGGTCAGGAAAATTTGTTGAATATCTTCATTCTCTAAACTCTTTTTGTCTAAAACATTTTTGGAGCCGAATCTTTTTACAATTATTGAAGCTATTCTACATAGAGAACTTGTTAATCCATAATAATATAATAAGGATTTTATAATTTGATTGTTTAAGCTACTATTATTGTTGTGAAAAATATCCCGCAATTCAATTATCGCAGACCTTCTACATATTAATAGAATTTCATTGTGTTTTATTTGAAAATCATCTGTATAAGATTTGCCACCTAGATAGGGTATACTTTTGTTGATTGTAATTTTAGAATGGCTATCTAACAATATTCTTATTTCATATCTATTACTTCTGGTATTCATTAAATCAATCCTTTATTTATCCCATTTATTTTTTCTGACATTTTCTTTAAAGCCTTCTTCAACCATTCCTTATCAACATTCTTCGTCGCTTTATCTAACAATGCTTTATCTACAGTTTTAACAATTTCATAAGTGGCCTCTCTTCTTTCTTCACCGCTAGCATCTGTATAGTAACTTGACTTTCCTGTGTTTTTTACAAGTCCTTTCAATAACCCTTTACCCCAATCTATTGACTGATCTTTATTAGCCGGAGGCGGTAAAGACGGAATGATTTGTGAGTTAGTGAATTTATGCCCCAAAGAAAAATCCTTGATAAGTATAATCACGTAACTGGCTTTGTTTTTTGTTCCTTTTCGACCAACCTTGTTTCCGCTGCTAGTTTTGTTTCTTATTAAATTTTGAGTAGCCTTAGGAAGTTCTTCAAATGTTGGTATTGTAGTTTCTTCTTTTTTGAAGTCGCAATATTCTATGCCGTATATTAATGGGTATGCCTCAGCAAGCTCTAATGTTAATGTTCGAGTGCCTAATTCTAAACCTTTATACTTTAGTTTTTTATCAACTAATAATAAATCAATTTCATCTTCACTGAGACCAAAATGAAGTCTGAATAATTTTGCATTTTTAATAAATCTTTCTTCGTTGGTCATTATTTATAAATAGATATTTTAAAATATTTGTGTTTCTAATTATTTGTTGTTATATTTGTTGTGTAATAAAAGCGACACCAAGTAGGGTAGATCCTACATTGACGATGTTGGCTCGTTCGAAATCCGCCAGATTGCCACGAGTTGACCGAGTGATCGCCTATTGCTGGAAATTGCTATCTTTGTCAATATTCCAGTGGGCGTTCCTCGTTAACTTTTGGGGCAACCTCAATTCTTAGGAAACGAGGGGTTTCTGGCGGAACCACGAACTTAAGTTGCGAGGCGTCTACTGGTCTTATAAACCATCATAACCTTCTCAACTTAGCGGGTTCTCATCGTTATCATAAACTTTAAAAAATTATGACACGATTAAAAACCACCAAGCAGAACCACCCAGACCCGATCCAGGATCGCCGTCTCCGGTTTTTCCATTTACTACTATTAAAGAACGTAATTCGCTCACCCGAATAGCGTTGACCGACAAACAGACGAAAAAAGGAGAGGGCAGATACTTTTCAAGCAACAGGGATCCTTGGACATGCTCAGGATGACAAGCCTATTGTTTGAAGGTAATCTTGATCTTAAAGCGCCAGATTGCTTCGTTGCTTTGCCTTTCGGCAAAACGCCTCGAAATGACGGTTTAAAGAAAACCTGCTCTCAGACTT
>Ga0079224_100005169_pt1 | contig 17092 bp, 19 predicted proteins | sample Stecom2015_FD_80414 | JGI IMG/M metagenome (GOLD analysis project Ga0079224, IMG submission 80414) | Agricultural soil microbial communities from Utah to study Nitrogen management - Steer compost 2015 | ecosystem: Environmental > Terrestrial > Soil > Agricultural land | place: USA: Utah... | reverse complement strand
ATGTGCACCTGCTCATCCCCAAATTTTGCTCGTGTTTCGTCTTTATTAAGGCCCTGCAGGTCGCCGTACATCCTTTCGTTGAGAGCGATATCTTTTTTCGTTGGAATGTCACTCTGACCTATCTCATCCAGAATTATTGAGAGAGTATTCTGAGCTCTCATCAGGTCGGATGTAAACGCTTCATCAAACTTAAATCCTTTTAATAGATTCCCGGCATTTATGGCTTCCTCTTTTCCAGCGGGAGAAAGATCGACATCTACCCATCCCGTAAACCGGTTTTCAAGATTCCACTGTGACTGTCCGTGTCTGACGATGACTAAATTAGGCATAATGAATAATGTAATTAATTTATCAAAAAGGCAGGAACCGCTATTTCCATTTTATGGAACATCCTATCGATGGTATCTGCTTAAAATCTATTTCTTTTCCTTCAAGTAAAAGGCTGATTGCATTTTCAAGGTCGTGGGATGTTACTTTATCCTCTTCCTTCCAGTTATCATCGATGCGTCCCCTGTACTTTAGCACCCTATCCTTATCATATACATATATATCCGGTGTGCATTGAGCATCATATTGCCTGGCAACCTCCTGTGTTTCATCGACAAGGTAAGGGAAATTGAATCCTCTCTCAGCTGCAAACTTCTGCATATTCTCAAATGAATCCTCAGGATAATCATCAGGATCGTTTGAATTAACTGCGAGTATCTGTACTCCCCTGTCTTTGAATTTCTCCTGGATAGCAACGAGCCTTCCCGTAATTGCTTTTACGTAAGGGCAATGATTACAGATAAAAGCCACAATGAGCACATCCTTACCGGAATAGTCTGAGGTGGAATGCATCTCACCATCAGTACCTTTTAGCGAGAAATCTATCAGGGGCGAGCCTAAATTCAGGAAATTACTTTCTACAGCCATAATTTAAAAATTATTATAATCGTAATCAAAATTTTCATCTTCATCGTCTTCATCCATTTCGGGATGAAAATCCTCGTAGATAAAATTAACGTGAACTTTGCTTTTTTTGAAGTCTTCCATATCCTGGGCAAAAACCTCTTCAGTAATGAAGCGGTATTTCTCTTTCACCGGATACTCATTTTTGAAATGCACTATGATATTATGCTTATCAAGAAGCGCAATGAGCTTACCGTATTCCCCGGTAAATTCGTCATCCTTCATGTCATTAATATCAGGGCATTTGGGGCTTCCGATCTTTTCGAAGACTGAGACTATTTTAATTTCTTTGGTTTTACTGTAGTCCTTGAGGTGCTTCATCACCTCCTTTTCTTCGTCTTCTTCGTCTATTTCGCCGATAATCTCTTCTTCTTCAAAATCATCATCTTCGGACATAATGGAATCTTCCTGGATGAGATCCTTTATATCAGCATCACCATCATCATCATCTGAAGATTTCTGTTTACGCGGCTTTTTGACTTCCTTAGCTTCGTCTCCGTTCTTCTCAGCGTTTTTTCTTCTTGCCATTGTAGAATTAAACTGCTCTTTAGATTTACAAATCAGATTTACAAATCAATTAATAAAATATCTTATGTAAGTATAGTAAATATAAATAAAAGGTGAAATAAAAATAAGGCTATCAAATCTATCCAATACACCGCCATGTCCGGGAATCAAGCCGGAAGAATCTTTTTCATCCACGTATCTTTTTAAAATAGATTCAAATAAATCACCAACCTGCCCTAGTATCCCTATCCCAAATCCCATAATTAATGCATCTACCGTAGTTATTTCGCTGACAAAGAAATATTTGTAAGCAAATGAAACGGCAATTGCCATTATGAGTCCAATTACCGCGCCCTCAATGGTTTTATTAGGGCTTATGTCGGAAAGTTTATTTTTACCCATTGCTTTTCCCCCAAAGTAAGCGAATGTGTCAGTCACCCATATCAAAATGATCGTATACAGAACCACATTAAAGCCCGGATCCTTCAATAGTAGATTAAGAAGCATCATCGGTATCGTGATGTAAACAATACCAAACACGGATATGAATGAATTTTTGGGATTTCTCTTGTCTCTGCGGATAACTTCGAATGAAATTGTCAGAATTTAGAACAAAAGAAGAAGGTATGTTAGGTTTTGCAGGGCAAAGTATGCCACCGCCATCATTACAAGAGAGAAAAGTATCGAGGTTCGTTTAAGAATGAAAAAATTCTTTTTTTCGAACATCGTGTAAAGCTCCCATAACCCTATGGAGCTAACAATCATAGAAAAAACCAGAAAGAAATATCCTCTCTCATATACAAGGAATAGAAGTATTGGAGCGAATATAGCCCCGACTATGACTCTTTTTACGAGATTACTCATCAGCAGGAGGTAAAGGGTTACCGGGAAGGAGCTTTTTATCGTTTATTTGCGCGATCTTCTTTATTGTTTTCATTATTATGATAATTACCACAAGCGAGACAATACCATAAACTATTATAGAAACTTCATCCTGCCCGGCAATAACGGTTTTATCCATGCTCTCAGGTCCCATATAGTATAACCCCACAACCGCTAATCCATTATTAACAAAATGACATATTATTCCGGTGTATATACTCCCGCTGTAATGAACCACGTATGTAAGAAAAAAACCGAGGAAAACCAATGGGATTAAATTAAGTGGATGAAAATGAAAAATGGCGAATAATACACCTGTGTATAGGATCGCAGAAAATGCACGAGATGACCTTTCAAAGTTTTTTAGAATTAAGCCTCTGAAAAAGAACTCTTCGCATATTGCGGGGGTAACTGCTATCACGAAAACCACGACAAGCATTTCCGGGAGAGAATATGAGTAAGCGAGCTTAACGGTAAGCTGAGTCATCTGGTCGTCAAATTCCCTGATGCCGTTTAACACTTCATCTCCAAGAGGAAGCGAATAAAGAAGCTTTTCCTGGAAATACACAAATGCCTCGATGCTCGGCAATATTGCCACTATACCGATCACACTCAAAAGTAAGATGGGAATGTTTGGTTTTTTCAGTTTGAATGCATCACGGGGGTTATTCCCCTGGAGATAACTCAGCAGAAGAACCGGGAAAAGAATAAACATATACTGCGAGAAAGCTGTAAACAGGCGTGTAAGCTCGATTTTACCGCCGCTCATTATATCATCGATGCCAATGAATGACGCAGACAGAATACCACCGAGTATCTGGTACGTAAAGAATACCACAAACAGCGTAAGAACTATGAATATCCTCGGCGGAAGATGTTCCAATGGAAACTTCTTCCTTCCTTCAGGGTCTATGTTTGGTTCGAGATTGTTCAATCAAAATAATTTAATTCTCAATATCATCAAAATTCTTAATTATTTAAAGTAACAAAGGTAATGAAATGATTTTCATTTGCATTTATAATGAGATTGAATACTGATATATTAGCAGATTATGCCCGAATACAACATTAAATACACCGGAGACGATGAGAGCAGATACAAAGGTGAGGTTATCTATAGCGACGAAAAGCCCAAAAGAAAAAACAACTACCTTTTAAACCTATTTCTCTTCATTGCTACTTTTGTCACCGCAACATTCGCAGGAGTCCAATGGCTCGATAAAGATCCATCCCAGCTGCTTAATTTTCCATTGGGACTGACATATGCAAGTCTCCTATTGCTCATAATTTCAACACACGAGTTTGGACATTACTTCGCGGCAAGATATCACAAAGTCCCAACGACTTTACCATATTACATACCTTTTCCTTTTTTAGGACTCAATCCCTTTGGAACAATGGGAGCGGTCATTAGAATGAAAGCATCCTATTATTCAAGAAAGGCATTGTTTGACATCGGGGCAGCGGGTCCCATAGCAGGCTGGATAACGTGTCTGGTCATCCTTATCACTGGTTTTATGAATTTACCCGGCATTGAATATTTATATCCTATCCATCCTGAGATCGAGATCAATGGTATCAGCGACAAGGGTTTTCATTTTGGGAATAATCTTGCGTTTAGTTTTTTAGCGAGTGTTTTCGCCCCCGAAGGAAGCTTCATTCCTCCAATGAACGAAGTTTATCATTATCCTTTTCTTTGCGCGGGATGGTTTGGACTGCTGATAACATCACTTAATCTAATGCCTATAGGACAGCTTGACGGCGGTCACATAATATATTGTATGTTCCCTAAGTATTACAAGACCGTGGCAAGGTTTTTCTTCATTTTACTATTGACCTTTGGACTCATAGGTATTTTTCCATTACTCGAGCACGGTGACATATTAATATCCTCCGGATTCTCCCCTATTACTGACTGGATAATGCAATACGGTTCTATATCCTGGCTGATTTGGGCAGCCCTCATACTATGGATAATTAAGATCGAACATCCTGATACTGTATCCCCCGATGAGAAACCGCTCGGAACAGGAAGAATGTTAACCGGTTTTCTATGTATATTTATCTTTATAGTTTCTTTTACGCCTCAGATCGCATATGAAAATTAATTAGCTAAGGACGTGAGAAAGAATCCTGCGTTATTCGTAATATTCCTCATTATATTTATTGACCTGCTCGGGTTTGGGATAATCATACCCTTGCTTCCCTCTTTTTCCATTAATGTCCTCCACATAAATGAATCTACGATAGGGCTTGTCGCGGGCATCTTCTCCTTAATGCAGTTTTTCTTTACCCCTATCTGGGGTGGACTATCCGATAAGTACGGGAGGAAGCCTATACTGGTAATGAGTCTCATTGGGAGTGTCATATCATATTTGATCCTTGGGTTTGTCTTCTCAGGTTTAATACTCTCGGTTGCTATGCTAATCATTGCCAGAGCATTCGCAGGGATTTTCTCGGCAAATATTTCGGCGGCTCAGGCTGTAATATCAGACGTAACTACTCCTGAGGAAAGAACAAAGGGGATGGGACTGATAGGAGCGGCATTCGCATTGGGATTTGTTTTTGGTCCGGCAATTGGGGGAATTCTTTCGAATAATTTCGGTCACGGTGTACCTATTTTTGTAGCGGCAGGTTTATCCTTTGTTGCTCTGATTTTGTGCCTCACGATATTCAAAGAATCCCATCCCGTTGAAGAACAGTTAAAAAACCGCGCAGCAGGTAAGAAGATAAAATCATTAGATCTTAAACTTATTAAGAAGACACTTACCAGCGGTGAACTTGGACAGCTCATAATAATTTCCTTCGTAATTGTATTTGCCTTTTCAAATATGTTCGGCTCGTTCCAGCTGTTTGCGGAAAGGGACGAAGGTTTGAATCTGAATGAGGAGCAGGTTGGTTATTTATTCAGTCTCCTGGGAATTGTCGGCGCGATAGTGCAGGTATTCCTGATAAAGTACATAAAAAAATATTTTGGAGACGGAAAAGCACTACTATTTGGAATCATAGCAAGTGTATTTGGTCTCGGACTCATACCGCTATTTGAAAATATTTATTGGATGGTAGGAATGCTTAGTCTGCTTGCACTGGGAAACAGCGTAAGCAATACCGTCTCACTTAGCCTTATCTCACAGAGAGCAGACAGAAATGAAATGGGCACCATACTTGGCGTGAATCAATCTTTGAGCTCATTCGCGAGATTCTGCGGACCCGTATTTGGAGGTTTTTCTTATCAGCACTTTGGACACAGATCACCATTCATATTTGGAGGTGTGTTTATGGGAATGATAGCTTTATATACTTATTATCTTTTGAGAAGGTACAGGGAGATTAAGGAACAAGCCCAATAACTCCAAACATCCTTCCGGATCTTTCACGGTCTCTGCGGTAAGAATGAAGCAAACCGGATTCCTTAAAAGTACATAACTCTGATATTTCGATATTCTCTTCTTTTACACCTGATTCAATTAGCTGATCGAAATTTTCTTTTTTAAGGTCGATATGAAATTTTTCACCTTTTCTAATCTTCACTTCATCCCGGAAAAGCTCTCCAACTTCTTCACCGGCTTCAAAATACTCCTGTGAGATCCCGGGACCCATAAACGCTATAATATCTTCCGAGGCTGTCCCAAATTGCTCAGATATCTTAGATATGGTTTTTGAAACGATGTTTTCAGCTGTTCCTCTCCATCCGGCGTGTATGGAAGCGATGACTTCATTTTTGGGGTCAAATAGAAAAACAGGAAGACAGTCGGCTACACTAACAGTAAGAAAAACATCCTTCTGTGCGGTAAAAGTGGCATCGCACTCCCCTGCAAATCCTCCCGTTTCGATGTTTTTGGAAATATCAGAGTGTATCTGTTTCTGAAAATTGACTGTTTCCTGCGGTATACCCAGCTCTCCAAAAAATAACTCCCGGTTCTTTAATACATTTTCCTCTGAGTCGTTTGTGGCAATACTTAGATTCATACAGAAAGGTTCGGGGGAAACACCTCCTTCTTTCGTACTGAAACCAAATTTTATTTGCGGGAATTTACTAAATAATTCCGATCTGATTATCTTCATAATTTAATCCATTGGAGGTAATTTTCTCATTTTTTTCTTTTCCCCAATCTCCTTTTTAGTTTTAATTCTTTTTTCTTTCGATTGTTTCGAGGGCTTTGTTTTCTTTCGTTTCTTTGGTTTTACAAGAGCTTTTACGAGTAGCTCGATAAGCTTACCGGCAGCTTCATTTTTATTTTTCAGCTGCGACCTGTGAACCTGCGAAACCGTTCTGAGATTACCTTCTGTGTCGATCTTGTTTTCTAACTTTACGGATATTATTTCTTTTTCCTCATCAGAAAGTATCTCCGATTCAAGAATATTAAAAACAGCTTCTACTTTGGTTTCAACTTTATTGACATTCTGGCCGCCTTTTCCGCCGCTACGGGATGTTTTATACTTAAATTCTGTATCGATATTTCTTTCGCTGAGGTTCATTTGCATAAAGATAATTTTACTAAATAAAAAAAGGACTGATAAAATCAGTCCTTTTAAAAAGAGATATACTTACAAAATTATTTTAACAGTACAAGCTTCTTAGTTGCAACGAAATTATCGGATTCAATCCTGTAGAAATATATACCTGACGCAAATGTTCCTGCATCCCAGGAGTATTTATATGTTCCCGCGGATAGTTCACCGTTAAATAATTCAGCGACTTTTTGACCGATTGAATTATAGATAGCGAGTTTTATCTGTGAAGCCCGTGGAAGATCAAATTTAATATTTGTTACCGGATTAAACGGGTTCGGATAATTTTGGAATAGCTCATACTTATCTGGAATGACATTGGATATCGGCTCAATACCAACGACTCCGGGAGAAATAGCTAGACCATTAATTCCCTGGATACCGGTAGGACCTATTATGGTGCCGGCTCCTGAAGAAGTATCAACACTAAGCAGGTTACTACTCTGTGCAGCAAGACCAGAAAGTCCGTAAAGTTTTCCGTCTTTATCAAAACAAATATCCGCAATGATACCGGAATTTAATGGACCTACTGATGTTACAGTTCCATTTGTTTTGTCAATTCTATATAATGTGCCCAACAGAGATACACCCCAAAGCTGCCCGGTCACAGGATTAATGGAAAGTCCATACATATTTGAAATACCGGTATTACCTACAAACAACGTATCCCCGTTACTAACATTATATTTACTTAGTTTTCCTGATACACTCATACAAAACAGATCACCATTCAAATCAAAAGCAATTGCGCGTACATTTTCGAGAGGCATATTTGCGAGCAAATAGGCATCGCCTCCCGCGGCATTGACTCTTAGTAGCTGGGTATTTGGTGAACCAGATATTGTACCAAAAAGCTGATTGGTTGAAGGCTGAACCGAAAGCCCCGTCAATTGGCCATATCCGGTAGGTCCAACGGATGTCGCAGTACCTGTGGAGTTATTGATGGTATATAAATTCCCTCCATTAGACGGACCGGCAACACCATATAAAGTCTGAGCAGTAGTTGGTCCAATAACGAAGCCTTTACCTGCAACTTTTACTATTTTGCTTGGTGTTGTTCCATCATTGCTTGTTATGGTAATATCTGCAACTTTATCACCTGCTGAAGAAGGCTTAAATACTACCCTAACCTCTGAAGATTCCTGGTAATTTAATCCTATCGGAAAATTAGCTACCTGGGTAATCTGAAATTCCCCGCTTGAGCTCTGAACATTCGATACATTCAGTTGAGCATCGCCATAGTTATAAATTGTTATACTCATAGTATCACTAACTGTGTTTGCCTGGTGCACTCCGAAATAAATTGAGTCCGTAGAAGTATAGACAGTCGGTCCTGAGAAAGGAATAAGTCTAACGTTTCCTACCCATCCTGCCCAGGTATTAGCAGGTGTTTCCGCATACTCAGTAAACAACCAAACATTATTCTGGTCAGTAGGGTCTACCACTGCTCCATTATAATCACCCCATCTGTTCCGGGTGTCCCCAAAAGTTTTGACATAGTTAGCTTTTCCCGGCTGCAGAACGCGGGTCACATCCATTGTATTTGGAGGATCTGAGTTTAACCGCGAAGCATAATATGCTCCCATAAACTGATCGTTTGCAGACCTGGAAAAAGTAAAGACTAGGTTCATATCTTCATCCACACCCAGCGCCGGATAGGTATGATAGTGCTGCTGGTCTCCAAACCTATAATCTTCAGCAGCAGTATTAGTACCCATATCAAGCTTTAGATAACGTACATTGGAAAAACCCGTTCCATCAGCCACAGCATGAACCCCCCATAGGAAACCGTTTCTGAATGTTGGCTCGTGACGGAAATTAAAACCACCTCCATCGATCAATGGATTTCCACCTCCCTGCTGGTTTGCATTTGGTGGTGAAAAATATGATGCCACCGGAATTGTTACCGCAGTCATCGAAGGCGTTGTAGTCGGGTTAATCAGCTTATGTACATAAACAGCTGTACCGCTTCCAAATGGAGATGAAGTTATAAAATAATATACAGAAGGATTGCCATAAACTATTGCAGGGCGTATGCCGAAAGCTGCCGCTCCTCCGGACTGTATTCGTACATCCCAGAGATCCGACCATCCAAGTGGACCTGAATTATTTGCATAGAGTTGAGCCTTGCTATATATTCTGATTCTGCTGCCCTGGTAATTACTTCCAAAATTAAAATTATTAGACGTTAAATAAATTGCTTCATCATCAAACCCCACACCCTGGTAATCCCCCCAGCTGCCGTTCGGAGTGCTTCCGTAAACATCAGAAGGAGTAGACCAGTTATACCAGGTTCCTATAGGGTCATCATCATCCGATACGGAAATCAGAAATTTTCCAACCTGAGGAGCGTCGCTTTGATGGAGTAGTACCATCACCCAGCGGTTGCTAAAGTGGTCATATTTTATTTTCGGATCAAAAGTACTGGCTCCCGGGAAGGTTGACGCAAACCACTGGTCTGTGATAATTGTCTTAAGCAGACGTCCTGTTTTGTCCCATATTCTAAATCTTCCGTTATCGATTGTTATAACGTGGTTTGGTCCTACTGCCACGTCAAAATCCGGAGGTATAAAATTCCCCGGGTCTAATGATCCCTGGTAGCTTTCAAGCAATAGCGGTGGATTTCCGCCTCTCTCCTGCATTATTAATTTCTCCGGTCCCTGCGGACTTGTTGGGGAAACGTTATTCATATAGTCAGGATAAGGTGTAAACCCAATGGTATTTCTTAATTTACGGCGTACCGAGAGCGGAAGGTCATCGCCTGTATTATCGAGCACAAACTGGCCGGTATTTACCGAAACCCCGCTGGACACACTGCCTGTTGCGGGACCCTGGTATAACTGGCCATAAGAAATGGACGTAGATAGGAGTAATATGAAAAGGAGTAAAAGAAACTTTTTCATTTTTCTGCTTGGTTTTAATTGTACTCATTAATTTACAAAAAAAAACAGGAATAGGAAATTTAATTACTTTTAATAATATGTTCATTTTATGTAAATTATGGGATTAGATTTCCATTAGTACATTAATTGCAGTTATTTGCCAAACACCGGGTATTCCTCGGTAATAAGCATATAAATAAGTGAGTTAGCTGCATTGTCTAAAGTATAAAGTAAATTCTATTTATTTATTGATTTTTTTTATACATCTTTAACGTAAAATTTAACGTTTTTAGGAGAAAAAATGAAAAAAGTTTTTTTTAGCCTTTTATTAATAATAATTGTCTCGACATTCCTTAATTCCAGTCTATACTCTCAAAATATAAAAAAGATCACCTACGCTTCGACTGAAAATCCAACCGGCTTATTGCAGGTTTTTGTAATGGATGCTGATGGAAGCAACAAAAGGCAGATTACAAACATGCCAACAAACTGTCTGAGACCTGAGCTTGCCAGTGACGGAAAGCAGCTTGTATTCCAGACAGATGATCACAGGATATTTTACATAAATGACATAGATACTGATACAGAACCATATTTTGTGTTCGGTGGCAGCAATCCAAGCTTCACCAAGGATAATACGGAAATAATTTTTAACTCCGATCATCAGTACATAAGCTCAATCTACGTAATGGCACCAAACGCTCCGGACGCAGACCTTCTTGCAATGGACGGGTATTGCAACCAGCAGGAAGTATCACCGCAGGGTAATCTGGTTCTATTCTCAGGATTTTTAGGAGGTACTAAACAGGTATATCTTGCAGACCTGGATGACTCTACAGATAATTATCTTAAACAGATAAGTGATAATGAAGATTCAAACCTCGAACCTGATATGACAGACGACGGCAGCAAGATCGTTTATGCAGGCTTTGACCAGGCTTTGAAGGGTACAATTTATATCTACGAAAACGGTGTTGAAAGAGAATTAACCAAAGGGATGCCAAGCTGCAACCAGCCAAAGTTTTCACCCGATGGAAATACAATTGCTTTTGTTGTCATCGAAGGAACGAAAGTTAACCTTCACGTAATGAAAGATGATGGATCAAGTAAAACCAAAGTCCCTATTACCAGCGGAAGTATCGGTACATTTGAATGGGTCGATGATGAAAAGATAATTTATGATGCAGGTGATGATAATAGCTTTAGTATTGGTATTATCGATATTTATTCCGGAGAAAATAAGATTCTTGCAACCGGCGGTATCAATGTTCATCCTCACTTTATCAAGTAAAATTCGTGTTAATTTGAAAGTCATTGAACATCTCGAGAGGGCTAAAAGCCCTCTCATTAGTTTTGAAATAGTCCCTCTCTCGCGCGGCGGTGATATCCGTCTGCTCTTCGGAATAATCGATGAATTAATGAAATATAATCCCCCCTTCATCGATGTAACCTCTCACGCAGCGGAAGTACAGTACGAGGAGACGAAAGACGGGATAAGGAAAAAGACCAAACGGAAAAAACCAGGAACAATAGGTATAAGTGTTGCCATAAAAAATAAGTACAACATTGACACAGTCCCCCACCTTCTCTGTACGGGATTTACACGTGAAGAAACGGAGGATGCGCTAATTGAATTAAATTACCTTGGCATAGAGAATGTACTTGCTGTACGTGGTGATGATAAAGGGAATACCAAACCCATTCCAAAAGATAAAACCATAAACTGTTATGCCGATGACCTGGTAAGACAGATAGTAAAAATGAATAAGGGAAAATACCTCGATGATGAGCTCCTTGATGCTACTCCCTCGGATTTTTGCATTGGTGTAGGTGGATATCCCGAAAAACATTTTGAATCCCCAAATCTCAAGTCAGACATTAAATATCTAAAGAAAAAAGTAGAGGCAGGGGCGGACTATATCGTAACCCAGATGTTTTTCAAAAATGAGGCTTACTATAAATTCGTAGAAGACTGCAGAAATGCCGGAATAACCGTTCCGATAATTCCCGGATTGAAGGTACTATCTAACAAAAAACATCTTAGTAATATCCCTAAAAACTTCTTTGTGGATATCCCTGAGGAATTTGCTAATGAGATTGAAGAAGCGCGTGATGACCAGGTTGCCGATATTGGCGCGGAGTGGGCTTTAAAACAATGTGAAGATCTTTTGAATAATGGGGCAAAATCCATACATTTTTACATAATGCAGTATATTAAGCCTATACAGAAAGTGCTAAACAAGCTGAAATTATGAGCTAATGCCTTGATTTATCAATATGCGGTTAGTATTTTTTACTTACGATGGGTAACCCGGTTAAACAATTTCCAAAGCTGATAAAATTTTAATATAACAAAGTACCGCAAAAGTGTATCTATAAGATACACTTTTTTTTTCACCATACTTGATGCCTGTATTATTAGAATAAATGATGAATAAAATCAGATGAAAGAAAAGATTGTAATATCCGAAAAAAAGATAATTGAAAAGTTCTTTGAGAAAACAGGGATAGCAAGTATCGAACCGCTGGATTTTCATTTTTTCAGTAAGAAAAAAGTTATTGTTTTCACTCCGGAAAGCCACGTTGAGAAACTGACCTCTGCTATGTCAAACGCAGGAGCAGGAAACATCGGGAAGTATTCAATGTGTTCTTTCAGAACTGAAGGCACGGGAACTTACATGCCGGGAGCAAATGCGAAACCATATAAAGGAAAAGCTAAAAAGCTTTCATTTGAGAAAGAAGTAAAGCTTGAGATGGAATGTGACGCAAAAGACATTAATAAGGTGCTCGATGCGGTAATGGAAAATCATCCTTACGAAGAAATTGTTTACGAAGTCTATGACTTTAAATTCAGGGATAACAAAACGAACGGTTCTGCAATAACTCTAAAAAGTAAAATATCTTCCGCGGACATGTTTTCAAAGATAAACAAGAATATCGATGTCTCAGAATTTAAGGGAAATACCGGCTTTAAAAAACTTGCTGTAATTGAAAATGATTTTGATGAAAACTTTGTTGATATATGCAAAGAGAACGATGTAAATGTGATTTTATCATACAGAAAAAATAAAATAAATCTAATAATATTATAATCATGCAAGAGAATCAAAACGAAGATAGAAACGAAGAAAGATTTAATGATCCAACTGCGGGAGATGTAGAAACAAGAGTTGTTGAGTACTCCATGCAGGAAACAATCCAGCCGATACAGCAGATACAGGACAAACTTCTTGTATTTTATGAATTGGCAAAGGTGGATTCTGAGCTCACCGAAATCGAAGAAGAAAAAGGTGACCTTCCTCACACCATCAAAACACAGGAAGCGAACATAAAAAGTTACGAAGCTTTCATCAGTGAAAATGAAAAGATTATCGATAAGTTAGACACAGAGGAGCAGACTCTTACCAAAGAGAATGAAGCCTCCGAAGCGATCATTAATAAGTACGATGAGCAAAAATACAGTGTCAAATCTAATAAAGAGTATGACGATATTGTAAAAGCAATAGATACTAACTTTGTCATCGTAGAAAAGAATGAAAAACGAATAAAAGAGATCTTATCCGAGATCGAAGCACTATCTACAAAAGTAGATGACTATAAAAAACGTCTGGAAGAAGAGTCTAAGGAGCTCGAAGAAAACAGATCCAAGCTTGATGAGCTTAACCAGCAGTATGAAGACGAAGAAAAAGAGCTTAATCAAAAGAGAGAAAAACTCATAAAGCAGCTCGACGAAGACAAAAAGAATCAGTATAACAGGATAAACAAATCTTACAAAGGTGAAGCCATAGCAGTGGTTAGAAAAGAAAACTGCAGCGGATGTTTTAATTCAATACCTCCTCAAAGAGTCATCGAAATCAGGTCCGCGCAAAGAATATTTACGTGTCAGTCCTGCGGCCGCATATTGATCGACGAAACCTTATTAAATTCTGAACCCGGTACTGAGTGAATGAACGCATTCTTAAAGTATTCACGGATGGCGCTTCCAGGGGCAATCCCGGAAACGCAGCCATAGGGATTGCAATCTTTGACGAGAATGAAGATCTTATCTCATCTCATAAGGAATTTTTAGGGAAAGCCACCAATAATTATGCGGAATACAGCGCGTTACTGAAAAGTCTGGATCTTTTAAAAGAATTGGAAACCGGTTACGATAAAATCGAGTTTTATTCAGATAGCGAGCTCCTGGTAAACCAATTGACCGGCAGATACATCATAAGAAATGAGAGCTTAAAGGAATTAGCCGGAAAATTTATGAGGGAAATTAAGCTTTTAGGGAAACGATTTGAAATTTTCCACGTAAGAAGAGAAAAGAATAAAATAGCAGATAAACTGGCTAATGAGGCTATCGATGCAGTAGTAAAAAAGCCGGTAAAACAAATTCAGTAAGCTCGTGATAAGTTAGTTCTTTTAAAACAGTTTCTATTCTGTCAAGACGATCGCGCGTTCCCGAATGGGAAGTGAGGAAAGTCCGGACTCCATAAGAGCAAGAGTGCCGGGATAATATCCCGGGTATTGCAGGTCCAAACCTGTAATGCAGAAAGTGTCACAGAGAAGAAGACTATCCCAGAACACAGGATAAAAGGTGAAACGGCAGGGTAAGAGCCTACCATTTGCGGAGCAATCCGTAAGATTGGCAAACCTCACCCGGAGCAAGACCAAATATAGGGAGTTTAAGTATTGCTCACTTTATAACTCCCGGGGTAGGTCGCAAGAGCTTTTGCAGTAATGCAAAAGTAAGATAAATGATCGTCATTCCGTCAAGGGATACAAAATCCGGCTTATTAGACAGAATAGAAACTGTTTTAAAAATTTATTTCCTCCGAAATTTCAATTTAATCTTATTCTGTATGAAAAATTTTACGATTCTCACCATCGTGATACTTTTAATACCATTCTTTTCCATACTTGCCGGGGATGAACCCGTGCTCGAAATGGACAGGACATTTGAAACATACTCCGGTTTAACTTTGCATTACACTGGAATTTCAGGTGACCTGGATATTTCAACCTGGGATAAAAATGAAGTTAACGTAAAAGTTTACGCTAATGCGAATGCCAAAGAAAGAATGGAAATAAAAGTTGTTGATGGAAACGGCGGGATCACAATCAGCGAATCCTCACGATATTCATCTGCCCGGGGAAAAGATATCAGGTTAAGATACGATATAATTTTACCCTCCAGCTATAATGTGACTATAAACACTTCATCGAGCGATCAAAAAATAAAGAATCTTACAGGAAATATCCATATTCAATCTTCCAGCGGAGACATAATGCTGAACAACCTCAACGGGAATGTTACAATATCTAATTCAAGCGGTAATGTCTCCGGTAACGGTATCATAGGCGATATAGTAATAACAACTGCAAGCGGAGACATCTTTAACTCTAATGTAACTGGAAGAGTAACCGTTACTTCAGCAAGTGGTGATATCACAATCAAAGATGCTACAGAATCCGTAAATCTGAGCACGGTCAGCGGTGATATTGTCCTTGTATTCAGTAATGAAAATCCCGGAGCTACACTTAATACAACCAGCGGTGACATTGAGGTACAGCTTGGGAATAATGTTGGCGCGACCGTACTTTCGAATAAGTCTTACAGTTATTCAGATGTCTCGGGAAATTATAACAATAATAATAATCGCAATGAGGAATTCTACGGTGGAGGAAATATGATCCATTGCAGTACCACCAGCGGTGATGTTACCATAGAAGAGGCATATTGATTTCTGTTATATTTTCATTCTGCAATAGTTATTTTAGTGAATGAAAGCAATGATTCTTGCGGCAGGATTTGGGACAAGGCTTAAACCGCTCACTGATACCCTGCCAAAAGCCCTGGTACCCTATAAAAACCTCCCTATGATCTCCCGTCAGATCCACCGGCTTAAATCTGCAGGAATTTCCGAAATAGTCGTTAATGTCCACCATTTCCCCGAAAAAATGGTTTCCTTCTTTAAAGAAAATGACTTTGGAATAAAAATCAATCTCTCTATCGAGGAAGAAATACTCGGCACAGGTGGAGGCATCCTTAATGCAAAAGATTTTCTGGAAAACGAAGATTATTTTGCTGTCATTAACGTGGATGTGGAAACGGATTTTAATATAAAAGAGCTCATCGATTATACGCTAGAAACAACTTCCGATGCCGTATTAGCTGTCCAGAAAAGGAATACGAGACGCGGACTCACGTTTGATGGAAATATGATGATGACAGGGCTTCAGAATGAAAGCTCAGATGCGGATACCGTGTATGCTTTTAATTGTATGCACGTAATTTCTTCTGATATTTTTCGGCAGGGATACGAAGTAAAGTTTTCAGGTATATTCGATTTGTACCTGGATATGACTGGTAAAGGAAAACAGATTTCAGGGTATGATACCGGGGATTGCTTTTTTAAAGACTTAGGCAAAGTTGAAAACTTACAAAGCTGACGCTCAGGATGGCTTCGACTCTCCTGATCTGAGGAAATGCTCTCATTAATGCTCTTTCAATACCGGCTCGTAAGGTCATTTGGCTCATCGCGCAGCCTGCGCAGGAGCCCAGAAGACGAACCTCAACTGTATTATCTTCTCTAATACGTACTGCTTCTACATCGCCATTATCTATCTGTAGATAGGGGCGAACCCGTTCCAGCGCTTTTTCTACATCCTCTAAAGTAAAATCCTGCTCCATTAAGGTGTTTTCTCTTTCATGCTTTCCTGTATGGAACGTGAGTAATCAAATTTCCATCCACCGCTTTCATTTATTGCATAAAGCTCATTTGTCTGACCTGCTGCATTTTTAATAATTAATGTTGCCTTTTCACCATCGATCTTTTCTTCCAGTATTTCAAAATCCTCACCGAGAATTCCGAGTGAATTAGGGTCTTCAATACTGACTTCAAAATACTGCTTGCCCGTCCTGTTCGTATTCGCTGCTATCTTATCATACATCGAGTGAGATTCTTTTGAAAGGATATCCCACGCAGCAGAAGAATTTTTTTCCTTAACCGCCTTGACAAAATCATTTACTGCGTCTGTAGGAGAATCCGAACCCGTGGTATTATCGCACGATGTTAGAAATCCTGTTAAAACCATTAAAACTAAAATCAAACTCTTCTCTAAATGCTTCTGTAAATACTTCATTGTAGTTCTCCATTTAAATTTCTATTTCCAATGAAGGAACAGCGCTTTCATTGCTGTTTAATATATTAACTTCTTTAACTAGTTTTTTTGCTATTGAAATAAATGCCTCTGCTTCAGCAGAGCCAGGATCTGCAATGACTATCGGCTTCCCGTTATCGCCGTATTCCCTGATTTTGGTATTAATGGGAATCTCACCTAATAAAGCGACATTATACTGGTCACTCATT
>Ga0079224_100005168_pt1 | contig 17092 bp, 19 predicted proteins | sample Stecom2015_FD_80414 | JGI IMG/M metagenome (GOLD analysis project Ga0079224, IMG submission 80414) | Agricultural soil microbial communities from Utah to study Nitrogen management - Steer compost 2015 | ecosystem: Environmental > Terrestrial > Soil > Agricultural land | place: USA: Utah... | reverse complement strand
GACCTCGTTCCGCGGGCTGAAGCTCACGCTCACGGACAAGACCGAGCGCACGTTCCTCAAGCTCGTGGTGGACGCCGCCAGCCAGCGCGTGCTCGGCGCGCACATGATCGGCCCGGACGCGGGTGAGATCATCCAGGGCATCGCCATCGCGGTGAAGATGGGCGCCACCAAGGCGCAGTTCGACGCCACCATCGGCATCCACCCGACGCTCGCCGAGGAGTTCGTGACGATGCGCGAGAAAGCGAGCGGCTGACATGACGGTGAGCGTCGTGCGCCTGGGCTCTCCGCGAGCAAAGGACGAAGGCCTCCGGATCGGAACCGTCAGGCGCCTGCCGCGCGGCGTGCCGAAGTCGGAATACGCGAGCCGCGACTACTTCGACGTCTGGCTCCCGGAGCTCTCGCCGAGCGAGGCGCTCGTGAAGTACATCGACCCGCGCCACTTCAAGCCGGAGCGCTGGCCGCAGTTCGCGCGCCGCTACCGTGCCGAGATGGCGAAGCCGCCGGCGGCGCGGCTCGTCGCGCTCCTCGCGGCCCTCTCGCACACCGCCGACTTCTCGGTCGGCTGCTACTGCGAGGACGAGAGCCGGTGCCATCGCTCGCTGCTGCGCGAGCTCCTGCGCGAGCAGGGCGCCGCGATCAGGCCGCCGCAGCCGCGCGCCACAGGAGCGAAGCCCCGGTAGCGAGCAGCAGGGCGGCGACCGCGCGCATGAGGAGCGCGCGCGACACCAGCAGGAAAATCCGGCGCGCGACGAAGATCCCGAGCAGCACCGCCGGCACGACGAAGAGCGCCGTCCACCATACCGCAGGCTCGAGCAGCGGGCCGGTGACGAGGAACGCCGTCACGCGCAGCGAGATGCTCGTGATGGTGGCAAAGCCCATGGTGGCGCGGAACTGCTCCTTGCTGAGGCCGCGCTGGGAGAGATAGATCGCGTAGGGCGGCCCGCCCGCTCCGAACAGCGTGCTCGTGAGCCCGCCGCCGAGGCCCGCCACCCACGCCCAGCGGCCCGATATCCTGCCGCCGTCTTCCTTGCGCGCCAGGCTGTAGACGGCGTAGGAGACGACGAACGCGCCCAAGAGCGCCATGCCGGCCGTGCGCGGCAGGTGGACGAGCAGCGTCGCCCCGAGCACGGTGCCCACCGCGATCATCGGCACGAGGCGCGTCCATTCGGCGCGCACCGCGCCTCGCGGGTTCTCCATTCCCACGCGCAGCGCGCTCACGAGGTCGGTGAGCGCAAAAAGCGCGAGCGCGAACTTGAGCGGCACGAAGTGCGTCGCGAGCGGGATGGTGACGAGCGCCGAGCCGAAGCCCGTGATGCCGAAGATCAGCGCGCCCAGGAAGGCGATGCCGGCGAGCGCGGCGGTCTCGCCGGGATCGATCAAGTCAGGCTTGGACCGCCGGGTTGAGCGAGTAGCGACCGGTCAGCTTCGCCGTGCCGAGCACGTGCGGCTGGATCGCCTTGAGGACATCGGGACCGCGAAAGCTTCCGTCCACCGGGCACCGCTCCACGCCAAGCGCGTAGAGCGTGAAGACGTAGTGATGGACGATGGTGTCGTTCCACGGCGGGCAGGGACCGTCGTAGCCGTAGTAGTCGCCGGCCATGTCCTTGTCGCCGCCGAACCAGGCGGTGTAGTCGTTGATGCCCTGGCGCGCGCCGCGCGGCGCGTCGGGCCCCGGCTTGCCGCGCGCGGTGACCGCGCTCGCGAACTCGCCCTCCCGGATCGGTCCCCCGTCGGGCTTCAGGTCGACCAGCACCCAGTGGAAGAAGTCGACGCGCGGCAGGTCGGCGGGGATGCTGCGGCCCTCCTTGTTCACGTCGTCCGGCTTCGACGGCACGTCCTTGTCGTGGCAGATGAGGACCAGCGATTTCGTGCCGGCGGGCAGGCCGTCCCATGCCAGATGGGGATTGCGGTTCTCCGAGAGCGTCACGTGGCTCTTCGGATCGGGGGCGCAAAACGCGCAGCGGGCCGGGATGGGCCCCATGTCGTTGAAGCTCTCGCTGTAGAGTCTCATGGGGCGATTATAAGTTCGGCCGCGGTGCCCTGGTTCAGGCCGCGGAGCCGGGAAACGTACTTTGGGAACGGCAGCCCCAGGCGCTCCTGCAGCACGCGGGCCCGCTCGTGCAGCGTCCGCCAGGGGAGCCGCGGGGGGCCGCCGCGGAGCGCGATGGCCACCACGTTCGGGTCGTAGAGCGCCTTCATGGCGAGCACCGCGCCGCCGAAGGCGCGCTCCAGGCGCTCGAGGCTCTGGTCGAATTTCGGGTCGTCGTCCATGAAGTTCACCACCATGGCGCCCGGCTCGCGCAGGGCGAGGAACGCCGCATCGTAGAACGCCTGCGTGGCGAGGGCCTGCACGTGGCGCTCGTCGTCGAAGGCGTCGAGCAGCAGCACGTCGCAGCATTCGGGGGAAAGCGCTTCCCGGCCGTCGCCGACCTCGACGCGCAGCCGCGCGTCGTTCGCCGGCAGCGCGAACTGCGCGCGCGCCACCTGGACGATGCGCGCGTCGAGCTCCACCGCTCGCACCCGCGTCTGCCGCAGACGGCGATGGAAGAACTTCGCGAGCGAGCCGCCCCCCAGCCCGATCATGAGGGCGTCCCGGGGCTGCGGCACGAAGAGGAGAAAGCTCATCATGCAGCGCGTGTAGTCGAGCGCGAGAGCGAACGGGTCGTCCAGGCGCATGGCGCTCTGGATCGCCTCGCCGCCGACGTGCAGCATGCGCACGCCGCGCGAGTCGCTAACCGCGATGGGCGGCTTGCGCCGGGCCACGGACGAGCAGCGGCAGGACCGACGCGGCCGCAAGGAAGGAGAAGGCGGCGCCAGCGAGGATGGGCACGTCGTAGCTGCCGAACGCGTCGTACGCCGCGCCGGCCAGCCACGGGCCAATGAGCGTGCCCAGGCCACCTCCTGTATACAGGCAGCCAATGATTCCCGATACCGCTCGAGCGCCGTAAAGATCCATGATGATTGTCGGCAGGAGAGCGACGCTCGCTCCGTAGAACGTGCCGAAGGCGAGCGCGAACGTCGCCAAGATCCAGTACTCCCGCGACGACCACCAGACCAGCAGCATCACGCCTAGGCCCGTGTACGCGAGCGCGAGGGAAAGCGGTCTCCCCAGACGGTCCGCCGGAGCGCCCACGGCGAATCGCCCGACCAGGCTCCCCAAGCCGATGAAGCTCACGAGCGCCACACCTTGCGCATCCGAGTAGCCGGCGTCCCGGGCGAACGGACTCAGATGCACCATCGGAATGAAAAGGCCGATGCAGCTAAGCACGACGGAGGCGTAGAGGAAGTGGAACTGCCGCGAGGCAAGGGCCGCCCGCAGCGGCAGACCTTCCGCAGGCGCAGCCTTCGGCCGTGGCAGCGCCTTGATCGCCGCCGCCGCCGCGCCGCCGAGGACGAGCACGAAGAGCGCCAGCGCCGCATAGGCTCCGCGCCAGCCGAAGAGCTCGATCCACCACGCGGCAATGAGCGGCACGGCGAAGTTGCCCGCGCCGATGCCGGCCACGGCGATGCCGGAGGCGAACGCCCGGTTCGCGACGAACCACGGCTGCACTGCGCCCACCGAGGGCACGTACACCAGCCCCACGCCGAGCCCGATGCCGACGCTGTAAGTGACGTACAGCATCTCCACCGAGCTTGCCCGTCCGGCGAGCCACAGGGCCCCCGCCAGGCAGGCGACGCCCGCGAGGGTGACGCGCCGCGGCCCGAAGCGGTCGGCGAGCATGCCACCCGGCGCTCCACTCACGAACCAGATGAAGGCGGCGACCGAGAAGACGAGCGCGACGTGCGCCCGCGAGGCGCCGAACTCCGACTGGAACGCGGTGAAGAAGGCGGCAAACGCATACGCCGCGCCGAAGCCGACGAACATCAGCGCGAACGCCGCCGCGACGACCACCCAGCCGTAGCGCTCGCTCTTCACCGCGCTGCTCAGTAGACCGCGCCCCGCGCGGTGATCGGCCAGAGGTCCTCGACGATGCCGTTGCGCACGCAGACGTACCAGTCGTAGAGGTTCACCGTCGGGTCGCAGTGCCCGGGGACGAGCAGCAGCTTCTCGCCGAGCGCAGGCAGGGGCCCGGCGGCGGGCGTGCCGTCGCGCTCGATCCAGCCGTGCTCGTCGGAGGCGTGCGTGTACGCGATTCCCGGCCGGCGCCACACCTGCGGCAGGCCCGAGTCGACGCTCGAGGCCTTGAGTCCGGCATCCACGATGGCCAGGTCCTCGGAGGGACGGCTCATCGCCGTGGCGAGCACGAAGAGCGCGTGCTCGAAGCGCGGAAGCGGCGCGCGCCATTCGTTGCGCGCGTAGTCGGCGTCCATGAAGACGTACGAACCCGGCTGGATCTCGTCCCAGGTGCCCGAAGCGACCTCGAACATGAAGGTTCCGGTGCCCGCTCCCGTGACGAGCGGGCAGTCGATGCCTTTGCTCTTCAGCAGTGCCTTTGTCTCGAGCACGAGCCTCGAGGCATTGGCGATGACCTGCTCGCGCTCGGCCATCGTCCGGAAGTGCTGGGCGCGGCCATGATACGCGTGCATGCCGGCGAAGCGCAGGCACGGGTGGCGCAGAATCTCCTCGACAAGGGCGAGCGCCGGCGCGCCCGGCGCGACGCCGCAGCGGCGCATGCCGACCTCGAGCTCGATGTAGACGTCGAGCTCCGCGCCGGCCTTCTCCACCGCGGCCGCGACATCGCGCACGTTGCCGGCGTCGTCGACGCACACGCCCAGGCGGGCTTCGCGAGCGAGCGCGGCGAGCCGCGCGATCTTCGGCGCGCCGACCATCTCGTTGCTGACCAGCACGTCGCCGATCCCGCCCTCGACGAGCGCCTCGGCCTCGGACACCTTCTGGCAGCACACGCCCACGGCGCCGGCAGCGAGCTGCCGCCGCGCGATCTCGGGGCACTTGTGGGTCTTGGCATGGGGCCGGATCCGGACGTTGCGGCCCTGGAGCGTTGCCTTCAGGGTTTCGATATTGCGCTCGAAGGCGTCGAGCTCGAGGACCAGCGCGGGCGTATCGACCTCGTCGAGGCGCTGCCCCACCTGGGCGGGCGGTCGCTGGCTCATAGCGCCGCCGCCCGCTCGGCGCGGCTGCGCACCGCGTACCAGACGATGGAGATGCCGACGAGCGCGATGAGGGGCAGCGCGAGCAGGTTCACCTGCTCCCACCCGCCCCTCGTGACGGTCAGGCCGGCGCTGAAGGAAGAAATTGCCATCATGATGAAGATCGCCTGGTCGTTCGCGCCCTGCGCCTTCGCCCGCTCCTCCGGGCGGTACGTCTCGGTGAGAAGCGTCGTGCCGCCGATGTAGAGGAAGTTCCAGCCGACCCCGAGGAGGACGAGCGACCACCAGAAGTGCTGCACCGAGATTCCGGAGAGCGCAATCGAGACCGTCACGAGATTGAGCACGACGCCGAGCGCGAGCACCGGCAGCACGCCGATGCGCTTGATCAGGGGACCGGTGAAGAACGACGGCGCGAACATGCCGACGACGTGCGAGGAGATGACGAACGCCGCGTCGCCGTAGGGATGCCCGCAGGCCTGCATGGCGATGGGGGTGCCGGTCATGATGAAGTTCATGACGCCGTAGCCGATGGCGCCGGAGAGGACGGCGACGACGAACTTCGGCTGCCGCGCGATCTCGGCGAGCGGTCGTCCTTTCGCCGCCTGCTCCGCGGCCGTCGGGTTCGGGATGCGGATGAAACGAAGGAGGAGGAACGTGACGACGGCAAAGCCGATGAGCGCGAGGTAGGCGCCCATGAACCTGGGGCCGACGAGGTCGACCGTCCAGCGGCTCGTATTCGGTCCGAGGATGCCGCCGACCAGCCCGCCGGCGAGCACGAGCGAGATGGCGGTCGCCTTGAAGTCCGGCGGCGCCGCGTCGGCCGCGGCGAAGCGGTAGTACTGGCCATAGGCGTTGTAGACGCCCCAGACGAGCGTGCCGAAGCAGAGGAGCCAGAAGCTCTGCAGCGAGATCGCTCCGGCGCAGATGAGCGCCCCCACGACGCCCCAGGCGATGCCGGAGCTCAGCCCCCGCTGGCGGCCCACCCGCTTCATGTGCATCGAGGCGGGCATCGTGCCGAGCGCCCCGCCGATGACCCAGAACGTGATCGGCAGGGTGGCGAGCGCCGTATAGGGCGCGAGCGCGAGCCCGGCGAGGCCGTTGATCGCGATCAGGGTCGAGTTGTTGGTGAACAGCATCGCCTGGCATGCCGCTAGGAGCGCGACGTTGCGGCGCGCGTCGGTTCTCGTGCTGTTCATTTATACAGTATCGGGGTAGGATGGCGAGGGTCCGCCATCTTACCGGCCCGGTCCATGCCCCGCGACGCCAGAGATGAAATGCTGCACCTCCGCGGCGCGCGCTCCTTCCGCCAGGGACGCTTCGAGCGCGCGGCGCGCGAAGCGTTCGACGACGGCTGGACGCCGGAGGAAAAGGAAGCGAGCGAACTCGCCACGACGGTCGCGATCGAGCGAGCGCGCTCGATCGTCTCCACCAACGACTCGCCCGATGTCGGCTTCGACCGCTCCATCAATCCGTACCGGGGCTGCGAGCACGGCTGCATTTACTGCTATGCTCGCCCGAGCCACTCCTACCTGGAGTTGTCACCGGGGCTCGACTTCGAGACGAAGCTCTTCGCCAAGACGAACGCCGCGGAGCTGCTGCGCGCGACGCTGGCGAAGCCGGGCTACCGGCCGGCGCCGATCGCGCTCGGCGCCAATACCGACTGCTACCAGCCGATCGAGCGCAAGTATCGCATCACGCGGCAGATCCTCGAGGTCCTCGCCGAGTGCGAGCATCCGGTGTCCATCGTCACCAAGTCGGCGCTCGTCGAGCGCGACCTCGACATCCTCGTGCCGATGGCGCGCAGGAACCTCGTGAAGGTGTTCGTCTCCGTCGGCACGCTCGACCGGGTCCTTGCGCGCAGGCTCGAGCCGCGGGCCGCGAGCCCCCAGCGCCGCCTCGACGTCATCCGCCGCCTGAACGGGAGCGGCGTGCCCTGCGGCGTGATGGTGGCGGCGCTCATTCCGGCGCTCAACGACCAGACGCTGGAGCAGGTGCTCGAGGCCGCGGCCGCGGCGGGGGCCCGGGAGGCGGCGTACGTCGTGCTGCGCCTGCCGAACGAGCTGAAGGACCTTTTCCGGGAATGGCTCGAGGCCCACTATCCCGAGCGCGCAGCGCACGTCGTCAGCATCGTGCGCCAGATGCGCGGCGGACGGGACAACGACCCGCGCTTCGGCACGCGCATGACGGGGCTCGGGAACTATGCCGAGCTCATCGAGAAGCGCTTCGACGTCGCCTGCCGGCGCCTCGGCCTGAACGGCCACGGCGCGCCGCGACGGCGCATCGAGCTCGACTGCACCCGCTTTCGCCCGCCCGCCGGACCGGCCGCGCCGGCGTCGCAGCAGTTGTCCCTCTTCTGAGCTGCCGATGCCGATAAGCCGCGCCGCGCTGCTCGCGCTCGGCTGGGGCTGGGCGGCAGCAATCGTCTGGCTGTCGCTCACGCCCTCGCCGCCGGACGTGGGCTTCGAGGAGGGGGACAAGCTCGGCCACTTCGCTTCCTATGCCCTCCTCATGCTCTGGTTCGCGCGCCTGCGCGCCGACCGCGCCTGGCGGCTCGCGCACGCGATCGGCTTCGTCGCCATGGGCGTGGCGCTCGAGTTCGCGCAGGCGGCGCTCGGGTACCGCGCGTTCGAGCTCCTCGACATGCTGGCGAACAGCGCCGGCATCGCCGCCGGCTGGGGCGCAGCGCTCGCGGCGGAGCGCCTGCGCGCCTAGAATCCGCTGCCGTTGAAGAGCCCCGCCGCCACAGCGGCCGAGCGCCTGCTCGCCGCGCCCATCCTGCCAGCGCTCCTGCGCCTGTCGGCGCCCGGCGCGCTGCTCGTGCTTTTCCAGTCGCTCGTCTCGGTCGGGGATACGTACTTTGTCGGCCGGCTCGGAACGCCGGCGCTCGCCGGTCTCGCGCTCGTGTTTCCGCTGCTCATGCTGCTGCAGATGACTTCGGCGGGCGCCATGGGCGGCGGCGTGTCCTCGGCGATCGCCCGCGCCCTCGGCTCGGGTGACGCGCCCCGGGCGCGGCGGCTGGTGGTGCACGCGCTCGTCATCGCCACGGCGATGGGCCTCGCCTTCACGGCGCTCGTCCTGCCGTTCGGCCCGGCGCTCTACGGGCTGCTCGGCGGCCGCGACGAGGCGCTCGAGCAGGCGCTCGCCTATTCCGGGGTGGTGTTCGCAGGCGCCATCGTCGTCTGGCTGGCGAACACGCTCTCCGCCGTCCTCCGGGGCACGGGCAACATGGCGCTGCCCGCGGCGGCGCTCGTCGGCGCCGCGCTCATGCACCTGCCGCTCTCGGCCGCGCTCGTGCTCGGCCTCGGCCCCGCGCCGCAGCTTGGCATTGCCGGCGCGGGGGTCGCCTACGTGGCCACCTTCGGCGTCGCCGCCCTCGTGATGGCCGGCGCGGTCCTTCGGCGCGGCAGCGCGCTGCGCCCGCGCGCCGGGGACTGGAGGCTCGAGGTGGCGCTCTTCCGGGAGATCCTGCGCGTCGGCGCGATCTCGGTCGTGTCCTCCATCCAGACGGTGCTCACCTCCGTGATCCTCACCGGCCTGGTCGGCCGCCATGGCGCCGCCGCGCTCGCGGGCTACGGCGTCGGGCTTCGCCTCGAGCTCCTCCAGCTCCCGCTCGTCTTCGCGGTCGGACAGGCGCTCGTGGTGCTCGTCGGCACGCACATCGGCGCCGGGCAGCCGCAGCGCGCCAAGCGCATCGCATGGACAGGCGCGGCGCTCGCGGCCTCCCTCAGCCTCGCCATCGCGGTGGTGGTCACCCTCGTGCCGCGCCTCTGGGTCGGCATCTTCAGCGCCGATCCGGAGGTGCTCGACGCGGGCGCGCTCTACCTGCGCGTGGTGGCGCCCTTCTTTCCGTTCCTCGCGGCCGCCATGGCGCTCTACTTCGCCTCGCAGGGCGCGGGGCAGGTGCTCCTCCCGGTGCTCTCGGGGACCGCCCGGCTCGTCATCGTCGCGGCCGGCGGCGCGCTCGTCGGGTCGCTCGGCGGCATCTTCGCGGTCATCGCGCTCGGCCTCGCCGTCTTCGGCGCCACGACGATGGCGGCGGTGTGGCGCGCCCGCTGGGGCTAGGCGCCGAGAAAGCCGATCAGCGCGTCGAGCGTGGCATCGGGCGCCTCCGCCATGAGCATGTGGCCGGAGCTCTCCACGACAAGGCTTCTCGCCTGCCGCATCGCCGCGCATAGCGCGAGGCCCGACTTTGCCGGCGTCATCACGTCGCGCCGGCCGAGGAGGAAAAGCGCCGGGCACTGGACGCGGGCCACGGCCGCTTCGCCGCCGCTATAGTCGTTGCACGCCCTGAGGTCGTTGTAGAGCACGCCCGGCGCGAGGCGCTCGAGGCGCGCGAGCGCATCGCCGTACATCCACATGCCCGGGTTCGGGTTGGCGCCGAGGGCGCCCTGCGGCGAGTGGCCCCAGATCGTCTCCATGTCGAAGGCGGCGCGGTCGTCGCGGCGCGCCGCCTCGAGGAACGCTTCGCCCACTTTCATGGGGTAGGCGACCCCGATGAGCGCGATGCGCTCGACGGCGGCCGGCGCCTGCGCCGCGCACTCGAGCGCGATGAGCGATCCCATCGAATGCCCGACGACGCTCGCGCTTGCGATCGAAGCTTCCTTGAGGACCGCCAGAACCCATTGCGCCATGCGCTCGATCGAGGGCAAGGGCGCGCCCTCCGAGCGGCCGTGGCCGGGCAGGTCCACGGCGAGGACGTTGCGGCCGTGGTATGCGAAGTAGCGGCTTTGCAGCAGGAAGGACGAGTGGTCGAGCCCGGCGCCGTGGACGAACACGACCGTGGGCTTCGCCGGGTCGGGCTCGCGCGCCGCGGTATAGGCGAACGCCTTCTTTCCGTCGACGACGAGGTCCATCAGGCTCTCGACGCCGCCTTCAGCGCCCGGTCGAGGTCGTCGATCAGGTCCCCGGCCTCCTCGAGGCCGATGGAAAGGCGCACCGTGCCGGCCGTGATGCCGGCCTTCTTCAGGTCCTCGTCGCTCATGCGGTAGTGCGTCGTGGTCGCCGGATGGATGACGAGCGACTTGGCGTCGCCGACGTTGGCGAGGTGCGAGAACACGCGCAGGGCCTCGATGAACGCCTTGCCCGCCGGCCGGCCGCCCTTCATGCTGAACGAGAACACCGCGCCCGCCCCCTTCGGCAGGAGCCGTCGGCAGAGCTCGTGGTCCGGATGCTCTGGCAGCTCCGGATAGGCGATCGACTCCACCTGCGGATGCCCCTTGAGGAAGCCGATGACCTTGCGCGTATTCTCCACGTGGCGCGGCATGCGCAGGTGCAGCGTCTCGATCCCCTGCAGGAGCTGGAACGCGACCATGGGCGCCATGCAGGCGCCGAAGTCGCGCAGGCCCTCGCGCCGCGCGCGCAGGAGAAACGCCCGGGTGCCGCTCTCCTCCTCGAAGTCCATGTCGTGGAAGCCCGCGTACGGCGCGGTCAGCGTCTCGAACTTGCCCGACGCTTCCCAGTCGAAGCGGCCCGAGTCGACCAGCACGCCGCCGATCGCGACGCCATGGCCGCCGAGGAACTTGGTCGCCGAGTGGTAGACAAGGTCGGCGCCGAGCTCGAAGGGCTTCATGAGCCAGGGCGTGGTGAACGTCGAGTCGACGAGTAGCGGCAGTCTTGCCTCGTGCGCGATCCCGGCTACGGCCGGAATGTCCAGGACGTCGAGGCCGGGATTGCCGAGCGTTTCCCCGAAAAGGAGCCGGGTGTTCGGACGAATGGCGTTCTTCCACGCGGCCCGATCCCTCGGAGAGACGAACGTCGTCTCGATGCCGAAGCGCTTGAGCGTATAGGCGAGCAGGTTGTGCGAGCCGCCGTAAAGGGAGCCCGAGGCGACCACGTGGCTCCCCGCGCCCATGAGCGTGGCGATGGCGAGGTGCAGCGCCGCCTGCCCGGACGCCGTGGCGATCGCGCCCACGCCGCCTTCGAGCGCGGCCATGCGCTCCTCGAGCACCGCGACCGTGGGATTGGAGATGCGCGAGTAGACGTGTCCCGCGCGCTCCATGTTGAAGAGCGAGGCGGCGTGCTCCGTATCGCGAAAGACGTACGAGGTGGTCTGATAGACCGGCACCGCCCTCGCGCCGGTCGCCGGATCCGGCGACTGCCCGGCATGCAGGGCGAGCGTGTCAAACCCGGGATACTTCGGGCCGGCCACTCGAAGATCTAATGAAGATTCTTACGCGATGGGCGGGTATAGGTTTCGAAAGCCCGCTCGGGCTTCTGCGGCTTGGACGCCTTTTCCTTCCAGTCGGCGTCGAAAAGCTCGTTCACGAGCGCGGTGACGCGGGCGATCTCGGCCTTGCCGAACTGGCGGCTGAGGATTCCGACCACGTCCTCGATCATGCAGCGGCGCTGCGCCTCGTGGATCGCCTTGGCGGTGGGGCCGACGAAGAGGAGCTTCGCCTCCTGGTCGCCGTTGTCGTGGTACACGGTGAGGTCCACCTCGACCGCTTCGTAGCAGTACGGGCCGAGGTTCTCGAGCGCCTGCTCGAGCGCCGGATGGAAGCTGCGGCCCGTCTCGCCCGTCCAGCACACGTAGAGCATCAGCTCCTTCTCGTCGAACTTCACGCCGGGCTCGTCCGGCTCGAGGCTCTTCACGTCGGCGAGCCCGTCGGCGTCGAGGTACTCGAGCCACGGCGAAAGCGCCTGCTCGATCTGGCGGCGGGAGACGCCGTCGAGGATCGGAATGTCGGCGTGGAGATGGACTTCGTGCCGCATGGTGGAACTCCGGGGAGGTGCTTCGATGGGTCCGGGGATTCTACCTCTAAAATTCCGGCATGAAGCCGGACTACGCCGGCGGCGGCCTGGTGAATCTCATGGCTTCCATCGCGCAGGCCTGCGGCGGCCGCGCGCGCCACGCGCCGCTCCGGCTGCTGCCGGCGAATGAACTTCTCGAGGCGCGCAATGTCGTGCTTTTCGTCATCGACGGCCTGGGCGAGGACTACTTGCGCCGCCGCGGCGCCGGCGGGGAGCTCGAGCGGCGCCGGCGCGGCGCCATCACCTCGGTGTTCCCTCCCACCACCGCCTCGGCCATCACCACGACCTATACGGGCGCGACGCCGCTCGAGCACGGCCTCACCGGCTGGTTCACGTACTTCGGCGAGGCGGGCTGCGTCGGCGCGCCGCTGCCGTTCGTGAGCCGCGGCGATCATCGCCCCCTGCAGGAGCGCGGGGCCACGCCCGAGCGGCTTTTCACGGCGGCGCCGCTCTTCGACGGCCTCGCCGTCGAGTCGCACGTCGTGACCTCGAGCGACATCGTCGAGTCGCACTACAACCTGCGCCATTGCGCGGCCACCCGCCGCTGGCCCTACGAGACCGCCGACCAGCTCGTCGCGCAGGTCGAGGCGGCGGCCAAGAGCAGCGATCAGCGCAAGCTCATCTACGCCTACTGGCCGCACTACGACCGCGTCTCGCACCATCACGGCTCGGAAAGCGAGCGCGCGCTGCAGGAGCTCGCGCTCATCGACGCGGCGTTCGGCCGCATGCTCGCCGCGCTTCGGGGCACCGAATCGATCGTGGTCGCGACCGCCGACCACGGGTTCGTCGACGTGGCGCCCGAAGAGTCCCTCGAGCTGCCGCCGGCGCTCGCCGCACAGCTTCGCTTCCCGCTCTGCGGCGAGCGGCGCGTGGCCTATTGCCTCGTGCACGAGCCGACCGCCTTCCTGCGCGCCGCGCAGGATTGGCTCGGCGAGCGCGCCGAGGTGCGCCCGAGCGCCGAGCTCGTGGCCGAAGGCTGGTTCGGGCCCGGCATCGCGCATCCGCGCCTTGCCGAGCGCGTGGGCGACGTTGCGCTCGTCATGCGCGGCCGCTACACCATCAAGGACTGGGCGCCGGGCGAGACCCGGTTCCTGCACGTCGGCAACCACGGCGGCACGAGCGGCGCCGAGATGACGATTCCGCTCGTGGTGGCGAGCGCCTGAGAGGCATCGGCTTGCGTCCTTCGGCGCCCGCCCCTTTCGTACCTGAACCAACGGAGGATCCATGAAGGCAACGGTGAACGGCATCGAGACCTACTACGAGATCAACGGCCCGGAAGGCGCGCCGTGGCTCGTCCTCAGCCACTCGCTCGCGTGCAACGTGCGCATGTGGGACCCGCAGGTTGCCGCCCTCAAGGATCGCTTCCGCGTGCTCGCGTACGACACGCGCGGGCACGGGCAGAGCGCCGCGCCCTCGGGCGCCTACACGCTCGAGGCGCTCGCCGACGACCTGCATGCGCTCTTGAAGCACCTAGGCATCGCGCACGCGCACTACTGCGGCCTCTCGATGGGCGGGATGATCGGCCAGACCTTCGCCCTCAAGTACCCGGACCTCTTCGAGACGCTCGTCCTCGCCGACACGACGAGCCGCTATCCGGCCGAGGCGGCCAGCCTGTGGGCCGAGCGCATCAAGACGGCCGAGACGAAGGGCATGGAGCCGCTCGTGCAGCCGACGCTCGAGCGCTGGTTCACCGAGGACTTCCGCAGGAATCAGCCGGGCGAAGTGGAGCGCATCGCCAAGGCCATTAGCTCGACCCCGGTGCCGGGATTCGTTGGCTGCTGCCACGCCATCCCGAAGATCAACCTCACCGCGCGCCTCAAGGAGATCCGCTGCCCGATTCTGGTCATCTGCGGCGACAAGGACCCCGGCACGCCGCCCGCCATGTCGCGCGAGATCCACGAGAATGCGCCCGGGTCGCGGCTCGTGATGATCCCGGACGCCGCGCACCTGTCGAACATCGAGCAGCCGGCGGCGTTCAACCGCGCGCTGGAGGATTTTCTTCCGAAGCGCTAGCGCCGGCGAGCCCCTGCCAGCGCGAGAGCGCTGCGGAGTGCACGCCGAAGAGGTCCAGCACGCGGGCGACCGTGTGCTGGACCATGTCCCCGAGCGACGCGATGCCGGCATAGAAGGCCGGCACGGGCGGAAAGATGATCCCGCCCATCTCCGTCACCGCCACCATGTTGCGCAGGTGGGCGAGGTTGAGCGGCGTCTCGCGCGGCAGGAGGACGAGCCGCCGGCGCTCCTTCAGCGTCACGTCGGCCGCCCGGGCGAGGAGATCGTCGGCATGGGCATGCGCCACCGCGGCGAGCGTCTTCATCGAGCAGGGCGCGATGACCATGCCTTCGGTCAGGAATGATCCGCTCGCGATCGCCGCGGCGATGTCCTTGGGATGATGGGCGACGGCGGCCAGTCGCTCGAGCTCGCGGCGCTTGAGCTTGAGCTCGTGCCAGGCATTGAGCGCTCCCGCCTCGCTCAGCACGAGGTGCGTCTCCCAGCCCTCGAGCGCGGCAATCGCCTTCAGGAGCTCGACGCCGTAGACGGCGCCCGTCGCGCCGGTGATGCCGACCACAAGGCGTTTCGTCTCCATGGGCGAAGCCTACCCGATTAAAATCGCCGGGTGAGAAGCGGCGCCGCAAGAACCGCGCTCGCGGTGTTCTGCCCCTTCGCCGCGGGCTACTTCCTCTCGTTTTTCTTCCGCAACGTCAACGCGGTGATCTCGCGCGACCTCGCCCGCGAGTTCGACCTCAGCCCGGCCAACCTCGGCTTCCTCACCTCGATGTACATGCTCGCCTTCGCCGCCTTTCAGCTGCCGCTCGGGGTGCTCCTCGACCGCTTCGGGCCGCGGCGGGTCGTCGCCGCGCTGATGTGCGTGACGGCCGCCGGGGCGCTCGTCTTCGCCCTGGCGCGCGACTTCACCATGCTTTCGGTGGGGCGCGCCCTGATCGGCCTCGGGGTCTCGGCGGGGCTGATGGGCGCCATCAAGGCCTTCACGCTCTGGTTCCCGCTGTCCCGCCTCGCGACGCTGAACGGCCTGTACCTCGCGGTGGGCGGCATCGGCGGCCTGTCGGCGACGGCGCCTGCCGAGGCGCTGCTCGGACCGTTCGGGTGGCGGGCGCTCTTCATGGGCCTTGCCGCCGCGTCGCTGCTCGTCGCGGTCCTCGTGTTCGCCGTCGTGCCGGAAAGGAACCTGCCGAGCCGCGGCGAGACGCTTGGCCAGCAGTTCCGCTCCTTCGGCCGCATCTTCTCCTGCGTCCCCTTCTGGCGGATCGCCGCCGTGCTCGTGCTCACCCACTCGACCTACCAGGCGCTGCAGGGCCTGTGGCTCGCGCCCTGGCTCTACGACGTCGCGGGCATGGATCGGTCCGAGGTCGCGGCGCATCTCTTCATCACCGCGGTGTGCTACGTGGCCGGGTCGGTCATCTTCGGCATCTCCGGAGACCGCCTCGCACGGGCCGGCATCTCCCGCATGACGACCTACAAGGTCGGCCTTGCGATCTGCCTGGGCGCCTTCCTCCTGCTGACGGCGGGCGTGGACACCGGGCTCTGGGCGATCCTCGCCGCCTACGGCTTCGGGACCATCGCGGGCGCGCTCGCCTACCCGCTCATCACGGCGCTCTTCCCGCCCGAGATGACCGGCCGCGTGAACACCGCGTCGAACGTGCTCATGTTCGCCTGCTCGTTCGCCTTCCAATGGGGCATCGGCGCGCTGCTGCGGCTTTACCCGGAGACAGCGAGCGGCGGCTACGCCCCGGCCGGCTACACGGCGGCGTTCCTGCTCCTCGCGGCGGTCCAGCTCGCGGCCTACGGGTGGCTGCTCCCGATGCGGGAGCGCCACCTGTAGCGGCCCGAGCCGGGCGCCCGGACCCGCCTCAGCCGCGCTTGTAGACGATCTTCTTCGTCTGGCCGTCGCAGGTGCCGACGACCTTGCCCTCGGCCTGCGCCGCCATGTCGACGATTTCGAGCGTGAACTTCTCGACGCCGTTCTTGCGGATCTTCGCCTCGATCTCGGCCTTCAGCTCCTCGCAGGCCTTGCGCTGCGCGAACGCCGGCGTCGCGGCAATGGCGAGCGCCACGGCCGCGACGAATACGCTGCATTTCCCTTTTCCTTGCCCGCTCCTTGCCTCTGCCATGCTTACATCCCCAGGTCACATGTGACGCAAATCGGTGACGCAAATCGGTGATGCAAACGCCTAGTTGTGAAACGGCTCCAGCGCTATACGTGCTGGACGATCCAGTAGAGCGCGGCCACGCCGGCGACCAGCGTCAGCACGAGGGCGAGCCTTCCATAGCGGCGAAACGTGCCGTCGGGCCTGAAATAGAGGCTCCGGACGAGGTCCTGCCGCCCCCCGCTCCACAGCCAGTCGGGGCCCGCCTTGTTGGCGACGGCCGGGTCGAGCAGCCGGACGAGAAAGGCGCACAATGTGCCGACGAGCATTCCTGCGACCACGGAAATTCCCCCCTTCGAGGCTGTTGCGGCAGTTCCGCTTTTGACGACGATTGCTTGTAGCGGGGAATTATAGTTTGGTGTCATTCTTTGGTCGCTGTCCAAAATGCCCGACGACGGGCCCTTCGGGAGGAGAAAAATGTTCAAGACGACGATTGCAGGCAGCCTGCCGAAGCCCGGCTGGCTCGCCGAGACCGAAAAGCTCTGGCCCGCCTGGAAGGCCGAGGGCGAGGCGCTCGCCGCCGCCAAGCGCGACGCGACGCTCCTGTGGCTGAAGGAGCAGGAAGACGCCGGCATCGACATCGTCACCGACGGCGAGCAGTCGCGGCAGCACTTCGTGCACGGCTTCCTCGAGGCGGTCGAGGGCATCGACTTCAAGCACAAGGTGAAGATGGGCATCCGCAACAACCGCTACGACGCCATGGTGCCCGTCGTCGTCGCGCCGCTTCGCCTGAAGGGGCGCGTGCACCAGACCGAGGCGCGCCTCGCGCGGGCCCACACCACCCGCAAGCTGAAGATCACGCTTCCGGGGCCGATGACGATCGTCGACACCATCGCCGACCGTCACTACGGCGATCGCGCGAAGCTCGCCATGGCGTTCGCGGCGCTCCTCAACCAGGAAGCGCGCGCGCTCGAGAAGGACGGCGTGGACGTGATCCAGTTCGACGAGCCGGCGTTCAACGTCTACATGGACGACGTGAAGCGCTGGGGCGTGGCCGCGCTCGACCGCGCCGCGCGCGGGCTGAAGTGCACGACGGTCGTGCACATCTGCTACGGCTACGGCATCAAGGCGAACGTCGACTGGAAAAAGACCCTCGGCTCGGAATGGCGCCAGTACGAGGAAATCTT
>Ga0079224_100005166_pt1 | contig 17094 bp, 16 predicted proteins | sample Stecom2015_FD_80414 | JGI IMG/M metagenome (GOLD analysis project Ga0079224, IMG submission 80414) | Agricultural soil microbial communities from Utah to study Nitrogen management - Steer compost 2015 | ecosystem: Environmental > Terrestrial > Soil > Agricultural land | place: USA: Utah... | reverse complement strand
GGGTAGGGCTCCCGATCGAACTTGTGGCTGAGAACGATGTCCGGTCGTGCGTCCTCGAGTGCCGCGTGGATGCCGTCGTAGGTACGGCAGTGGACAAACGTGAGCTCGCGGTCGGGGAACCGGGAACGGACCCGTTCCTCGAACAGCTCCGGCGTGTCGGAATGGATGAGGATGGTGACCACCGGGGCCCTAGTCCTCCCACACCAGTTCGAGCGGGCGGTTCATGATGATGTCCTCGATGAGCGTTTCGGGCAGTGGCGGCATGTTCGGGAACCTCGCGCTCAGGCCGCGAAACGTCTCGAGTGCCTCGCTGGTCGTCTGGACCGGGAAATCGGAACCGAACAGGATGCGGTCGGTGACCCCGTAGTCGATTGCGCGCATCATCGCGTCATACATCTCCCACGGCCGGTAGATGCGCGCCGAGACGTCGGTGAACACCTGCGGGTGCTTGCGCATGAGCTGGACGGTGACTTCCGCCCACGGCAGGCCGAAGTGGGCGAGGATCATCTTCAGGCGCGGGAACTCGCGGCAGATCCGGTCGAGGAGGACGGGATTTGCGTACTCGAGCATGGACGGCGCCGGGTAGGCGGCGGCCTGGTGCCACAGGATCGGGATGCCGAACTGGTCCGCCATCTCGTAGAGCTGCCAGGCCGCACTGCACCACGGGTCGAACCCTTGGTAGGTGGGCGACAGCTTCAAACCCCGCATGCCCAGGGTCCTCACCGCTCGTTCAAGCTCGTCGGGCGCGCCGGGATCGTTGGGATCGACGCAGGCAAAACCCACCGCCCGGTCGCGATGACGGGCGACGTAGTCGGCAACGAAATCGTTCGGCACGTCGGTTCCACACCGCGGCCACTTGCAGGTGATGACGACGAACTTGTCGGCCACGGCGGCGATTTCCGCTTCGTGGCGTTCCGGTGGAGCATCCGTGCGCCGGCCGCCACTGCTCTTGCGCATGCCTGCGCGGTTCTGCTCGCTCAGGTGTTCGTCGAGCCAGAGGTTGGTGTGCCAGTCGATCAGCACGGCTGTGCCTCCGCCTGCGGCGTGCCGACGATGCCGGGGCGGCCGGAAACGTCGATCCTGTCGAGGCCGGTGGCGAGGTCCGCCAGCACCTGCTGGCTCGCGTTGTGACCGGGAATGCCCGACACGTTGCCGCCCGGCCAGGTGCCGACACCGCACAGGTAGAGGCCACGGACCGGGGTACGGTAATCGGACCAGCCGGCGAACGGCCTGAGCGAGAAATGATTGGCGGGCAGGATGTCACCGTGGGTGATGTTGCCCTCGATGGTGCCGAACTCGTCCTCTATGTCCTTCGGGCTCCAGAACCGGGTGTCGATGATGATGTCCTTCAGGTTTGGGATGTACTCGGCGCAGGTATCGATGACGCGGCGGCCGAACCTCTCGCGCTCCTGAGCCCAGTCCCCCTCGGCCAGCCGGTATGGTGCGTGGAAGACGCTCAGCGTCATGATGTGCCTGCCGGCCGGGGCAAGGCCCGGGTCGGCAACCGACGGCGTCAGCCCCCAGACGATGGGCCCCTGCGACGGGCGGCCGAACTTGGCGTCGTCGTTTGCCCGTTCGAGGTACTCCAGCGACGGCGAGATCCGGAACTGGCAGGCGGCGAAAGCCTCGACCATGTGTTCGTCCCTGGCGGCGGCAAACCGGGGGATGCCGTCCAGTGCGAGGCCGACCTTGAAGGCGTTGCCCTCGATCTTCTGTTTCTCCAGCTTCTCCCGGAACGTGGACTCGAGGCTGTCGCGCGGCAGGAGATCGAGAAGGGTCGTCTTCGGCGCCAGATTGGACAGGACGACAGGCGCGCGGATCTCCTCGCCCGAGGCGAGGGCGACACCCGTCGCGCGGCCGTCCCGCACCAGGATCTGCACCACCTCGCAGCCGGTCCTGACGGTCGCGCTCGAGGCCTCGATCGACCGGCGCATGGCGGCGGTAATGGCGCCCATGCCGCCATAGGGCAGGCCGGTGGAGCCGCGCAGCAGTTGACGCCGCGGGTCGGCGGCGCCGCCGGCGCCGTACGAGACGAGCGACATCGGCCGGTGCAGCAGGAAATAGCCGGAGCCAGGCCACCACGGGCCGACGCGATTGCTCATGATCCCGACGATCGCGATGACCGCCTTCAGTTCCTCGGATTCGAGATGTTCGTCGAGCAGGTCGCGCATGCTGCCGAAGAAGATCCTCGCGAATGCCTCCTCGTCCTCTGGGGTGGTGAGGCGTGACGCCAGCTCGGCGAGCGACGGCGGCGGTTCGAACAGCGACACCCCGATGCGTTCGGCAAATCGCTCGAAGAACTCGAAGATCCGGTGATAACCCTCGGCGTCGCGGGGCGAAAAGCTGCGCAACACCTCCATGACCTTCGCCCGATCGCGCCAGGCGACGAAGGCGCGACTGTCCGGAAACGGCATCACCATGGAGGGGTCAGGGTGATGCCATCTGAGGCCGAAGTCCGCGAGCCGCAGGTCGGCCACGATCTTCGGTTCGAGCGAACCCGGAGAGTTGGTTATGGCCGCGGTGTAACCGGGAAAGTATTCGACCACGCTGCACGGCCCGCCGACGATCTCGCGCCGCTCGAGCACGACGACCTTTCGGCCCGCCATGGCGAGGTAGCCCGCGGCGGTGAGACCGTTATGGCCTCCGCCGACGACAATTGCATCGTAGGTCTCGGTCATCGAAGGCTCGATCCCGGCCGGGCCGCAATCATTGCGGCGGGGCCGTTTCGCGGAACGAGTCCCGTTCGGCGATGCGTGCATACCATGCCGCGAGCCGGGGACGGGAGTCGCGCCACCGGATGTCCGGGTATCTGAGATCCGCGTATCCCAGCGCGCACCCGGCCGCGAGAAGGCCGAGATCGAGCTGTTCGCTGCGACCGTCTACCTCGTGCTCGAGCCTGTCGAGCGCGCGCCCGATCACCGTGCGCTGGCGATCGATGAACTCCTGCCAGCGCAACGCCTCAGGGCGCCGTCGCAGTTCGAGTGCACCGAGGAAGGCGGCGTCCAGCAGCCCGTCCGCAAGGGCCTGCAGGCGCAGCACCCGCCAGCGGTCGTCGCCGTCGATCGGCAGAAGCCTGTGTCCGCCGTAGCGCGCGTCGAGAAATTCGCAGATGACCGGCGAGTCGTAGAGAGCCTCGCCGTCGTCCGTTTCGAGAGCAGGTATGCGACCCAGCGGGTTGATCTCGCCGACGGTGGTTGCCGGGTCCCAGACATCCGTCCGTACCAGTTCGATCTGATCACGGATGCCGAGTTCGATGGCCGTGACCAGAACCTTGCGGACGTAGGGTGAAGTGGGGGAGTACCAGAGTTTCATCGCTTCATTCCGCCGCCGCGTGATCCTGTACCGTTGCCGCGCCTGCGGCCTTCCGCTCGGCCGTGGCGGGCGCGAAGCCCGCATCGAAGAAGCGCAGCCAGTTGCCGCCCATGATGCCGGCCACCTCCTCCCGGCCGAATCCGATGTCGAGGAGGCCCTTGGTGATGTTGGGGAAATCGGCAGGCGTCCGGAACCACCGGGGCCACTCCGGCCAGCCTCGATTGGTCGCCGAGCCTTCGCCGAAGTCGACACCCTTCTTCCACCGGCCGCTGCGAATCCAGTCGAGGAAGCTGTCGTCCCACTTGCGTGACTGGTCGGTCCCGAGGCCGAGGTGCTCCGCGCCGACCATCTCGGCAGTGCGCGCGATCATCTCGCAGAACCTGGCAAGCGGTGTGGCGGCGCCGCCGATGTGGAGCGGATAGACGCTGAAGCCCAGCATGCCGCCGCCTTCGCAGACCGCACGGATCAGGTCATCGGACTTGTTGCGAAGCCCGGGATGGAAGGATTTCGGATTGGCATGGGTGATGGCGATCGGCCGCTGAGAAATCTCCACCGCCTCGAACCCGGTACGTTCGCCGCAGTGCGATACGTCGACGACCATGCCCACCCGGTTCATCTCGGCGATCACCTCGCGGCCGAAGCGGGAGATGCCGCTGTCGGTCTCCTCGTAACAGGAACCGCCGATGAGGCTCTGGTTGTTGTAGGTGAGCTGCATGATCCGCACACCGAGGTCATGAAACACTTCCACCAGCCCGATGTCGTCCTCGATGGGCGAGGAGTTCTGGAAGCCGAAGACGATGGCGGTCCTGCCGAGGGATTTGGCGCGGCGGATGTCGTCGGCGCTGCGAGCCTGCATGACGATGTCGGCGTGCTCCTCGAAGCGCCGATGCCACGCCGAGATGTTGGACAGCGTTTCGCGGCAGTTCTCCCATACCGCGACGGTGACGTGCACCGCCGTGACTCCGCCGGCGCGAAGTTCCTCGAGCGTTTCGCGGTCCCAGTTGGAGAATTCGAGTGCATCGATGACGATCAACTCGTCATGGAAGGTGCGTGGCATGGCTCTGGTACTCCGCGGGGATTGAACGATGGCAGCCTGCCGGCGCTCGGTCGACGGGAAGTGACGGACGGAGCGGCGGCAGTTGCGAATTGTCCGCCGACCGATGACCGGGGGCGTTTAGCACCGGTCGGCGGACCCGGCGGTTATGGCGCCGGAACGTGATCGTTGGTGTAGTACTCACTGGCAGGCTTCTCGCCGGCGATATCGAGGGCGGCGAGCATGCCTTCCCAGTCTTCCTGAGCCATCCAGCCGAGCGGCTTGCCCTGCGAGTTCCTGGTGTGCGTCGTCTTGCTGTAGTACTCGATGACGCCGATGTGAAACTCGCGCGGCTGGGTGTTGCCGGTCTCGGCAAGGAAGATGTCCACCGCCTCCTCGATATTGTCAAACATGTACTGCACGCCCCTTAACGAAGCGGCCACCCAACGGTCGACGACATCAGGGTTTTGCTTGAGGAAATCGTTGTTGACGATGAGCCCGTAGGCGAGGTTCGGCACCCCCCATTCGGCATACGAAATTGTTGCTATTTGCTTACCCTTTTCCTCGACCTGGGGCCCGTAGTAGGGGATGTCGCCGCTGATGCAGTCGACCTGGCCTGACATCAATGCGGCGAACTTCGCATCTCCCTGCATGTTGACCACCTGAACCTCGGAAGGATCGATGCCGTTCGCCTCGAGGAAGGCGGGCAGGATCTGCGCGTCGGAGCCCGATGGCGTCGAGCCGATCTTGAGGCCCTTGATGTCGTCCGGCTTCGCGGCATTCGTTCCCGCGTCGCAGATCAGACCGAGCGGGCCTTGGGGCGCTATGGCGGCAACGGCGGTGATCGGGACCCCGGCGGCGATGGACTGCGCCGCCGTGGACAGGTTCACGTGCCCGACCGGGCTCTGCCCCTCGCCGACCAGCAGGGTGGTGGTCTTCGAACCCTGGCCCTGTTCAATGGTCATGTCGAGGTCGGCCTCGGCGTAGAAGCCCTTCTTGTCGGCAAGGATGAAGGCGGCGTGCAGGGGCTGCCAGGCCCAGTCCAGGCGCATGTGCAGGCTGTCGGCGGCTCCCGCCGCGCCCGGCGCAAGTACGACCAGGGCGGCAGCCGCAAGCGTTGACCGTGCCCGCGGCAGCGCCGCGGCTGGCAGGAAGGGTGCAGGTATCCTCATGGCTTTCCTCCTTCTGCGCGCGGCCGCCGGCGGCCCGCGCTGGATGTGTTTCGGGCGCGCGACCGACCATTCGCACGGGATACCGCGGCCATCTCGCTGCCGGCCGCTCCGGTCATCTCGTCATCCTCTCGGATGACGCCCATCGATTCGAAAATGCGCAGGATTTCCTCGACATGGCTGCCGAACTTCGCCCCGGTTCTCATCGCAAGGCGGCGCGGTCTCGGCAGGTCCACATCGACGATGTGCCGGATATGGCCGGGTCGCGGCGACATGACCAGCACCCGATCCGACAGGAAGATCGCTTCCGGCACGCTGTGGGTGACGAAGATCACGGTCTTGCGGCTGCCCAGCCACAGGCGCTGCAGATCGATGATCATCTGGTCGCGGGTTAGGGCGTCGAGCGCGCCGAACGGTTCGTCCATCAGCAGCAGCGGCGGGTCGTGGACGAGCGCGCGGCAGACGCTGACGCGTTGGCTCATGCCGCCGGAAAGCTCGTGCGGGTAGGCCGTCTCGAACCCGGACAGGCCCACCTTGTCGAGGAGATCGCGGGCGCGCGGAAGGAAATCGGCCGGCGGCAGGCCGCGAGCCTCGATCTGCAGCATCACGTTGTCGAGGACGGTCCGCCAGTCGAGCAGCACCGGGTTCTGGAACACGAATCCGACCTGCGTTTGCGGCGCGGTCACGGGATGCCCGTCGACGGTGGCGCGACCCCGTGTTGCCGGCATCAGCCCGGCGACGATCTTGAGCATCGTGCTCTTGCCGCAACCGCTGGGGCCGACCACGGAAACGAACTCGCCCGGCCGGATCGACAGGTTCACGTCGCGAAGGGCCTCGACGGGGCCGCTCTTGGCCTGGAACACCATGCCAACATCGGCGAGCTCCACCGCCTCGCCGCCAGCGGCGCCCACGCGCGCGATATCATGCTGCAACGCCATCACATTCCCGTCGGCGACACCCGTACCGACGCATGCCATGGCAGCGCCCACCGTTCGGCCTGCTGGACCATGGCGAAGAGGGCGACGCCGATCACGACGAGCACCACGATCGCGGCGAACATGATGTCCATCTGGAGCTGGCCGCTCGCCAGGAGGATCAGGTATCCGAGCCCGCGATCGGCGCCGACGAACTCGCCTACCACCGCTCCGACGACGGCCAGCGTGATCGCGACCTTGAGCCCGCCGAATAGGCTGGGCAGGGCGTAGGGGAGACGGATCTTGAAGAACATCTTCGCCGCGCCCAGCCCCATCGAACGGCCGAGGTCGATCATTTCGGCCGGCACGCTGCGCAGGCCGACCACGGCGCTGATCACGATCGGGAAGAAGGCGATGAGAACGGCCACCACGACCTTCATGTCCATGCCGAAGCCGACCCACACCAGCAGCAGCGGCGCGAGGGCCACCTTCGGCACCGCCTGGCTCAGCACCAGCACCGGGTAGACCGTCTGTTCCACGATGCGCGACCAGACGATGGCAAGCGCGATCGGGATGCCGACCGCGATCGAAAGGACGAAGCCGAGCACGGTCTCGATCGTCGTCACCCAGGCGTGCATCATCAGGAACGCGAAGCGGTCGACGAGCACGTGCCACACTGCGGCCGGCGCCGGGATGAGATAGGCAGGAAGGTTCAGGAACCGGACCGAAAGGTCCCACACGCCAACCAGGACCAGGAGCGATGCGATCGGATAGAACGGGGCGCTGACCCATTCGGGTATCCGGCGCCGCGCGGCTCCGGGCGACGGCTCGGGGCTACCCCGTGCAGCCCGGGCCCTGTCGTCGTGTGTGGCCACGGTGCTCATCGCGTTGTCACTGTCCGCCTCCGCCTGAGAGCGGCAGTGTCGACTCTAGGAACCGGGTGAGTGATATACAAATCAGAAATATGTACCAATTGATCAATCGAAATTATCACGACGCCTACCGCACCGTGCCTGGCGGAACATCGCGCGCGAACGCGTAGCCAATGGTCCCGAGGCCGACGAACCCGGCGAACAGGCAGAACAGGACCGAATAGGCGTCCGCCGCGGTGACTCCGGGCAGCGCGGTCAGGCCGTCGACGAGGAATCCCGTTGCCGCCTGGAGGATGCCCACGCCGATGAAGGTGCCGACGTTGAGGGCGGTGAGGCCGCGGCCGGCCAGCCTGGGCGGAAACATTGCCCGGCCGTGCGTCAGGAGCACCGCGTCGTAGGTGCCCACGATCCCGAGCAGGACCAGGAGTGCAACGGCGAGATGTACGCTGTGGCCGGTGAACATCGCCATGGCGAGGAGGACAACTACGCTGGCCACGGCGCCGGCGAGGCACACGCGCTTGCGGGACCCGACGAGCCGGTCGAGCGGCCCGAACCCCGCCGTGCCGACGATCATGCCGACACTCATCGCCAGCAGCACGTTGCCGACGGCCACGTCGTCGAGGTCGAAGACGCTGGTCATGTAGGGCCCCGCCCACAGGGCGCGGATGGCGAACAGCATCGGGAAGCTGGTGCAGCTCAATGCGAAGACGGCGATGAACCCCGGCTCCCGCAGCACCTCGAGATAGCCGCTGAACGACCGCAGCCAGCTTTCGCGGGGTCGATCCTCGACCGCCGCATGCGGCACCGCGATCGCGATCGCGGCGGCAGCGGCAATCACGAGCGTCGTGATCAGGAGCACCGCGCCGCGCCAGCCGGCAAGTTCCGTGAGCCAGGCCAGCGGCGTCGCGGTGAGCAGTTGGCCGATACCGCCGACCGCCATCAGCGCGCCGGCCAGCGTGGCGAGCCGCTGCGGCGGCGCGTGCATGGACAGCGCAAGCAAGCTCCCCATCAAGGTCGCACTTACCCCGAGCCCGATGATGGCGTAGCCGGCGAACAACATCGCCTGCGATTGGGCGAAAGCGAACACGGCCGTGCCGGCAATCGCGAGCATGAGCAGCGGCGGCACGATCCGTGCCGGTCCGTAACGGTCGAGGAGGACGCCGTTCACCGGCTGTACGACTGCCAGCACCAGCGGAAAAGCACTGGCCACGCTGCCGAGTTCGGCCGGTGACAGATCGAGTTCGGCCGAGATCGGGCCCGCCAGCACTGCGAGCAGGCTGGCGTAGACGCGGGTGACGACGAACCCGAGTGCAAGGCTGGCAAACAACAGTGCGGCACTGCGCCCGGCGGTGCCGGCGTTCACGGTTCCGGTCATGGGTCACCGAATACAGGAGGGGCCAGGATTGAGAAATCAGATTATTCGATCTATTGATAAGCCATGCAGAATGCCAACTATGCCGGCGTCTCCCTCAAGCAGATCCGCGCATTCGTAGCGGTGGCGCGGCTTGGCAGCTTCACCCGGGCGGCGGAACGTATCGGCCTTTCCCAGCCGGCACTGACGATGACCATCCGCCAGCTCGAGGAAGAGATCGGAATCACCCTCTTCGACCGGACGACCCGCCGGGTCACGCTTACCACCGATGGACGGGAATTTCTGCCCACCGCAGAGCGTCTGCTGGCCGACCTCGACCTCGCGATTGAGGATCTGCGCGCGGTGGCCGAACGGCGTCGCGGTCGCATCGGCGTTGCGGCGGTCTATTCGGTGGCGTCCCGGCTGCTGCCCGATCTCGTCGCGAGCTTCACCAGGGCGTATCCCGGCATACGCGTGCACCTGCGCGACGGCAATTCGAGCAGCGTCTGTCGCGCCGTGCGCAGCCACGAGGTCGACTTCGGCTTTGCCTGCGGCGAGATCGACACCGCGGAGTTCACGACCGAGCTGTTGTTCCGCGACCGGATGGGCGTGGTGGCGCGCCGGGAACACCCGTTGATGAAGCTGAACCGGCCACTCACATGGCGGGACCTCACGCAGCATGATTTCCTGTACCTCAGCCGCGACACCGGATTGTGGCCGATCTTCCGTGCCTACGTCGGCGAGTGCAGTGCCGCGGGGCGGCGTTTCGAGGTATCGGGCAACACCATGCTGCAGGCCGCGCTCGGTGCCGGTCTCGGCGTCACCGCGGTACCGGCACTGGTGGCGCCCGACCGCGACAACCGGGACCTCGAGTTCCGTCCGCTCCACCGCCCGGCCGTGATGCGCGAGATGTTTCTCGTGACCCGCAAGGGACGGTCGCTGTCCAGTGCGGCCGAGGCGATGCGGGCGCTCATTATCGAGGGCGTGCGGGCATTGCCGCAGCAGTATCCTCTGGTCGAGAGCCTCGTCTGAAGCAGGCATGATTGCGAGGGCTTGCGCCGCCCCGGAACCGGCCGGGCAGGGTGGCGTTGTTCGCGAAGCGCCTTAGTTTTTGGGATTATCCTCATGAACGACCATGCCGCACGGCCACCACAGCACCAGGATCGCCAGCCGGGACGATCGGACGCGATGATTCCCGAGCCGGACTATCGTCCGCGGTATCCGGGCAGCGGCCGGCTCGACGGGAAGGTGGCGATCGTCACCGGGGGCGATTCCGGTATCGGCCGTGCCGTGGCGCTCCTGTTCGCACGCGAGGGGGCGTCGGTCTGCATTGCCTATCTGGACGAGGATGACGACGCCGGGGAAACGCTCGATCTCGTCGAGCGGGAGGGCGGCGAGGGCCTGCTGTGCCGCGGCGACGTCGGCGACAAGGCGTTCTGCGCCGACGTGGTCGACCGGACGCTGGAACGGTTCGGCCGGCTCGACATCCTGGTCAACAACGCGGCCGAGCAGCACGTGCGGCCCGACATCCCAGAAATCGACGAGGAGGAGCTGGTCCGCACGTTCCGCACCAACATCTTCGGCTACTTCTTCATGGTGCAGGCGGCCCTCGACCATCTCGGCGATGGCGCGTCGATCGTGAACACGGCCTCGGTCACGGCCTATCACGGTCATCCGCAACTGCTCGACTATTCGGCGACCAAGGGGGCCATCGTGACGCTGACGCGATCGCTCGCGGTTCGTCTCGCCGACCGCGGGATCCGCGTCAACGCGGTGGCACCGGGTCCGATCTGGACGCCGCTCATCCCGGCAAGTTTCCCGGCCGACAAGGTGGCCACGTTCGGCCAGGACACGCCGCTCGGCCGTGCCGGGCAGCCGAACGAGGTTGCGCCGGCCTACCTGTTCCTTGCCTGCGCCGACGGTGCCTACTTCACCGGCCAGACCCTGCACCCGAACGGTGGCGATTTCGTTGGCGGGTAAGGCATTTCGCCCGGCCGAACAGAACGAAGGACCGGGCCGTTCCGGCTGCAGACGGAGTGCGACATTGCGGCTCTCGTCGCCTCCGCCGGGAGCCGGAACATTCAATCCGCTACCAAGTTGAAGGGGCATCTCATCTGGACTGGAGGATGATGACCATGACAATGATGCAGTGGCTTCCAACACTCTGGGGTGACGAGCGGCGTACCGACCCGGTGGGGCGTCTGCACCAGGAAATTGATCGCATGTTCGATGACTTCTTAGCCCCCGGACGTTTCCTGGGGCGCGCAGGCGACGGCGTCCTGGTTCCCCGCGTGGACATCACGGAAGTGGACGACAGGATCGAGATCGCGGCGGAACTGCCGGGCGTCGACCAGAAGGACATCGAGGTGTCGATCGACGGCGACATGCTGACGATCAGGGGCGAGAAGAAGTCGGAAATCGAGGAGAAGAAGGCCGACCATCATCTGGTCGAACGCCGCTTCGGTTCGTTCCGGCGTTCGATACGCCTGCCGGGTGAAGTTGACCCGGACAAGGTGGAGGCTACCTTCGACAAGGGGGTACTCAAGGTGACGTTCAAGAAGCCGGAAGAGGCAAAGCACAGCCGCAAGCGCATCGAGGTCAAGGCGGCGTAGGCCGCCCGGCTCGTTCGGGGATCGGCATGCGGCCGATCCCCTCCGTCATCAACCCCATCAGCTACAGGCGCCGATTGAAGCCGTACGCGAGGCGCCCGTCTTCATCACCGGCATGGGTGGTGATGATCGTGTGGCGCCGCTGGCACGGTCGGGGGCAACCTGACGATGCCGGTCGCTGCGGCTAGTCCTGCGGCCGGTCGGCCGTGGTGATCTCTTCTTCCTGGCCAGGGGACAATCCCCCCTGCGCCTGACCTGCCGCATCCGCTTCCATGGATGCCGGCTGTCCCGTTTCGTTACCTGCACCGTGGTCGGAGACTGCCCGCCCCACCGTCTCCGGCAATTCGATGCCCAGTCGGCTCAGCTCCTCGAGCTCGTGCGGAATGGCGTAGTACTCCGCCAGCGGGTCAAATCCTTCCGACGCACCGAAATACGGAATTGCGTATCCGCGGGTCCGGACCGTTTCCGACTCCGGCATGATGACGACCGCCGTGATCTCCCCCTCCGGCGAAAACAGGACGTCGGACAAACGCCCGTATTCCTTGTTGTCGCGGGTTCTGGCGATGTCGCCGATGAGCTCGCTGAGCCGCCAGCTGTCGTTGCCGGCCGGTTCCGGCACCGGCTCCGCTTTCTGGAGCCGTTCGATCTCGTCCGCGTCTGCCTTGATGCGGATCTCCCGGTAGTCGTTGATGTCGGCGTCCTTCAGCGGATAGGTGAAGTAGCTTTCGCCGAGGCCGAGCAACTCGTCGGTTGCGATTATCATGCTCTCTATCCGGCCGTCAGGGCCGACGATGAAATCCTCTACCTTCCCGACCGCATCGTCGTCTGCGTCGCGAACGTCGGCCGTTTCGATGATCGCGGCGGCGCTCAGGCTGCGCTCGAGGATGCTTTCCGACAGTTTCTGTTGTGGCGCCGGATCAGGCAGCGCGTCCTGTGCCATGCCCGCGGTCGCACTGTACGCGATCAGCGTCGCGGCGCCGGCAATGCGGCAGATCTTGCTTCTCCATCCCATCCCATCCTCCGTTGACGCGATTGCGCACGCCGGCACCCCGGGCGGCGTTGAAGCTCGCGCCACACGGGGACCCGCCGGTAGCGCATCCGGTTCGAGGCGAACGGATGCGACCTTGGTCAGTCGGTGCTCGTCCGGGCCTGGTCGCCGGGGGTGGCCGTATCCGTGTCGGCCGCCGATTCCCCGCCCGTCGTACCGGTGGCAGACGTGTCGCCGCCTGCCGTGCCGGTGGCAGCCGTGTCATCACCGGACGTCGTGCCTGTAGCGGCGGTGTCATCCGTTGTCGTGGTCTGTTCGCCGTTCGGCAGGGCGGTCTGCTCGGTTCCGGTGTCGCCGCTCATCAGGAGCGCCGCCAGTCCGAGCACGACCACGACAGCGAGGCCGATCCAGATGGCCATGTTTCTCTGGCTGCCGGAAGCATCCCGACCAGCGCGGATCTCGTCCTTGTTGCGTGCCATGTGGTCCCCTTTGCGCATAACGATCGGCCGCAAGTTCGGGCCGCGCAGTCAACCACGATGGAAGGCGATTAGTTCCCGCCGCAGTCCCGATTGCGCCGGCACGAGCACGCAACGGGAGGGTCAATGGCGACGGTTCGAAGGGGGCCGCGCGCCGGATCCGCAGGGAAGCGAAGTGTTGCGACCGGGCGGGGTCAGTGGGTCCACTGACCCACGCGTCCCCAGCGGAAATTCTCTGCGTATGACTTGGGCCGGCGTTTCGGCGTCTTGGGCTCGATGAGGCGATACTCGATGCCATTGCGCTCGGCGTAGGCAACAGCCTCCTCCTTGGTGGGGAACCTGAGCCGGATCTGCTGGCGGGTGTCGGCGGAACTGGTCCAGCCCATCAGCGGCTCCACCTCGCGCGGCACGTCGGAAACGAATTCGAGGACCCATTCGCGGGTGCGGGCCTTGCCCGACTGCATCGCCGTCCTTGCCGGCTTGTAGATGCGCGCCAACGTCACCTTGTCATCCTCGTCACTGGTCCGATTTCGGTTGCCACGTGGTGGCGGCAGCGGGAACGCGCCCGAACCTGCCGCACGAACGATCAAGTCCGCCATATACGGCCAACTCGACTGACTAGCAATCCGCCGTCGCATCCCGCCGACTCGACAGATGCGAGACATCCGGATTTTGCCAGACCCCGCGGCGCGGTTCTTTGCGCTGCCGCAACGAGATGTCGCCAGCTGCTGCTATCGTGGTTCCTGATATCGAGCGCCATGGCCACCCCGGTGCGTTCTGCTTCAGCGGCCGCCTCCGCCTTGGCGCGTCAGCAATGACTGCGCCCGTTGAAACCGGGGCTGGGACAGGGCGCAGCGGACACGGCCGACAATCCTCGTCGGCCGTGTCTGACCCGGTGGGCCAGCGTACGTCGGCCTGATACACCGGCCGCGTACAGATCTGATCCAGGTATTCGGGACCGGCCGCTGTCGTATTCAGGGTCATGCCCGCAGCACATCCTCCCGACATGATCGAAATGATGTCGCCGCGATGCAATGCGTACCCGATCGGGCGCTTCTGGTGCGCCCGTGTACGGCAATTTGGCGATTAATCTGGTATAGAGATGGAGGCCACGCCCGGAATCGAACCGGGGTATACGGATTTGCAGTCCGCTGCGTCACCACTCCGCCACGTGGCCTCACCCGCCGGGAGTCGTTGATCTAGGAGAGTCTTCAAGGGCGGTCAAGCTGAGACCGTTTGCGGGGCTCTCAAATCTGCGGCCATGCAGGTATATCCATCGGGACAATGCGGCAAGGCTTGGCGACCGCGTCACGATCCGATATGCGTTGCGGGCCTGCAAGCAGCGGTACGGGAGCAGTGCCGGACAATGGATTACGCAATAGCGCGCGCCAACATGATCGACTCGCAGATCCGCCCCAACGGGGTAACCGATCGGGCGGTGATCGCTGCCATGTCACAGGTGCCGAGGGAACTCTATCTGCCGCCCGAACGCCGGCACCTTGCATATATGGACGAGTGTACGCCGATCAAGGATGCAACCGGGGACACACCGGCGCGCTACCTGATGGAACCGCGGGTGTTCGCGAAGCTGTTGCAGCTTGCCGAGGTCACGCCGCGCGACCTGGTCCTCGATATCGGCAGCGGCACCGGCTATTCCGCCGCCGTGCTGGCAACGATGGCGGCCTCCGTCGTCGCCGTCGAGCGCGACGACGACCTCGCGCACGCTGCGTCGGCGACGCTCAAGGAGCAGCAGGTGACCAACGTCGCCGTCGTTCAGGGCGTCCTGTCGGAAGGCTATCCACAGGAAGCCCCCTACGACGTGATCATGCTCGAGGGATCGGTACCGGAGGTGCCGCAGCGACTTCTCGACCAGCTCGCCGACGGCGGGCGGCTGGTCGCGGTTATCGGTGCGCCGCCGCTCGGGCGTGCCAGGGTTTATCTCAGGGTTGGAGAGACGATTTCCTGGCGAGATGACTTCGATGCCGCCATCGCGCCGTTGCCCGATTTTGTCGTCAAGAAGCCACAGTTCGTGTTCTGATTGCCGCCGCAATCCGGAAACCGGATGACAACGGCGTTCTCCGTCCATTAAAGTCTGCCGGAAAGCGGGAGGCTTTGCCCTCAGGGACTGACGCGACCAGCGCTGGCGGACGGCACTGCGGGTTTGGCGTACCGCCACGGTTCGTGTTGCCCCGCCCGGGCAGGTGTGTGGGTCCCGATCGAGTTTCGGGAGAAGGGCCGGACGATCATGAAGTATTGCGTGGGGTACTTCCGGCAGATTGCTCTTGTGTGCCTGGTCGCGATCTGGGGGAGCGGCCCCGGCGCGGCCGTCGCGGCGGAGACCATCGACGAGGCGCTCGCCGCGGCCTATCTCAGCAATCCGACGCTGGAGGCGGAGCGGGCGCGGCAGCGGGCTACCGACGAGCAGGTGTCGCAGGCGGTTTCCGGCTGGCGGCCCAACCTCGGCGGCGTGGCCGAAGGCGGCTACCGGAACCTGGAAACGAAGCCGCGCGGCGGCGGCGGAAGTTCCTACCCGTTTGCCGGCGCGGTGACCTTCAACCAGCCCATCTTCCGCGGGTTTCGAACCGTCAACAGCACCAAGCAGGCGCTGGCCACGGTGCGCGCCGGCCAGCAGATCCTGCTGAATACCGAACAGGGCGTGCTGTTCGACGCCATCACCGCGTACATGAACGTGGTCCGCGACCAGGCGATCGTCACCCTTCGCGAGGAGGACGTGCGGGCGCTGGAGGAACTCCTGCGCGGCACCGAGGCGCGGTTCCGCGTCGGAGAGGTGACGCGGACCGACGTTGCCCAGTCGCGCGCCCGCCTCAGCCAGTCGCAGTCGGCGCTGGCGGCAGCGCGCGCCAGCCTTGCCACCAGCCGCGCCGACTACCGGCAGGTGATCGGCCGGTCCCCGGGCACCCTGCAGATGCCACGGCCGCTGGTCCACCTCCTGCCGGCCACCCTGGAAGAGGCCATAGCCCTTGGTGAGTCCCATCACCCGGTGGTGCTTGCCGCGGTCTTCACTGCCGAGGCCACCGACTACGCCATCGACGTCGCCAAGGGCGAGCTCCTGCCGCAGATCGAGTTCGAGGCGCGCTACCAGTTCCTGCGCGACAAGTTGAACGCGTTCGACGAGACGGAGGAGGCGACCATTCTTGGTCGCGTGAACGTTCCCATCTACCAGGGCGGCGCCGAGTATTCCCGCGTCCGCGAGGCCAAGCAGGTGCACAACCAGCGCCGCATAGAGATCCTCGAGGCGCAGCGCAGCGTGCGCGAGGAGGTGGTGACAGCATGGAACCTGCTGATCGCGGCGCGCGAGCAGATCGCGTCCGACCGCGTCCAGGTCGAGGCCAACCAGCTCGCCTTCGAGGGCATCCAGCAGGAGGCGCTCGTCGGCACCCGCACCGTGCTCGACGTGCTGCTGACCAGCCGCGACCTGATCGAGTCGCGGGTGGCGCTGGTGCGCTCGCAGCGCGACGAGGTTGTCGCCAGCTATCGCCAGATCGCCTCGGTTGGACGCCTCACCGCCCGCCAGCTCGGTCTCGCGGTCCCGATCTACGATCCGGAACTGCACCTTGAGGAGGTGCGCTGGAAGTGGTTCGGCCTCGGCCCCGACCGGCCGGAATAGCGGGCACCCGCCCGGCGAATCAGATACAGTCGGTCAGGTTACCGAACGGGCTCCGCTTCGGCAGGGCTGTGGAAACCACCGACGCATGACTTGACCGGGGACTCGGCCGACTCCTCATTATGGCACCGGACTTCAAAACAACCGCGGGCTTGCGATGAGCAGGGCAGGGCATGCGTCCGAACCGACCATGGAGGAGATATTGGCCTCCATCCGCCGGATCATCTCCGACGACGATGCTGCCGCGGCTGCGGCGCCGGATGCCCGCGAGACCGGAACGTCGTCCGACATCCGGCCCGCGACCGCCCCGGCAACGCTGCGACTTGCAGAGGACAGGGACGACGAGATCTTCGAGCTGACCGACGTCGCGCCGGAGGAAACGGCGGCGGCGGACCCGGTATCCGAGCCGTCGCCGGCGCCCGCGGAGACGGCGACGAGCGGCGAAACAGCGCAGGAGCCGGATACGGAACCGGCGTTCGAACCGGCCGATCCCGGCGACATCGAGATCGTCGACGTCGACGACGAGCGGATCCAGCGGCCTTCGGCAGCTGGCGACATGTCCGACAGCGAGATGGAGACCCTGCTGTCCGACACGGCCAACCAGGCGGTGAGCGATGCCTTCAGCCGCCTTGCCGCCACCCTCATCACCCGGTCCGGTCCGTCGCGAACCCTCGAGGAACTGGTCGAGGACATGCTGCGGCCGATGATGAAGGACTGGCTCGACCGGAACCTCCCCGACCTCGTC
>Ga0079224_100005164_pt1 | contig 17095 bp, 10 predicted proteins | sample Stecom2015_FD_80414 | JGI IMG/M metagenome (GOLD analysis project Ga0079224, IMG submission 80414) | Agricultural soil microbial communities from Utah to study Nitrogen management - Steer compost 2015 | ecosystem: Environmental > Terrestrial > Soil > Agricultural land | place: USA: Utah... | reverse complement strand
GGGCTGGGAATGCTTCCTCATCGATTCCTTGCTGGCCGCCCCAATTGCCGCCTACCGCTAGGTTGATCAGCCAGTGGAATCGCTTGTCGAACGGCCAGACCTTATAGCCGGTTCCTTCGTTTTGGAAGTTGAAGATTTGCACATCATCTACATAACCCTGGATGTATGCCGGTGTCCAGTCTATGCGGTAAGTGTGGAATTCGGTTGTTGCATGCTCGATTTTTTTGGTTGCGGTCTTCTGCGTGCCGATAGCGTGGTTATAGGCTTCGGTATGCACGCTGATGTGCACGACGTCCTGATCGTAACCGACATGCTCGAGGATGTCTATTTCGCCTGAAGCGGGCCAGCCGCCGTATTCCCATTGGGAAGGTAGCATCCATACCGCCGGCCAGGTGCCTACACCCCGTGGCACTTTAGCCCTTACTTCGAAACGTCCGTAGAGGAAGTCGGCTTTTCCGCGGCTTACCAGTCGGGCTGAAGTGTATGCTAATCCCTGATGTTCTTCCTTGATAGCCGTAATAGTGAGGACACCGTCGCCGACGCGTGCATTTTCCATGCGCTTTTCGGTGTAAAACTGCAGTTCGTTGTTGCCCCAGCCGTTGTTTTCTGAGCCTACATCATACCCCCACTTGTCGTGGTCGGGCAACCCTTGGTAGTCAAACTCGTCTGCCCATGAGGGGGTTGTGGCAAAGGTGTATTCCTTTTGGTGTGGTGGTTGTGGTGGTGGGATATTCGGTCTTCTTGTTTCTTTTTCACAGGAAACAAATAGCAAGGGGATAAAGAATAAGCTGGTCATATGGTAATTGTTCATGTAACGTATTTAAAATGATTAAATAGCAAGCCGACCTCGGCGCCGGCTTGCCAAAATTGTTATCAGCTATCTGAACGGAGGGTGAATGTCCACCATCCTGAGCCACCTATGTTTACACCGATTTTGAGGATGTCGTATCCATTGCCTCCTACATTCTGCTCCATGGCGAGTATATCATATGTTACGGAGTTGCCGACCGGTCCGGTTGGCGTTTCCCCACCGTTATGCGCCTTTTTGATGCCGATGTGGGCACCCCTACCCGTTAATACGAGTTGGCCGAGGCCATTTACACCGGCGCCTTCGATCACCGAGAAGCTGAATGTGCCCGAGTTCCATGCAGCTTGGTCGCCGGTCAGGTTGCCCGCAGGCTCACAAGAAGTCGAGCTGCTGCCTAGGTAAGCATCGGCATAGAAATCGCCCTTATTGTCATAGACGAATGTTCCTGCGGCATCGAAGTGGAACGTGAATTCGTCATTGAATTCACACGCGCGGCCGGTAACGTCGTCGGCAGTGCTTGCCCACCAGTTGCCTGCATCAGGTCCTTGGTCGCCCACTTTAAAGGCACCCGCTTCGGGATTGTAGCGCCACACTTTCTCCGTACAGCCGGCGATAAAACCCAGTGCGCGGTCGGGGTTGCAGGCGGTAGGGTCGCTTTGGGCGATGGTAACCTCTTTGGTTACCGATGTCGTGCCTCCCTGGCCCACCGCCAGCAATGTAATCTCATAGGTGCCCGCAAAAATAAAATTCACATGAGCAGTATCCCCCTTGAAGGATTGGCCGGTGTTTTCCACGGTCCAATACGCGATAGTAGGTTCGGCGGTGGTGTTAACCAATTGCACGACATTGGAACCTTCGGTTACTACGGCCTCGAAATCGGCCGTGGGCAAAGCCCCCAGAGAAAGGTCCCCGCTATCGTCGGTACATCCGGCCAGCAACGACAGTACCGCAGCTAAGTACCACCTGTTGGATTTGGTCCGTTTTTGAAGTATATGTATCATGATTTTTCGTTTGACTGTTAAGTATTCTTATTTCGTTCCGCCCCACTCTGCACTTTGTTCGATGAGTGTATTTTCCATTTCGAGCAGCGGGATAGGTAGGATTTCGTGTTTCCCGGCCACAAAGCCACGGTCTGCCAACGCTGCCGCTGCGTCGCCCCACCGCACCAGGTCGAACCATCGGTGCCCTTCACCAACCAATTCCATACGGCGTTCATGTTTGATGTTTTCTAACGTAGCTTCAGTAGGTCCTAAGTTTACGCGGCCACGCACGGCATTGAGTAATGCCGCCGCACGGGTAGCATTGCCGCCGCCGCGTATCAGAGCTTCGGCTTCCAGCAGGTAGGTGTCTGCAAGCCTTATTTCGTACATGTTCTGGGGGAAGTTAAGTTCGGGCGAACCGGCGCCGGTCCACCGATCTTTTTCCCTTCCGGCAAATTTCTCCAGGAAATATCCCGTGTTCATGTACGCTTTTTCATACGTAGCGATGCCGTGTTCTTCCAGGCTGTCCAGATTGGCCACGGTATGCGGATTGCGGGGGTCATAATGGATTTCTTCAAACAGTTCCGGTGTAATGGGCAAGAAGCTCCAGCCCGATACATAGTCGGGTGCATCGGCAGACTGCGGAACATATTTACGAGGTCCGGTTAGAATGTTCATGATGTTCCCCTCGGTACAACTGATGCATCCCCAGTCCCCAACGGACGTGTTGGTGAACGATATTTCGAAGATAGATTCGCTGTTAAATTTGTTAGAGACTTCGAACAGGTCGCCAAAGTTATCCAGCAATTTATAGCCATATTGGCTGGTCCCTCCGGGCTCGCCATTCACTTGGGCAAGCTCTTCTGCGGCAGGACCGAATTTCTCCTGTTGCAGGTACACCTTGCCCAATAATGCTCGGGCTGCGCCCTGTGTGGCACGCCCCCCTTCGGTGGCCACAGGTACCGTGGGAGGCAAAACAGGTATCGCTTCAAGTAAATCTTGTTCGATAAACGCATAGACGTCGGCTGGCGCTGCCTGTAGCACGTCGTACATGGCGTCGGTAGAAACGGGCTCCTTGAGCAATGGAATATTTTTGAACAATCGAATCAGATCGAAATAGAAATACGCTCTCAGAAATTTCGCTTCCGCCAGGAAGCGGGCTTTTTCACCCTCATCCATGGGGATGTTTGGCAGTTTTTGAAGTAAAATATTCGCACGGAAGATGCCCGAGAACCCTTTGCGCCAAAGTTCCCCCTGAGGTCCTTGCGAAGGGCTAAGGGAATAGTCAGACCATACTTGCAAATCCGTTATGTCGTTCGGGCCACCGCCGCCAGCATAATGGTCGTCTGATGCCGCGCTCACCGCGTTGATTTTGGTTACATAACCACCACCTTGCCAGCCTACGACATCGTACACGGCCACCAAACCATTGAAAGCTTCTTGTCTGTCGCGGTAATAATTGGCCTCGAGGTCAGTGCCTCGAGGCTTTATGTCTAAAAAAGAATCGCTGCATGCGGCTGCTGCCAGGCCGACCGCGCAGCTATATACCAAGTGTTTTATCATCTTATTCATCTTCTTTAATTATTAAAAACCAACATTTAACCCAATCATGAATGAACGTGCCTGCGGGTAGATACCCCGGTCGATGCTCATCACGCCGCCGCCAATTTCCGGATCGAATCCCGTATAGTTGGTTGCGGTGAAGAGGTTTTCACTCATGAGATAAATTCGCGTTTTCTGCAGTCCTATTTTTTCTGACCATTGTGTTGGGAGCGTGTACCCCAGCTGGAGGGTCTTAATTCTGAAATAAGCACCGTCTTCCAGATAGAAGTCGGACGGGTTGGTGAAATTGTCGTTCGGATCCGCATCGTTCAGCCGAGGATAGGTTGTGCTGGACCCCGGACCTGTCCATCTGCGCAAAGCCTTACGTTGATAGTTGGCGGTTGTCATATCCAAGCGGCGCAGTCCCTGGAAAATTTTGTTGCCGGCAACGCCCTGGCCGAAAATCAGCGCGTCAAAGCCGCGCCACGCAAAGCTGAGCGTCAGCCCGTAGGTCCAATTTGGTGTGGGGTCACCGATGAACGTGCGGTCATCTTCGGTAATTGATCCGTCGCCGTTGATATCGGCCCACTTGAAGTCGCCGGGGCTAGCATTCGGCTGGATAAGATTTCCTTCACTGTTGGTATAGTTGTTTATTTCTTCTTGTGTTTGGAAGATACCCATCGTCTGGAAACCGTAAAATGAATTGAGTGCCTGGCCCAATGCGGTGCGCGTTATCGGGTAGCTGGACGACTGAAATCCTTGTCCTCCGGAAAGGTATTCGATTCCAGCGCCGAGGTTGGTGACTTCATTTTCCAAGTATGACACATTGCCGTTTACAGAGAAGTCCAGTTCACCGATTTTATTACGATATCCCAGCTCCAGCTCTACGCCCGAGTTACTCATGTCGGCCACGTTGGCTGCCGGGTTGGAAATCGCGCCTACGTATCCCGGTATGCGCGGATTTTGTAGAATACCGGTTGTCACCTTCCGGTACCAATCGAAGGTTACGCTGAATGTGCGCCAGAGCGTGGCATCAAATCCGACGTTCGTCTGGCTAGTCTCTTCCCAGCGCAGGTCGGGGTTCGAGGGGGCATTCGGGCTGTATCCGACAAGATAACTTCCGGAATTGCCTATGGTGTAATTCCGACCACTTCCGATGGTAGAAAGGAAGGCGAAGTCGCCGATATTGTCGTTACCGACCACACCGTAACCACCACGGATTTTGAGCAAGTTGACAACCTCATTGTCGGCGAGGAACGCTTCATTCGACACGTTCCAGCCTGCCGAGAATGAAGGGAAGATGCCATATCGGTTATTGGAACCGAAGCGGGAAGACCCGTCGCGACGTACTAGTGCCTCCAGGATATACCGCTCCTGATAATTGTAATTCAAGCGGGCAAAAAGTGACGACACGGTATGTCCTGAACCTTCCGATCCGGATGAGCTCCGTTGATCGGTAGGAACGTTGTAATTAAGTGAAGCATCTTCGAAGTTATTGGCCGGAACATTGAAATAGGTCACACTCAGGCCGCGTGACTGGCTGTCTTTGTACGCGCCCTGTCCTACTAAAAGCGTAACGTTGTGGTCGTCGAAAGCCCGTGTATAAGAAACGGTATTTTCCAAGTTCCAATCGAACCCTCTGTTCATCCCTCTGTTAAATGAAGTCTGGGAGCTGATGGTCGTCGGGTTGAGGTAGAAAATCGGCGTAAAATTTTCCGAACCCCAGTAAGACAGTTTAGCGCCGAACGTAGAGCGGAAGGTAAGTCCTTCAATGGGTGTGATTTCGGTATACACATTTCCTACGATATTGTCAGACCAGCCGTTATTACCTAGGCGGGTCTGCATGTAGGCCAAGGGATTGGTCATTTCCTGTGCCACGATGTCGGATATGCCGTAAGGGTTCCCAAGCGCGTCGCGAACTACAGGATTATTCGCGTACTTAGATGCTGCCGCCTCATTGGGGTCCGTAATTACTGCTTTCGTGATGGGGTCCAGGTTTATGGCCGACGAGAGTGGGCCGCCGAATTCGCTGTTGGTGTTTCCCAGACCGATGGATTTGTCGTGGGCATAGCCAACATTCTGGCCAATTTTCAGCCAATTGGTAATTTTGTGCTCCGAGTTGAGCCTGATGTTTGTCCGCCGGAACTTAGATATATCGGTGGCAACGATGCCGTCTTGCCCCAGATACCCGAAAGAAGCATAGAAGGTCGAACGTTCGTTCCCGCCACTGATACTGAATTCGTGGTTATGCCGTTGCGCATTGTTGTTGAAAATATGTTCCTGCCAATCCGTGCCCACGCCATAGGATGCCGGATCGGGGAAAAGAACGCCGTTTCCTGCTGCCAGTGAAGCTTCGTTTCGTAAGGTCGCGTATTCGGTCGCGTTGAGCAGGCTGAGTTTTTTTGCCGGAGCCGATACACCGAAAAAGCCATTGTAATTGATACGTAAATCGCCAGCTTGGCCTTTTTTTGTCGTAACAAGTATTACTCCCGCGGCGGCCCGTGCACCATATATGGCTTGGGAAGAGGCATCCTTTAATACCTCAATCGATTCGATGTCTGATTGGTTGAGGTAACCAATGCCCCCTGCATCGACCACTACTCCATCGACCACCCATAATGGGTTGTTGTTACCGAAGGTGGTTATGCCGCGGACGCGGATGGTCGAACTCGAACCCGGCTGGCCCGAGCTGGAAGCGATGGTAAGCCCAGAAGTACGCCCCTGCAACGCTTGTTCGATGCGTGTAATGGGCATCGTTTCAAGATCGCTGGCTTTTACACTGCTGATGGCGCCTGTGACCACACTTTTCTTTTGGGTGCCGTAGCCTACCACGACCACCTCCTCTAGAGTGCTTTGGCCTTCTTCCAAAGCGACATTGACAATACCGGCAGCTGTTACCGTAATCTGCTGGGTGGCCATGCCCAATTGTTGGAAGATCAACACAGCACCCGCCTCGGGTATGGTGATTGAGTAATTACCAGCCTCGTCGGTGCTGGTCGCCGCGTTGGTACCTTGCACAGTTACGGTTACACCCGGTAACGGCGTCCCGTCAGCCGCTGTTACCTTGCCGGTCACCTGCAGTGTTTGGGCAGCCAACGTCAGCGGGGGGATACACATACACAGCATGATAAATGCATGTAGAACTCCTTTTCTCATAACGAATAATTTTAGTTATCTATGGTTAAAAATTAAATGGAAAAAAATTGGTTTGGCCTAAACATGCACTAAACCGGCCGTAAAGGCTATAGCAAATGTAAACGACGTAACAAGTTTTTTGTTATTTGCGTCATCTACAATACCCCTACAAGAGATGTTGGTTGCCTCGTAGTGGTGGATATTTAGACCTACAATACCCCTACAGTAAACCTATAAATTGCTGATTATTTGGTGGATGTGGCTTAGTTCGGGTTTTTTGCGCTAAGGTTACGTTTTTGTTGCGTGTCGCAACAAAAACTCATAGAGATTCTGCTCGGGATCGATTTTCAGCTTTTTTCGGAGCCGGTATCGGCCAACTTCCACTGCCTTGATCGTGATGTTCATGAGTTGGGCAATTTCTTTAGACGAGAGGTTCATGCGTAAAAACGCACAGAGCTTTAATTCGTTTGGCGTGAGCTCGGGATACTGTTCTTTGAGGTTGGTGAAAAACCCTTCGTTGACATGATTGAAATGCGCGCTGAACTGTTCCCAATCCTCATCGGTCCGTTCCGCATTACGGATGAGACGAATAAGTTGCCTGAAGTTGATGGAGCTATCGCTGAAGTCGTGCTTTTTGATCACGGACATTATCGTCTCTTTGATTTTGGCCAGCACCTCGCCGCGCTGGACCAAGTGCATGGTCAAATTGGCCAGCTCTTTGTTTTTAAAGTCAATTTCGCTTTCCAATTTTTCGTTTTTCAACCGCACGACCTCTTTTTCGCGACGGTCCAACTCCAGTTGGTTGAGGTACAGTTCACGTTCATGTTTCTGTTGCAGCTTCCGTTTCTGCCATTTGAACAGTAGAAAAATCAGCAGGCATACTGATATGGTGTAGACAGCATAGCTTATCGGGTTGGCGTACCACGGTGGCGTTATGGCGAAGGGGTAACTGATCACCGTTGATTCGTTCCCCTTGGTATTCCTTGATTTCACCTTAAAAACGTAGTGGCCGGGCGACAGGTTGGTATATTCTTTTTCGCTACGGTTGCCCCACGTAGACCATCCTTTATCAAATCCTTCGAGCATATAGCTGAATTCCACGTTATCCTGTTGGTCATACAGGGTGGTAGCGAACGAAAAGTGGAAAGAACTGGAGTGGTAACTCAATGTAGGGGGCACAATCTCGTTTGTTTGGTGGCCGCCGTACAAAACGTGCTCCTGCTTTTCGCCATCGATTACCGTTACTCGGCTAAGCAATACGTCGGGCCGACTTATCGTTGCCTTATACCGCCTGTAATTAAGGTGTATGGCCCCTTTGTTTGCACCAATAAAAATATTCTCTTCATCTATTGCATAAACAGTCTCGAAGCCACCAAGCACTTTGCCGTTCAGTTCCGGAAAATAATTGATGGTAAATGGGTCAGGGTCGCTCGGCTCGCCAAAGTCGATTACACCTAGCTTCTTATGACTAACAAACCATATATTTCCGTCGTTATCCTCTTTCAGGTATTGCAGCTCGATACCTTTCAACTGTGGATATAGCGCCGCCGACGGCATGAAGCTGTCTGTATCTGCATCGTATTCATAGATGCCATCATTGGTGGCGACGGTGATTTTATTTTTGATGAGGAAGAGGTAATTATATAATCTAGAAGGTAACCCATCGGCCTCGCTGTAGGTTTTTGATCTGGTTATCGTGTTGCCATCTTGTGATAACTGCAGCTTAAAAACGCCGCGATAGGGATGTGAGGCCCAAACCGCATTTTGGCTTTCGTCATAATGGACAAAACGAAGGGATTCATACGGTCCATCCACACGGCCGTTACTTAAGAACCCCCGTCCGTCGCTGTATGTTAGGCGTTGAAGACCTAGGTAAGTGCCCGCGATGACCTGCGAGGCCGGAAAAATGCGCGACATCGGCCGGAACAACCATGTCCCGGGTGCGGCGTAGATGTTTAACGCTTCGCCACCTACAATCTCAAACGCACCGTCTTCGTGCCCCATCAGCAACCGGTTATTGATTTCGTCAAGCGCCCATACTTGCCCCTCTGTATTGTTTACCTCGGTGAACCGCGCGTCGGAAAGGCTGATGTCTGATTGTTCGGTGTTGATAGGAGACATGTACAAGCCGTTGGAGGTACCGATATAAAGCTGTCCGCCAAATACCCGAAATGCATAACTGCTTGCAGGGTTACTTGTATTGGGCCGGATGTATTTCACGGCACTGTTTACCGCGATAAAGTCGATGCCATCGTCGAGCGCTAGCCAAAGGTTTTGGTTACGATCGATGAATACGTCGCGGACATTGTTTTTTTGGAGCCCCTCGCCATAAACATATTGTTGGACCAACTTATTTGCACGATCCATAATTATTACACCGGCAGATGTGGTGCCAAAGACAAACCAGTTGTCGTTGGCTGGTAACCCACAATAAATGCGATCAGCCGTAAACAAGCGGTCTAACGGCGTTTTTTTTGGGATGAGCGTATTGTGGGTAAGGTAGTAGAGCCCGCTTTTCAGTGTGCTTACCAATAGCGTATCCTGGCTGTAAGGCATAATGCCGGTTACTACCGTAGCCCCAAGATCTGGGTGATCGGCTAGCGGTTTCCAAAAGCCTCTGTCATACCGCATGATGCCTTGGTTCATGGACTGGGCATAAATTGCCCCTTCGGCTATTCCAAGGAACTGCCATTCGGTCGTTGCTTTGTCGACTGTCATATGTCCGTCCTTGTAATGGAAAAGCTTAGTATTGGTCCTAAAGAATACCTCATTATTTCTTACAGCGATATTCCACACATCGGCAAATTTGCGGTCGGTTTCGGCGATCAGATTAACCAACGAGTGGTATTGCAACCGCCCCATCGTATCTGCCTCAAAATAACCCAGCTCGTCTTGTCCACCTACGAATATCCGATTGTTTTTGTCGATAGCGACTGAACGGACGACCGTTGCATTGGGTAACGGAAAAATATTCCAATACCTACCGTTGAAGGTGAGCAACCCTTCATTATTGCCGAAGTACATGATGCCGTGCGAATCCTGGGCGATATCCCAATTCTGCAGTCCACCCTTGTATTGGCTGTTGTTATAGTTGATGATTTGTGGAATAGCCATCCGGTGTTGGGCCACTCCAATGGCAAACGCGGCGACAAGACAAAAAGCGAGTAAGGTTTTCTTCATGGGTTACCGTCAGAAACACAAAGGTAACGATAATTGGATAATTTGCGGGTTTTGAGTAAGTTTGTGTCAGATACGTAAAAACAAACAGATTCGCATGGCCCAAAGAGTATCCCCATTTTTGTTGGGATTGCTTGCATTGCCGCTGCTACAGGTAGTGCCAGCCTATGCCCAAAGCCAAGTACCCATCATTCCTAAACCCTCTTTTGTAGAAATGCACGAGGGCACATATGTGTTTCCCGCGGCTACACCGTTGGCAGCATTCGATATGTTTATGGATGTGGCAGATTTGTTGCACGACCACCCCACCGTTAATTTTACGGCGGCCGAACGAATCAAATCGCACAAGCGCATTCCCAAGGGCGGCGTGCGGCTTGTCGAAGCACGTGAAGCAGACCGATTGGCCCAAAATGCCTATCGCTTGGTTGTAGATACCTCAGGGATTTTAATCATTGCCCACCAAAAGTCTACGATGATAAATGCTGTCTTGACCGTGCTTCAGTTGGCGTATACGCAGCCGGATGGGCAACAATTACCGGCGATGGTTATCGAAGATAAGCCGCGTTTTGGATATCGCGGCCTCCACCTCGATGTTGCCAGTCATTTCTACCCGTTGACGTTTCTGAAGAAGTTTATTGATCTCATGGCACTGTATAAGTTCAATACACTCCATTGGCACCTCACGGGCGGGGCAGGTTGGCGACTGGAAATCAACCGCTATCCTGAGTTGACCCAACATGCCGCATGGCGAACCCATTCGGTATGGAAAGATTGGGCGCACAACGGACGGCGTTACATGGCGATGGGTGAGCCTAATGCAAGTGGCGGATATTACACGCAAGTGGAGGCCCGTCAATTAGTTGCTTATGCTGCGCGAAAAGGGATAACGATCATTCCAGAAATCGAGATGCTTGGACGCTCCGAAGAGGTGCTAGCCATTTATCCCGAACTTTCCTGTACGGGTGAACCATACGGGCATGGTACCTTTTGCGTTGGCAACGAAGCAACATTTACCTTCCTAAAGAATGTATTGACCGAAGTGATGGCTGTTTTCCCCTCCGAATATATCCATATTGGCGGAGAAGGGATTGATGAGAGCCACTGGGGTGCTTGTGAGAAATGTAAGGCCCGCGTAAAGCAGGCCGGGCTGGACAGCGTCGGTGGGCTGCGAAGCTATGCCCTAGTACGGATCGACAGTTTTTTACAGGCAAACGGACGTAAGCTAATTGGATGGGGGGGGCTCTTAAACGGGGCGTCAAGGGGAGCTGCCGTGATGAGTCGGCATTGCGATAAGCACGGTATGCATGCGGCGACCGCAGGGCATGATGTCATCATGACGATCGGCTCCGATGCCTACTTCGATTACTACCAAAACAATCCACGCATGCATTCGGCGGCGGTTAGTGGCAATGCCGCCTTATCTGCGGTCTATGCATACGATCCCGTTCCAACGGGGCTTGGTGCGGATAAGGCGAAACACGTATTAGGTGCACAGGGGAATACGTTTACCGAATACCTACCTACCACGGAGCAGGTCGAATACGTGGTCTTTCCACGCGCGCTAGCGCTGGCCGAAGCACTGTGGTTAGCGCCAGATGCACGCCGTTGGGAAGATTTCAACAAGCGGTTGCTGCATCACTATCGATTACTACAGCGATGGGATGTAAATTATCGCCGCCCGTCGTATACGGTTGATGTCGATGTCGAATTCAATGCTGACACGCTGACTAATACGATATCGTTCACCACCGAACAACATGCGCCAGGGATCCGATACACGACCAACGGAAAGGACCCCGACGCTGGGTCGGCATTATACACCAAGCCAATCGAATTAGCGGTGCCTGCCACGATAAAGGCAGCCTATTTTGTGGATTCTGCGCGAGTTGGCCCCATCGCTGTAGCCAGGGCGGACATCCACAAGGCGATTGGCAAAAACATCATATACCAAACCGCCTGGGATGCCTCATATCCAGCGCAGCGAGACAGCACGTTGATCAATGGCCAAAAAGGGGGGAAGCTCACCGCCGATGGACAATGGCAGGGATTCGTGAACAACGTTGATATTACCGTCGATTTCCAACGGAGAGAGGCAATCAGCTCAGTCGCTATTGATTTCCTTCAAGACCCGTCAGCCAACGCGTATTTACCGGGCGACGTAACGGTACTCCTATCCGACAATGGTAAGAATTTCCGAGAGATGGCTACCGTTGTCACGGATACTTCTGCCGATGATGGCGGGCGTCGGGTGAAGACGTTCACCTTCGCATTTGACGGAGCACCTACGGCTCGATACGTCAGGGTGGTTGCAACGAACGTACATAATGCGCTGCTGCTTACCGACGAGTTGGTGGTCTACTGAGATGTCCCCGAGCTTTCATTGGTCAACATGAACGGTGAGACTGTCTGTCTCATCTGAACCACTGAAAGGGAAAGTCTACGTGGCGGAGAATATTCCGGACCGTGAAACGAAAGTGAAGCAATTCTTTGCCGAGAACGACCATTGGTGGGCGCTCATGGTGTCAGCGGTATCTCCGCCAAGTTTGTCGTCGACAAAGACGGACGTACGGTTTCAAGCCCTAGGCTATTCAGGTACCCCGAAAGGGGAGTTTCGCCAATCCGCCGGCAACCGCAGCGGTTATTTTATCCCCATAAAGATCCGCTCCCAACGTATCTTGTCGAAGAAAGAGCCGTCTTTATCCCAGCTGAGCCAAACAAACAACGCTTTACCTACGATATGGTCTTCGGGCACGAAGCCCCATGTTCTGGCGTCTTCCGAGTTGTGGCGGTTATCGCCCATCATCCAGTAGTAATCCATTTTGAAGGTATAGCTGTCGGCCTTTGTGCCGTTGAGGTAGATGCCGTCGTCGCGAGTTTCCAGCTCATTTCCTTCATATACGCGGATGGCTCGCTCGTAAAGCGGCATCGTTACACTATCCAGGCTCACTGTCCATCCTCTTTTAGGGATAACCAGCGGGCCGAAGTTATCGATGTTCCAATGGTATAATTCATTATTGGGGAACACACCTGGTTCGTCTGTGTCCTGGTGCCGGATATTGGGTACGATCTTCGTCACATTGGCCCAGCTTTTTACTTCTTCATATGCCTCTTCGGTAAGAAAAAGCTGATAGGGTTCGCGGGCATAGTGATTGTAATCTATCCGCATGTCCAGTAGTCGCTGCGGGTTCAATCCAGTGCCATCCGTATAGACGTAATAGTCCATTTGGCCATGCGGCGGTTCGAATCCCGGTTCACCGTTTACATATAAGGCGGCCCCGCGCAGTGAAATGGTGTCGCCGGGAATGCCCACCGCACGCTTAATGTAATTTTCGCGTTTGTCGATGGGGCGGTTGAACGGTGCGTCGGCTTCCATAGGATAGTTAAATACAACCACATCGTTGCGTTCAATTTCTTGGAAGCCCGGCAGCCTATGATACCCGATTTTCACGCCTTCCCAATATGCCTTACCGCCAACGAGTGGCATCGTGTGGTGGGCGAAGGGAAAGGCCACTGGAGTCATCGGTACCCGGGGTCCATAATTCAGCTTGCTCACAAACAGGAAATCGCCCACCAGCAGGCTCTTCTCCATTGAGCCGGTAGGGATCATATACGCCTCAATGAGGAATCCCCGGATGAGTGTAGCGGCTACAACAGCGAATACGATGGCATCTGCCCATTCGCGGGCAACCGATTTTTTGTAGGGATATTTCTCCTTAAATTCAGCAGTGAACGACTGCCCTAGGTATATCACCTTTGGGTCGTTACCCCACCACGGCAATACCACGAACGGTATCAATACCGTAGCCGCGTATTCCCAAAACCGGCGCTTGCCGAAGCTTTTAACGAGGTCGAGGTATAAGCCGTAGAAGATAAAGATGTTAACAATGGGGATGAGCATTAATGCAATCCACCATCCCGGGTGCCCCGTTATTTTGGTGATGACATATTCGCGGTAGATGGGAATGAGCGACTCCCAGCCTTTGCGGCCGGCCTTAACGAATAGTTTCCAAAGTCCAAAATGGACAAGGACGAGGATGATGGCAAAAACTATATATCCCATATATGTTAGGTTTTGTGCTGTAAACGTTTCTTACTTTTTCTGCTATATGTGCCCGCCAAAGTTAAACATTTCGGTCACTTGGTAAAACCCCGTCCGGCCTTGCACCCATTCCGCCGCCACCACCGCCCCCAAGGCGAATCCAGCGCGACTGTGGGCCGTGTGCTTAAATTCGAGCTGGTCCACTTCCGAACTATAGAGCACGGTATGAGTGCCGGGCACTTCGTCGATGCGGTGGCTCTCAATGAGTAGCTCGTTTGCTTTCGGAACGGCTTCATCGCCCTCGCCGATGAGGTTGTTTATCCATCCCGTTTTGCCGTCGTTGTGACTGATGATGCCTTCGGCAATGGTGATGGCTGTACCACTCGGTGCATCGAGCTTCTGCGTATGGTGAATTTCTTCCACTTGTACATCGTATTGCTTGTACGGATTCATCGCGGCTGCCAGCAATTTGTTGATGTGGAAAAACACGTTGACCCCTATGCTGAAGTTAGAGCCATAGAGCAGCGTTTTGTTACCGTCCAAACACCGTTTTTTTACAGCATCGAGTTGGTCGTACCAACCCGTAGTACCTACGACGATGGGTACTTCGGCGGCAAAACATAAATCAATATTCGCTACCGCGGCTTCCGGCCTGCTGAAATCGATGGCCACGTCAGTTCCGCTCAAATCGGCCGCCGTGATGTCGGCGCGGTTATTTTCGTCGACAATCAGCCGGATGTGATGACCCCGTTTTTGGGCAAAGCGTTCGATAAGCTGCCCCATTTTGCCGTATCCAAGTAATGCGATGTTCATGTTGGTTGTTGTAAATCTTATTTAGTGGTAAGTCTCAAATCTTATGTCTCACATCTAGAACCTCATCCCCACCTTCACACCGACCGTATACGGTTGAGAACGGCTTGCCCAAGACGAGGCGGGGTTGACCAATAATGTCGGGGCAATGTTGAATGCAAGGTCATCATCGATTTCCCATCGGTTTTTGAGCATGGAATTCACATATGCTTCTACCGCTTGGAGGCCCCACCAACCGAGTGTAACGAGAATCGTCAAATCGCGGTTTCGTCGATAAAAATCTTTGGCGCTAATCATATAGTCGGTAATCTGGCTGCCTGCTCCAAGGTGCGGATACTGGGTGTTTGGCGGAATTGCGTGGTTGTTGTTGATGCGGTATTGCACTTCGCCTAAAATGTCGTGGTAATATCGGTTGTTAAACTCAAACACCAGCACAGCAGTCACAAAGCCACCATATATCACCGGTACTTTAATCCACCACCAGCCACCATTAGTGATCTGCCCCCATCCGGGTACCATCAGTGATTGTTTCCAGGGCCTATTGGACATGGCCTCAAGGGCGAGTCTCGCCGAATCCTTGAACACCACTTGCTCTTGTTCAGCTGCTTCGCGTTCTCGCTTTTCCCGCTGCCGCCTTTCCCGGCGGGTTTCGTCGGTGGTGGTGTCTGCCGCGGCGGAGGCCAAACTATCCACTGGCACTGGTATGCTATCGCGCTTAAGGCTGTCGGGCTCCTGTGCTCGGACCATGCCGACAGCTATGAAGGCGAACAGCAAGATGATAAGTAATCGATTCATCACCAGTCCAATAATTCGAGAATCCGGTTCAGATCTTCTTCGGAATGGAAGGGGATCTCAATTGCGCCCCTACCTTTTTTGTCGGGCGCTTTCAACCGTACCCGCGTAGAGAACTTCGATGCCAGGTCATCTTCCACCTTTTGGTATTGGAAAGATAGTGGCGTTCGTTTGGTGCTTTTGGCTGCTCCCTTGTTAGAAAGCCCCTGAACATCGCGTACCAGTTCTTCCGTTTTCCTTACGGAAAGCCCCTTTTTCACAATTTCCCGAAAAACGTAGAGCTGCTTGTCAATCTCCGGAATGTTAATCAATGCCCGCGCGTGGCCCATGCTGAGCTGCCCATCGCGGATGGCCGCTTGTATTACCGGTGGAAGCTTTAGCAACCGGAGATAATTCGCTACCGTCGACCGGTTTTTGCTCACCCGCTCACCAAGTTCTTCTTGGCGAAGGTTGCATTCATCGATCATCCGTTGGAAGCTCAATGCGACCTCCATGGCGTTGAGGTTTTCCCGTTGGATGTTTTCAATGAGCGCCATTTCGAGCATTTGCTGGTCATTGGCGGTGCGTATGTAGGCCGGTATTTCCGTAAGGCCTGCAAGTTTGGCAGCGCGGAAGCGACGTTCGCCGCTAATCAGCTGATAGGTGTCGCCCGCCGCCTGTCGCACGGTGATCGGCTGGATCAGTCCTTGGAGCTTGATGGAGTCTGCCAATTCGCGAAGTGCGTCCTCATCGAAGTCGGTTCGCGGCTGGAATGGGTTGACGACGATTTTTGCGATGGCGACCGTATTGATGCTGGCTGGCACCCGCGGCGCTTTGGTATCGCCCGCCCCTTTGCTCTCGCCCCCTCGATTGTTTACCTCTTCGGAGTCGTCAAGCAACGCACTTAACCCTTTTCCCAAACCGATTTTCCGTTGTTGTGCTGCCATGGTTTACTGTACGCTTACGTGTGCTGTTTCTTCTTTACTGAGTTTGTTTTTCTCCAGAATTTCCCGTGCCAGGTTCAGGTAATTGATGGCTCCTTTGCAGTTTGCGTCGTGCATGATGACGGCAATGCCGAAGCTTGGGGCCTCACTTAGCCGCGTGTTGCGCTGGATGATCGTATCGAACACTAGGTCGTTGAAATGCGTACGTACCTCTTCGACTACCTGGTTCGAAAGCCGCAGTCGTACGTCATACATCGTCAAAAGGATGCCTTCGATCTCGAGGGCAGTGTTGAGCCTGTTCTGTACGATTTTAATGGTATTAAGGAGTTTCCCGAGCCCTTCTAAGGCAAAGTACTCGCACTGCACCGGGATAATAACCGAGTCGGAAGCCGACAGCGCATTGATGGTGATGAGGCCCAATGAGGGGGAGCAATCGATCACGATGAAATCGTATTCATCCTTTACCTCGTTTAAAATGCCCCGCATCTTGTATTCCCTTTCGTGTAGGTTGATCATCTCAATCTCAGCTCCAACCAAGTCGATGTGCGCCGGGAGTAGGTCGAGATTTGGCGTGTCTGTGCCTTGGATGGCCTCGCGTGGGCTTAAATCGTTTACCAGGCATTCATACACACTGGCTTTGACCGTACGGGGGTCATAACCGATGCCAGAAGTTGAGTTCGCCTGCGGATCGGCGTCGACCAACAGCGTCTTGTATTCCAGCACAGCCAAGCTGGCTGCAAGATTAATCGAGGTGGTTGTTTTGCCCACCCCTCCTTTTTGATTAGCTATTGCAATGATTTTACCCATGGGTGATGAAAAATTAGCGCTCTTTTTATTTCGCTCCCCAAAAGTATCCATTAATTCGTACTTTTGGGCATTTTAGTAACTG
>Ga0079224_100005163_pt1 | contig 17097 bp, 15 predicted proteins | sample Stecom2015_FD_80414 | JGI IMG/M metagenome (GOLD analysis project Ga0079224, IMG submission 80414) | Agricultural soil microbial communities from Utah to study Nitrogen management - Steer compost 2015 | ecosystem: Environmental > Terrestrial > Soil > Agricultural land | place: USA: Utah... | reverse complement strand
CGCGCGCGCGGTATCTCCTTAACGTCGCCGCTCAGGCGTCCAGGCCGCGCTTGAGGTCGGCCTTGATATCTTCGAGCGACTCCAGTCCGACCGGCACGCGGATGAGTCCCTCGCTGATGCCCGCCGCCTCGCGCGCTTCGGCCGAAATGCGACCGTGCGTGGTGGTGGCCGGATGGGTGATGGTGGTGCGGGTATCGCCCAGGTTGGCGGTGATGGAAATCATCCGGGTGCTGTCGATGACGCGCCAGGCTGCTTCGCGCCCGCCTTTCACTTCGAACGACAGCATGGCGCCGCCGTTACGCTGTTGCTTGCGTGCCAGTTGGTAGTGCGGGTGCGATTCCAGGCCGGGATAGTTGACGCGCGCGACGCGCGGATGCTTTTCCAGCCATTGGGCGATTGCCAGCGCGTTGGCCGCATGGGCATCCATGCGCAGGCGCAGCGTATCCAGGCCCTTGAGGAGCACCCAGGCATTGAAGGGAGAGAGACTCGGGCCGGTTGTGCGCAGCGCCGGGCCGATGACGTCGGTCACCAGCGCCTTGGAGCCGAGGATTGCGCCGCCCAGCACCCGCCCCTGCCCGTCGATGTATTTGGTCGCGGAGTGCACCACGAGGTCTGCGCCCAACTCCAGCGGGCGCTGCAGCGCGGGCGTGCACAGGCAGTTGTCGACGACCAGCAGCGCGCCGGCTTTGTGCGCGACCTGCTTCAGGGCGGCGATATCGAACACCTCCAGCAGCGGGTTGGAGGGCGTTTCGATGAAAAGCATGCGGGTATTGGGCTTGACGGCCGCGGCAAACGCGCTTGCCTCCGTGCCGGACACGAAGGTGGTTTCAAGGCCGAACTTCGACAGCACGTTGCCGAACAACTGCACCGTCGCGCCGAACACGCCGGCCGAGCAGATGACGTGATCGCCGCCCTTCAACAGGCCCATCACCGTTGCGAGGATGGCCGACATGCCGGAGGACGTCGCGACGCAGGCTTCCGCGCCTTCGAGCGAGGCGAGCCGGTCGGTAAACATGTTCACCGTAGGATTGCTGAAGCGCGAATAGACCGGCCCCTCTTCCGTATGCGCAAAGCGCGCCGCTGCCTGTGCCGCGTTCTTGAACCGGAAACTGGAAGTGAGGAACAGCGCCTCGGAATGCTCATTGAACTGACTGCGCACGGTGCCGGCGCGGATCGCGCGTGTATCGAAATCGAATTCTTCCGTCATTTTCATCCCCAGCGTGATGCCGGACCGGCGGCGCGACGCCCGTCGCGCCCGTTCCGGTCGGCCCAAAAAACAAAACCCGCCCTGCCTGCGGCTAGAACGGGTTCGTGTGCGGGCCATCCCGCGCGATTCCCACGCTTTAGCCGTATTTGTTTGTCGCCCGCCGGTTATCCGGTGCGGCGGCGCCCGCAAGCTGTGCTCAAATCGGCGCTGTCGCGGACCTTAATGCCCACGGTCATGGCTTGTCAAACGGTGGCGTTCTCGTCCGACTCGTCTTCGTTCTCTTCGTCGGGTTGATCGCGCTCGCCGTCGCGGCGGTGTTCGACGTCGTTCAGATACTCGACGGTGACGTCGCCGGTTACGTAACGGCCGTCGAAGCAGGAAGTCTCGAATTCCGTCAGTGCCGGGTTCACTTCACGCACCGAGGCTTCGAGCGCCTCCAAATCCTGGTAGATCACCACATCGGCTTCGATTTCGCGCGCGATCTCCTCTTCGGTGCGACCGGTGGCGATCAGTTCCTGCCGCGTCGGCATGTCGATGCCGTACACGTTGGGAAAGCGCACCGGCGGCGCGGCCGAGGCGAAATAAACTTTGCGCGCACCCGCTTCGCGCGCCATCTGCACGATCTCGCGGCTGGTGGTGCCGCGCACGATGGAGTCGTCGACGATCAGCACGTTCTTGCCCTGGAACTCCATACCGATGGCGTTGAGCTTCTGCCGCACCGAACGTTTGCGCACGTTCTGGCCGGGCATGATGAAGGTGCGGCCGATATAGCGGTTCTTGACGAACCCTTCGCGGTACGAGATGCCCAGGCCCAGCGCCAGTTGCATGGCGATGGGGCGGCTGGTGTCCGGCACAGGAATGACCACGTCGATATCCAGATCCGGGTACTGCTTGCGGATCTTCTTCGCCAGATGCTCGCCCATGCGCAGGCGCGCTTCGTACACTGACACGCCGTCGATGAGGGAATCGGGGCGGGCAAGGTAGACGTGTTCGAAAATGCAGGGCGTCAATCGCGCGTCGTCCACGCACTGCTGACTGTGGAACTCCCCGCTCTCGGTAATGACAATGCACTCGCCCGGCGCGACATCGCGCACGAACTCGAAGCCCATGGCGTCCAGCGCCACGCTTTCGGAAGCGACCATCCATTCTGGACCGTCTTCGGTCTCGTTGCGTCCGATCACCAGGGGACGGATACCGTGCGGATCGCGGAAGGCCACCAGGCCGAGGCCGGCGATCATGCTGACCACCGCATAGGCGCCTTTGCAGCGCCGATGGACCTTGGCGACGGTCTTGAAGACCGTCTCCGGATCGAGCTGAAAACCGGTCGCCGTCAGTTCCAATTCGTGCGCGAAGACATTGAGCAGCACTTCCGAGTCGGAACTGGTATTGATGTGACGCCGGTCGAGCTGAAACATCTCCCGCTTCAGTTGCTCGGCATTTGTGAGGTTGCCGTTGTGGCCGAGCACGATGCCGAAAGGCGAGTTGACGTAGAAGGGCTGCGCCTCATCGGCATTCCTGGCAGAGCCGGCCGTGGGGTAGCGGCAGTGGCCGATGCCGATATTGCCGGGCAGCGAACGCATGTTGCGCGTGCGGAACACGTCGCGCACCAGACCGGGCGCCTTGTGCATATGGAACATCTTGCCTTCGGAGGTCACGATGCCCGCCGCGTCCTGGCCGCGATGCTGCAGCACCAGCAAGCCGTCGTACAGCAACTGGTTGACCGGGCTCTTGCCTACGACCCCTACGATTCCACACATTTGTCAGCTACTCCGTCGTTGCCCTAGCGATAGCGGATTCGCGCCGCAATCTCTTCGGGCAGATAGGCTCGCGCCATGATTGCCGCCGTCTCCAAAGGTCCCTTCAACTGCGCGCCCTGCCATGCGGGATCGCGGGGCAGCGGCGTCATGCCGGCCAGCAACACGGCGATCAGCACGATCACGCCTCCGCGCACAAAACCGAACAGGCCACCCAGCGTGCGATCCAGCGGACCCAAACCGATCGCCCGCACCAGTTTGGACAGCAGCGAGGCGGCAAGTGCTGCAACGACCAGCACCAGCACGAAAATCAGCGCGGCTGCGAGCAGATGCCGCACCAGCGGCGTGGTGAAATCCGCCGGCATCGCCGCGGCGATGTCGGCCGCAAACAGCACCGCGATTACGCCTGCCACGACCCAGCCGACCAGCGCCAGCACCTCGCGGATGAAGCCGCGCCACAGGCCCAGCATCGCCGATATGCCGAGTACCGCGATGACGGCCCAGTCGACCCAGGTCATCGGGTCGTGACGTTGCCCGGTTTCAGGCCCATTTCACGCAAACGCGCGTGCACTTTTTCCGCCTCGGCCTTGCTGGCGTAGGGGCCGGCTCGCACACGCGTGTATTGCCCGGAAGCGGTCTTGACCGGTTCCGTATAGCTTTCCAGACCGGCCAGACTCAACTTGGCCTGCAGTTCCTTGACGTTGCCTTCGGTGGAGAGGGTAGCGACGGGCACGACATAGGCCTCGCCTTTCGCGGCGGCCGGCTTATCGGCTTTGGCCTCGGGCTTGGATCCGGCGGGCGGCGTGGCCGGCTTGGCCGTCTGCTTGGGCGTTTCGGCTTGGGGTGCCGCTGCCGGAGCCTCAACCGCCGGCGCCGGCGCGGCCGGCTGCTCGGGTGCGGGGCCCTCCGTCTGCGGCGGCACGACAGGCAGCGGCCGCTCGTCGGGCTGGGGAATTTCGACTTCGAGCGTGGTCTCGACCGGCTGCGGCTCGAGATCCATGATCCACGGCGGCACGATGACGAGAAACAGCACCAACGCAATGGCGCCGATCAGCCTGCGCCGTGCACGTCGTTTCAAATCCAGCGCCTCGTCTGCATGCGCCATAGGGTTTCCTGTCCGGTTCAGCGCGCCGCCGGTGCAGGCGACTCGGGCATCGCCATGACATCGGCCACGGTGTAGAACGATCCGAAGACCAAAATTCTATCACTCTCCGTGGCGGCCTCCTGCGCGCGCGCATAGGCCTCATGCGGCGTGGCGCATTGTTCGATCGGACCTTCCGCGCCCGCTTGTCGGATGGCCTCCTCCAGTTCGGCAGCGGTCGCGCCGCGTGGATTGCCGAGGGTCGCGACGTACCAGACATCGACGCGGTCCTTGAGGTGCGCGAATACGCCGCCGATGTCCTTGTCCTTCAGCATGCCGACGACGGCAATGGTGCGGCGGTAACCGGGCATGGCGATGAGGTTTTCGCGCAGCACCGCCGCGGCATGGGGGTTGTGCGCGACGTCGAATATCCGCGTCGGCCGTCCGGGCAGCACCTGGAAGCGGCCGGGCAGTTGTGCCGCGAGCAGGCCGGTGCGGATGTGCTGCGCGCTGACGGGCAGGCGCTCGTGCATGGCCTCTAGCGCGGCCAGACAGGCCGCCGCGTTCAACAGTTGATTCGCACCGCGCAGCGCAGGATAAGGCAGGCCGCTGCGGCGCCCTTTCTCGCCCCAGTAAAGCCACTGGCTGCGATCGCCTTCATAGCCGAAATCGCGACCGATCAGACGCAGGTCGGCGCCGATCGCCTGTGCGTGCTCGACCAGCCGTTGCGGCGGCTGTGGATCGCTGCAGATCGCCGGCCGGCCGGGACGGTAGATATGCGCCTTCTCCCACCCGATTTGCTCGCGCGAGTCGCCCAGATAGTCGACGTGATCCACATCGACGCTGGTGATGATCGAGCAGTCCGGATCGAAGACATTGACCGCATCCAGCCGCCCGCCCAGTCCCACTTCGAGGACGAGCGCATCGAGGCCCGCACGCGAGAACGTCACCCAGGCCGCAAGCGTCGTGTATTCGAAGTAGGTCAGTTGCACATCGCCCCGCGCCGCCTCCACGGCTTCGAAGCCGGCGATCAGGTCCGCGTCGCCTGCTTCCGCGCCGTCGATCTGTACGCGCTCGTTGTAGCGGACCAGATGCGGCGAGAGGTATTTGCCGACACGGTAACCGCCCGCATGCAGGATCGCCTCGAGCATGGTGCAGGTCGAGCCCTTGCCGTTGGTACCGCCGACGATGAACAGCGGACAGAATTTCGGGATGTCGAGCACAGCCTGGACACGCTGCACGCGTTCCAGGCCAAGATCGATGGTGGCGGGGTGCAGGCGCTCGATATAGTCGAGCCAGCCTGCCAGATCGGTGGGAAGTGACACGTTGGCGCTGCTTAAACGGTCGGTGCGGGAATGCGCATCAACAGGGTGATGAGGGAAGCCAGACGTTCGCGCATCTGGCGCCGATCGACGATGAGATCGATAGCGCCTTTTTCCAGCAGTAACTCGGCGCGCTGAAAGCCTTCGGGGAGTTTTTCGCGCACGGTCTGTTCGATCACGCGCGGCCCGGCGAAGCCGACGAGCGCCTTGGGCTCGGCAATGACCACGTCGCCGAGGAAGGCGAAGCTGGCCGACACGCCGCCCATGGTGGGATCGGTGAGCACGGAAATGAACGGCAGCTTGCGCTCGGACAGCTTGGTGAGCGCCGCGGTCGTCTTGGTCATCTGCATGAGCGACAGCAGGCCTTCCTGCATGCGCGCGCCGCCCGACGCGGTAAAGCAGACGAAAGGCAGATTCTGTTCGAGGCAGGCGTGCACGCCGCGCACGAAGCGCTCGCCCACCACCGAGCCCATCGATCCGCCCATGAAATCGAATTCGAAAGCGGCGGCGACGAGCGGCACCTGCATGACGCAGCCCTGCATGACCACCAGCGCGTCGGTCTCGCCGCTGTGCCGCATGGCGTCGCGCAGGCGGTCCGGATAGCGTTTGGAATCCTTGAACTTGAGCGCGTCGACCGGCTCGACTTCCGCGCCGATTTCAAAGCGGCCTTCGGGATCGAGCAGCAGATCCAGGCGCGCTCGTCCGGACAGGCGGCCGTGATGTCCGCACTTCGGGCAGACGGAAGCGTTGTTCTCCAGATCGGTGGTGTACAGCACCGAGTCGCATTCCGGACATTTGTGCCACAACCCTTCCGGCACCGAACGGCGCCCGCCGGCGCCGTTGCGCTGTATTTTCGGCGGCAACAGTTTTTGTAGCCAACTCATGGTCGATCCAGTGCCTCTCTGATTGCAGCGACGAAGCGGCGCGCCTGTTCCACCGCGGCGCCTTCGCCTGCGTCCTCCATTGTCTGTATCAAGCGGCTGCCGATGACCACCGCATCGGCGGCGCGTCCGATCGCGCGCGCCGTCTCGCCGTCGCGTATGCCGAAGCCCACGCCCAGGGGCAGACGAGTGTGCTTGCGAATTTCCGCGAGCTTGCGCGCAACCTCGTCCACATCCAGCGTATCCGCACCGGTCACGCCCTTGAGCGAGACGTAATAGATGTAGCCGCTGGCCAGTTGCGCGACTCGCGCGATGCGTGCCTCGGTGGATGTCGGTGCGAGCAGAAAAATGATGTCGATGCCGGCCTGCTTCGCCAGTGCCGCGAACTCGCCGCATTCCTCCGGCGGGTAATCCACCACCAGCACGCCGTCGACGCCGGCTTTGGCCGCTTCCTCGACGAAACGCGCCGCGCCCATCGCTTCGATGGGGTTGGCATAACCCATGAACACCACGCCGGTCTGCTGATCCTGTTGGCGAAAGCGGCGCACATAGTCGAGCACGGTATGCAGGCCGACGCCCTGCTTGAGTGCGCGTTCGCTGGCGCGCTGGATGACCGGGCCGTCGGCCATCGGATCGGAAAACGGGATACCCAGTTCGATGACATCCGAGCCCGCTTCGGCCAGCGCATGCATCAGCGCCACGGTATCGCCGCCGGCCGGGTCGCCGGCCGTAATGAACGGGATCAGCGCCTTGCGGCCCTCCCGCCCCAGTTTTTCGAAAATTGTTGTGAGTCTCGACATTCGGAAAACGCCGCGCGGCGCAGCGCCTTGGATGGTTAGAAGCGGATGCCCGATTTCTCCGCGACGGTGTGCATGTCCTTGTCGCCGCGCCCCGAGAGATTCACCAGCAGCACCTTGTCGCGCGCAAGCGTCGGCGCGAGCTTCGTCGCGTAAGCCAGCGCATGACTGGATTCGAGCGCGGGAATGATGCCCTCGTAGTGGCAGCAGTCGTGAAACGCCTTGAGCGCCTCGTCGTCGGTGATGGTCACGTATTCGGCGCGCGCGCTGTCTTTCAGCCACGCATGCTCGGGTCCGACGCCGGGATAGTCGAGCCCGGCGGACACCGAATGCGTTTCGATGATCTGGCCGTTCTCGTCCTGCAATAGATAGGTGCGGTTACCGTGCAGCACGCCCGGCTTGCCCGCGGTGAGCGAAGCGGCATGCTTGCCGCTGTCGAGCCCGTACCCCGCCGCTTCGACGCCGATGAGACGCACGCTTTCATGTGCGATATAGGGATGGAAAATGCCCATGGCGTTGGAGCCGCCGCCGACGCAGGCGATCACCGCATCGGGCTGCCGGCCGATCATTTCCGGCATCTGCGTGAGACACTCCTCGCCGATCACCGACTGGAAATCGCGCACCATCATCGGGTACGGATGCGGCCCGGCGACGGTGCCGATGATGTAGAAGGTGTTGTGAATGTTAGTGACCCAGTCGCGCATCGCTTCATTGAGCGCATCCTTGAGTGTCTTCGAGCCGGACTCCACCGGCACGACAGTCGCACCGAGCAGCTTCATGCGGTAGACGTTGGCGGCCTGGCGCTTGACGTCTTCGGAGCCCATGTACACCACGCATTCCATGCCGTAGCGCGCGGCGACGGTTGCGGTCGCCACACCGTGCTGGCCGGCGCCGGTTTCGGCAATCACGCGCGGCTTGCCCATGCGCTTGGCGAGCAGCGCCTGGCCGATGGTGTTGTTCACCTTGTGCGCGCCGGTGTGATTGAGGTCTTCGCGCTTGAGATAGATCTGCGCGCCGCCCAGTTGTTCGGACCAGCGCTTGGCGTGATAGATGGGGCTCGGCCGGCCGACGAAGTGTTTCAGTTCGTATTCGAACTCGGCGACGAATTCCGGGTCCTCGCGATAGCGCTCATAGGCGGCGCACAGTTCGTCGAGCGCGTGCACCAGGGTTTCGGCGACGAAACTGCCGCCATAAGGGCCGAAGTGGCCCCGCTCATCCGGTAGGTCATACGGTTGCATGATTCATCCCTGCACGCACTGCCGCGATAAACGCGGCAATCAATTGCTCGTCCTTCCGCCCCTTGGCGCTTTCCACGCCGCTCGATACATCGACGGCCCAGGGACGGACGCGGCGAACGGCTTCGGCCACGTTGTCCGGCGTCAATCCGCCGGAGAGGACGAGCGGCTTGGCGAGCTTTCCGGGAATCAGATTCCAGTCGAAAGCTTCCCCCGTCCCGCCGTACGCATCGTCGCGATAGGCATCCAGCAGCCACCCGGCTGCCGAGTCGTAGGAAGCCAAGTATTCTAGCAAATCCATGCCCGGCCTTACCCGCGCGGCCTTGAGGTAGGGCACGCCGAAACCGGCGCAAAAGTCCGGCGTCTCGTCGCCGTGAAACTGCAGCAGCGGCACGGGGCACGCTTCCAGCACGCGTGCCACCTCCGCCTGCGACGGATTGACGAACAGGGCCACAGCGGCAACGAAGGGCGGCAGAGCGGCGACGATCTCGCGCGCGCGCTCGATCGAGACATGGCGCGGGCTCGGCTCGTAAAACACCAACCCGACGGCATCGGCGCCCATGCGCGCCGCCGCTTGCGCGTGCGCGACTTCGCGAATGCCGCAAATCTTGATTCGGGTATGCATGGTCAGGGTCAGACGGCGAGAGGCAGGATCATAGGCGCGAATGCCGGCAGACGCCATGTGTCCGGGTAGCGCACCTCCGTCAGATAGAGTCCGGCCGGCGAGAAGGTCGGCGCCGCGGCGCTGCGATCGCGCTGCGCAAGCAGTTCACGCATCCACTCGGGCGGCTGCGCGCCCTTGCCCACATACACCAGCGAGCCGACGAGGTTGCGCACCATGTGATGCAGGAAGGCGTTGGCGGTGAACCGGAAGACTACGTACGGGCCGTGTGTAGATACGTTCACCGCCTGCATCACGCGGACGGGATGTGCCGCCTGGCATTCGGCCGAACGAAAGGCGCTGAAGTCGTGCTCGCCCAGCAGCAGTTTCGCGGCGCGCTGCATCGCCACGACATCCAGCGGGCGGTGGAACCAGCCAACCTGCCGCGCATGCAGGGCCGGCCGTACGGGATGGTTGTAGAGCACGTACACGTAGGTGCGCGCAACGGCGGAGAAACGCGCATGGAAATCCTCATCGACCTCGCAGGCCCACTGCACCGCGACGCTCTCCGGCAAATGCGCGTTCGTGCCGCGGACCCAGGCCGAAAGCGGCCGTTCCGCCATCGTGTCGAAGTGACAGACTTGCGCGGCCGCATGCACGCCGGCATCGGTCCGCCCGGCCGCCACGACGCGCACAGGACCATCGGCCACGGCCGCCAGCGCAGCTTCCAGCCGGTCCTGTACCGTGTTTCCCGCGGGCTGCGATTGCCAGCCCGCAAACGGCGCGCCGTCGTAGCTCAGACCCAGTGCGATTCTCAATGGATGGATGAACCCGGAAAAATGAAGGCCGCACAAGCGGCCTTCCGATCTTAGGAAATCCCCGAAGCATCGGGGAAGCGGCGATCAGCCGATCGTTTCGAGCATACTGCGCGCCTGCTCCTGCTGGGCAGCGTCCCCTTCCTTGAGGACTTCGTTCAGCAGTTCGCGTGCGCCGTCCTTGTCGCCCATCTCCTCGTAAGCCTTGGCCAGGTCGAGTTTGGTGGCGACCTCCTGGTAGGTGGCGTCGCCCGCATCGCCGGCGTCCAGGTCGAGGCTCAGGCCGCTCAAATCGACGGCGGGCACCTCGGCCTTGGGTGTTTCGGCAGCCGGTTCGTCCAGCTTGAAGTCCAGTCCTGCATCCAGGTCGGGCTTGCGCGCATCCTTCGGCTCGAGAGTCGGTGCGCCCAGATCGATGTCCAGGGACTGCGATTCGCTCAGATCGCTCACGGCCTTCTTCGTCTCGGCGTCCATGATGAAGGTACCGCTGGGCGAAAAGTCCATCGGCTCCTCCGTCTTGGGGCCGGCCGGCGTATCGCCCAGGTTCAGGTCCAGATCGAGATCCAGGGCCTGCGAAACACTGGGCTCGACCGGCAGATCGGGCACAGCCGGCGCGGCGGGTGCAGCCGCGGAATCGGTGTTCAGATCGAGATCGAGCATCGGCATGGGCGGCGCGGCTTCCTCGGGCGTCGTTGCAGCCGGCGCCGCCGCGGTGGGCTCGGCCGGCGCGGCTTCGGGCGCGGGCGCTGCGAACGCTGCCGCAGCAGGCTCGGCTGCCGGCGGAGCCTCGGCCGCCTGCTGCGCGCCATACAAACTGTTGTTGGGATCGATGGAGCGACCCAGGGTCACGACCTTCTCCCAATCGGCGCCCTGCCCGCCGGTGGCAGCGTAGATTTCCGTGGCCGTCGTTTCGAAGGCCTTGAGATCTTTGCGCGCGGCATAGATTTCCAGCAGCTTGAGCCGGACGGCCAGACGGCTGGGGTCCTTCTGCAGCGCTTCCTTGAGGATTTCCTCGGCTTGCGCATCGCGGCCGTAAGCCATGTACACGTCGGCTTCGGCGACAGGATCGACTTCCTCGGTATCGATGGAGCCGATTGCGCTCTGGCTGAAGTCGGTCTGCAGCGAACTGGCGCCGGTATCGATGTTGCGACCGCCGGTGGTGCCGAACACCGAACTGGAATCGGTGGTCGTCATGCCGATCAGGCTGTTGTCGAGCGTGGCGGCGCGACGGCGACGATAGATCATCAGGCCGAGCAACAGGGCCAGCGCCGCACCCAGCGCGCCGGCAGGAAGCAGCGGATCGTCCAGGATCGTATCGAGGAAACTCGGTTCCGGCATCGCCGCAGGCTGCGCGACGGGCTTTTTCTTCGCCCGCTTGGGCTTCTCGGCCTCGGGCTCGGGTTCGGGCTTTGCGATGGCCGTCGCAGCGTCCGCAGTCGGCTGGGTCGCCTCGGCGGCCGCCGGCTCGACGGCGGGCGTTTCGGCAACCGGTTCGGCGCTGGGCGCTTCGGCAGGCGCCGGCGTCGACGCCTCGGTCTCGGTCACCGGGGCAGCAGGCGCCTCGGCAACCGGTTCGGCAGGGGTTTCGGCCGGGGCGTCGGCCGGGACGGACGCCGTCTGGGCCTGTTGCTGCAATTGCGCCAGTTGCTCGTTCTTCAGTTCCAGCAGCTTCTGCAAATCGCTCAGGTTGCGTTCCAGCTGGGTGACGCGCTCATTCGCTTCGCGCAAAGCATTTGCCGTCGCTGCCGCATCATCGCCGCTTGCAAGACCGGCAGTGGTCCCGCCGCCTTCGGCGCTCTTGGACAGGCGCAGTTCATCCTGCGGCGCTTCCGCCGGCGCGGGCGGCTCCTGAACTTGCGTGGTGATGCGGCCGGACGCCTGCTGCTGGCTGGCGGAGCCGGTCGCTTCCGCCGCAGCAACTTCCGCCGCGATCCGCGCGCGGTATTCGGCAAATTCGCGCGTATGCGTGTTCACCACGCGGACCGCCTCGTTCTGGTCGATCCGCTGAACGCTTTCCGCGTCCGGGATGCGCAGGATCTTGCCCTCGCGCACCAGGTTCATATTCTTGGCGATAAAGGCGTCTTCGTTGGCTCGCTGCAGCGCCACCAGCATCTGCTGGAGGCTCACATCCGCAGGCTTGTACGCCATGGCGATTTTCGACAGCGTATCGCCGGCTTTGACTTCATGGGTCGCAGGCTGCGAGGGGGTCTGGTCCGAGGACGCCTGCGACGGCGCCGTAGCGGTCGCCGGCTGCTCGGCAGCGGCAGGCGCGGCCTGAGCGGCCGCCACCGGGGCGCGCGACGACTCGCCTTCGATCGGCTTTGCAGCCGGTGCCGGCTCGGCGGGCGCGGGTTGCGCCACTGTGACGGGCGCGGCGACGATCGGCGTCGGTCCCGCGTAGCCGACCGGGTCGAGCAGGAAGGTGTACTGACGAACCAGATTGCCGCTGGCGGAATCGAGTTCCACCAGCACGTCGACGAACGGCTCGTCGACCGGCTGTTCGCTGCGCAGCGTGATCACCGCACCGCCGTTGCGGGGTTCGATGGCGGCGCGCAGATGGGGAATGACGCTGCCGTACTCGACACCCGCCCGGCGGAACACCTCGGGAGCGGCGACGCGCGCATTGAGCGAGGCAAGTTCGCCTTTCTGCAAGGCGACCACATCGATTTCGACCTTGAGTGGCTGACCGAGCGAAGACAGCACACTGAGCTTGCCCAGACCGGCCGCGTGCACAAGCACCGGCGACAGCAGCAGGAGCGAACTGGCAAGCAGTTTAGTTGTTGTATTCAAGGGATTTCCCACTGCAAATCCTTGGGATGTGGACCAGAGGCAACGAAAATAGCATCAGGGGTTTAGCCCCGCAAGCTAAGCCAACGGCTTAAATCCGCCTTTAGCCAAAAAGTTCTCGAAAGGCCGGGCCCCTCGCACACGCCATAGGAAATATGTCGCCGTCATGACTCTTCGGGACATGGCGCGCCGGGCGTCCGACAAAAAAGAAGGGAAGCCCGCAGGCTTCCCTCGCGTTACTCCAAACGAATCAGGCGGCGCGTGCTGCGGCCGGGGCGGTTTGCGTCGCGTCGCGCTCGAGCAGGATGCGCAGCATGCGGCGCAGCGGTTCGGCCGCACCCCACAGCAACTGATCGCCGATGACGAAGGCGGAGACGTACTCGGGCCCCATGTTGAGCTTGCGCACACGCCCCACGCCGATGTCGAGGCCGCCGGTAATGGATGCGGGCGTCAGTTCTCGCTCCGTGGCCGAGCGCTCGTTCGGCACCCATTTCACCCACGGGTTGCCGGACTTGATGACGTGCTCGATTTCCTCGAGCGGCACATCCTTCTTCAGCTTGATCGTCAGCGCCAGGCTGTGGCAGCGCATCGCGCCGATGCGGACGCAAATGCCGTCGACGGGAACGGTCTCGCTGGTGCCGAGGATCTTGTTGACCTCGGCCTGCCCCTTCCATTCCTCCCTGGATTGGCCGCCGTCCACCTGCTTGTCGATCCAGGGAATGAGGCCGCCCGCCAGCGGCGCGGGGAAGTACTCGCGCGGCACATCCTCACGAATGATCTGCGCGACTTTGCGGTCGATGTCGAGAATCGCCGATGCGGGATTGGCCAGCTCGTCGGCCACGCCGGCATGGATGACGCCCATGCCCTTGAGCAGTTCACGCATGTGGTTCGCGCCGCCGCCCGAAGCCGCCTGATAGGTCATGGAGCTCACCCATTCCACCAGTCCTTCGCGGAACAGGCTGCCCACCCCCATCAGCAGGATGGAGTTGGTGCAGTTGCCGCCGATGTAGTTGCGCACGCCCTGCTTGAGCGCACCGTCGATGACGTGCTGGTTGACCGGGTCGAGAATAATGACGGCGTCGTCTTCCATGCGCAGGGCGGAAGCGGCGTCGATCCAGTAGCCCTTCCACCCGGCCGCGCGCAGCTTGGGGAAGACCTCGTTGGTGTAGTCGCCGCCCTGGCAGGTGATGACGATATCCATCGCCTTCAGCTCGTCGATGCTGCGCGCATCCTTCAGCGCCCCGCTCGACTTGCCGCCGAAGGTCGGCGCCTGGCCGCCCACATTGGAAGTCGTGAAGAACACCGGATCGATCAGATCGAAATCGCGTTCTTCTTCCATGCGCTGCATGAGCACAGAACCGACCATGCCGCGCCAACCCACCAACCCTACCTTTTTCATCACCGCTGTCCCATAAGTTTCTTGCTTCAGTGGCGCGGCATCGTCCGCGCCCGCCCTGCCCCGCTTCAATTCAGGGCGGCCACCACCGCGTCGCCCATTTCTCCGGTGCCGACCTTGGTCGTGCCCGGCTCATAAATGTCCGCCGTCCGCAGCCCTTGTGCAAGCACTTTGCGCACGGCCGCCTCGACCCTGTCCGCCGCCGCATCCTGATTAAGGCTGTAGCGCAGCATCATCGCCGCCGAAAGAATGGTCGCCAGCGGATTGGCGAGGTCCTTGCCCGCGATGTCCGGCGCCGACCCGTGGATCGGCTCGTACAGACCCTTGCCGTTCGCGTCGAGCGAGGCGGAGGCCAGCATGCCGATGGAGCCGCCGAGCATCGAGGCTTCGTCGGACAGGATGTCGCCGAACAGGTTGCCCGTCACAATGACGTCGAACTGCTTCGGATTGCGCACCAACTGCATCGCAGCGTTATCCACGTACATGTGCGACAACTCGACATCCGGATATTCCTTGCCGATCCCCGTAACGACCTCGCGCCACAGTTGCGAGGTTTCCAGCACATTGGCCTTGTCGACCGAGCACAGCCGCTTGCCGCGCTTGCGCGCCGCCTTGAAGCCCACATGTGCGATGCGTGCAATTTCGGACTCGCGATAGTGCATGGTGTCGTAGCCTTCGCGTTCCCCATCGACCATGCGGAGGCCGCGCGGCTGGCCGAAATAGATGTCGCCGGTGAGTTCGCGCACGATCAGCAGATCGAGGCCGGACACGATTTCCGGCCGCAGGGTGGAACTGCTTACCAGTTCCGCGTGCATGGTCGCCGGGCGCAGGTTGGCGAACAACTGCAGCGCCTGACGGAGGCGCAGGATCGATTGCTCAGGCCGCTTCGCCCGCTCCAGCGTGTCGTAGCGCGGATCGCCGATGGCGCCGAACAGGATGGCATCGGCTTCCCGGGCGAGCTTGAGGGTCGCTTCCGGCAGCGGATCGCCCGCCGCTTCGTAACCTGCGCCGCCGACCGGCGCTTCCTCGAACGTCAGTCCGAGGTCGAGCGCGCGCAACACTTTCATCGCCTGCGCGACGATTTCCTTGCCGATCCCGTCCCCGGGCAATACCGCGATTTTCATAGTTGATTCCCGTCTACTCTTCAGGCGAACAGCCAGGGCTGTTCCGCCCGGCGGCGTTCTTCGAAAGCCTTGATCTTGTCGGCATGACGCAGCGTCAGGCCGATGTCGTCCAGTCCGTTCAGCAGGCAATACTTGCGGAAGGGGTCGATCTCAAAGCGTATTTCCTTCGTGCCGTCCGCATAGGCGATGCGCTGCCCTTCCAGGTCGATCACCAGTTCGAAGCCCGAGGCAGCGAAGGTATCGTTGAACAGCTCGTCGACCTGCGCCTCGCTCAGCACGATGGGCAGCAGTCCGTTCTTGAAACTGTTGTTGTAGAAGATTTCCGCGAAGGACGGCGCGATCACGGCGCGAAAGCCGTAGTCCACCAGCGCCCAGGGCGCGTGCTCGCGCGAACTGCCGCAGCCGAAGTTCTCGCGCGCGAGCAGGATCGTGGCGCCCTGATAGCGCGGCTGGTTCAGCACGAAATCCGGATTGAGCGGGCGCTTGCTATTGTCGCTGTCCGGCTGACCGACATCGAGATAGCGCCAGCCGTCGAACAGGTTCGGCCCGAAGCCCGTGCGCTTGATGGATTTGAGGAACTGCTTCGGGATGATCGCGTCGGTATCGACGTTCGCCCGATCGAGCGGGGCGACCAGTCCGCGATGCACGGTGAATTTTTCCATTGCTGCGTTCTCAGTAATTGCGCTTCTGTGCGGCTTTGCGTTCGATCTTGTCGCCCAGCTTTTCGACATCGCGACCAAAGCCTTCCACGGTGTTGCAGCCCGCCACGAAGGCGACGAGGATGCCAAGCAGCGTCACTTGTTTGAGTTGTTTGAGCATCGCGTACTCCAGAACCTCTACCTATTGCCAGTTACGCACATCGACGAAACGGCCCGCGACCGCCGCGGCGGCCGCCATTTCAGGACTCACCAGATGCGTGCGCCCGCCCGCACCCTGCCGGCCTTCGAAGTTCCGGTTGGAGGTCGAGGCACAGCGCTCGCCCGGCTGCAATTGATCGGCATTCATGCCCAGACACATCGAGCAGCCCGGCTCGCGCCATTCGAAGCCCGCGTCCTTGAAAATGCGGTCCAGGCCTTCCTGCTCGGCCTGTGCCTTCACCAGACCCGAGCCGGGGACCACCATGGCGAGCTTGACGTTGTCCGCCAGTTTGCGGCCGCGCACGACCTCGGCGGCGGCGCGCAGATCCTCGATACGCGAGTTGGTACAGGAACCGATGAACACCTTGTCGATCGCGATCTCTGTCATGGGCGTGTTGGGCGCAAGGCCCATGTAGTGCAGCGCGCGCTCCATGCCTTCGCGCTTGACCGGGTCGCTCTCCTGCGCCGGATCGGGCACGCGGCCGTCGACGGTGGTGACCATCTCCGGCGAGGTGCCCCAGGTGACCTGCGGCTTGATCCGGGTGACATCGATGTTCACCACGCGATCGAAGTGCGCGCCCTCGTCGCTGTGCAAAGTGCGCCAATACTCGACCGCGCGATCCCATTGCTCGCCGCGCGGCGCGAAGGGGCGGCCCTTGAGAAATTCGAAGGTGGTTTCGTCGGCGGCCACCATGCCGCTGCGCGCGCCGGCCTCGATCGCCATGTTGCAAAGCGTCATCCGTCCGGCCATGGACAGCGCGCGCACGGCCGGACCGCCGTACTCGATCGCATAGCCCGTGCCGCCCGCGGTGCCGATCTCGCCGATCATGGCAAGGATCATGTCCTTGGCCGTCACGCCGCGCGGCAATTCGCCGTCGAACCAGACCAGCATGTTCTTCGACTTCTTTGCCAGCAGGCATTGCGTGGCCAGCACGTGCTCGACTTCGGAGGTGCCGATGCCGTGCGCCAGGCAGGCAAACGCACCGTGTGTGCTGGTGTGGCTGTCGCCACAGACGACCGTCATGCCGGGCAGCGTCGCGCCCTGCTCCGGGCCGATGACATGCACGATGCCCTGGCGCCGATCGTTCATGCCGAATTGGGTGATGCCGAACTCGGCGCAGTTCTGGTCCAGGGTCTGCACCTGTACGCGCGCCACCGGATCGTCGATACCACCCGAGCGGTCGGTGGTCGGTACGTTGTGATCGACGGTGGCCAGATTGGCGCTGATGCGCCAGGGCTT
>Ga0079224_100005162_pt1 | contig 17098 bp, 14 predicted proteins | sample Stecom2015_FD_80414 | JGI IMG/M metagenome (GOLD analysis project Ga0079224, IMG submission 80414) | Agricultural soil microbial communities from Utah to study Nitrogen management - Steer compost 2015 | ecosystem: Environmental > Terrestrial > Soil > Agricultural land | place: USA: Utah... | reverse complement strand
CCCTTCGACAGGCTTAGGGACGGGGGTACTGGTGACTAGTAAGGAAAGAATTACGCACATGGATTTCGTTCGAATTATTCTGCATCTGCGCCGAGAACTACCTTACGAACGTTTGCTAATTTAGCCTCCTTCCTGTAGTATTGAATAGGGTTTAGCCGTTATGGTTCAGGATTACAGTAAATACACGCCCGAGGATTTCAAGGTCTGGAAGCTGCTTTATGAACGTCTGATGCCCCATTTGCCCGGGGCTGCCGTTCCGGAATACCTGGAAGGAATCCGGCGGGTAAACTTTGTGGCGGACAGAATCCCGAACTTCGACGAGACAAACCGCCTCCTCGCATCCTGGACGGGCTGGGAATTGGAAGTGGTGCCCGGACTCATTCCCGACAAGGACTTCTTTGAGCTCCTCGCCAACAAACGCTTCCCCGCCAGTACCTGGCTCCGCAAACTCAGCGAACTCGACTACCTGGAGGAACCCGACATGTTTCACGACGTCTTCGGGCACGTTCCGCTCCTCACCAATGAGCACCTCGTTTCCTACCTTCAGGAACTCAGCAAGATTGCCCTGAGGCACATCGATGACCCGTACGCTATCGAATTGTTGTCGCGCATATACTGGTTTACCGTGGAGTTCGGATTAATTCAAACCCATGATGGGCTTAGGATCTACGGCGCTGGCATCTTAAGCTCGAAGGGAGAGACATGGTATTCGTTGAACGACCCCAAACCCGCACGTCATCCTTTCGACGTGACTCATATCCTGGATACACCTTTTCGCAAGGATGAATATCAAAAGGAGTACTTCATCATTGAAGGATTCGATCAACTCTCGGCGTGTATTCCCGAACTGGATCGCGTGCTGAATTAAAAAGTTTCCGCGAAAGATTGAAGATCAACTTCCTGCTGTACCTCCCGTAATTTCGATTTCTGTACGCCGGTTGATTTCGCGACCTCCTTCTTCGTCGTCGTTCGATACAATAGGCCGCTCAGATCCGTAACCTTTGGCGGTGAGCCGCGACGGGTCAATTCCTTTTGATACGAGGTAATCGACCACCGCAGTGGCTCTTTGAAGCGAAAGCACTTTGTTGGCCGCTGCCGTGCCTGTATTGTCGGTGTGCCCGTTGATGCGTACCTGCAGGGCAGGGTTTGCCGCCAGCAGTTCGCGAATCTTTTCGATTTCAGCAATGGACTCAGGTTTTAACGTTGCCTTGCCAGTGTCAAAGAAAATGTTCTTCAGCACTACCTTGTTACCAATTTCGGCACGCACCATGATAATGTGTGTGTCGATTTCCTGGAATTCAGCAAACTTCGGAACGTTAAAGTTGATGGAGTTGAACAAATATCCCGGTCGTTCGGTAGCAACACCGTAGTTTCCACCGTGCGGGATCGTCAATTCAAAATCGCCGGTAACGGGATCTGAGCTGATACGTGATAGCACTTTTCCAGTCGCGTTATCAATAAGCGATAACGTAGCACCCAACGGCTCGGCCGTGTTTTCGTCAATTACCTTACCCCGCAGCAGCGTCACGATGCGCTGTGCCTTGTGTTGCTCAACGATGGGATCAACAAAATCTTCAGGTGGCTTTTCGTTCTTCGGAGTCGCCACGACAACTGGCTCGGGCTGTGGTTTGGGCTTGTATTTCGGTTCAAGGAATGTGATCGAATAGATATCCGCATCGCCCATCCCGCCTTCCTTAAGGGTTGAATAATACCCTTTCTTTTTATCCGCGGAGATCGTGAAAAAGCCATCGTATTCCCATGTATTGATGGGCCACCCAATGTTTTCAGGCTTGGTCCACTTACCGTCTTTGAACTCGGTCACAAAGATGTCTGCGTTGCCAAGCGTCGGGTGACCGTCCGACGAAAAATACAGCGTCACCCCATCAGGGTGTATGAAAGGGGCGTCTTCGTTGCCGGGCGTGTTAATGAGGGGTCCGAGGTTCACCGCCTTGCCCCATTCGCCTTTAGAATCCAGTTCGCTTTTGTAAAGGTCAAGTTCGCCATAGCCTCCGGGGCGGTTGCTCGCAAAGTAAAGTGTCTTTCCGTCAGCTGTAATGCTCGCGCTGGTCTCCCAAAAGAGCGCGGTGTTGATGTTCCGATTCAATGGCTTGGGTTTGGTCCATTCGCCGTTCTCGAGATGGGATGTATAGATGTCTCCTTCACCATCTTCGTAATACAAGAACAGCGTTTTGCCATCCGGTGATAGTGATGCGGCGGCGTCGTTGAATTTCTGATTGATATTTGAGCTGATCTTCTTTGGCGGCGCCCAGGTATCGCCGTTCTTTGTTGTAATGTAAATGTCCTCGTAGTTTGTGCCGGCACGCTCCGCGCGTTCATCGTCCGTTCGGTTGGAAGTAAAAATCAGCGTGTTACCGTCGGCTGAGATGAGTGGAGAATATTCGTTGAACCGTGTGTTCACGACAGGTCCAAGGTTCTCGATGATAACGTTAAGTTCATACTGCGACAGTGAATCCGCGATGCGGCATTCCGCGATTTTCTGATCGGCGATCGCCGCGAGCTTCGATTTCTTTTTCTTGAATTGTTCGAACTGCTCTATCGCCTTCTTAAACTCGTTCGTGTTTTGAAAAGCGACGCCCAGGTGATAGTTGATCTCATCGTTGATACCCGGGTTGAGACGATACGCTTTGTCGATATACCGCGCGGCCAGCGACTTGGTTTCTGAATACAAGTACGCCATGCCGGCCTTCAGGTTAACCTCGGCATCGTCGGGATTGATTTCCAGGGCTTCAAGATATCGGGCGATGGCCTGCTTGTATTCTTTCTTGCTGTAGTGTGCGTCGCCCAGCTTCACGAGGTCTTTTGCGCTCTGACCGTGACACACGAGCGCGACCTGTATCAATACCATCAATACAACGGGGATGCGCCACATCATGGGTCTCAGCATTTGGGGCATGAATCCTAAAAATAGGCTCCCCAGCCCACAATCACGGGTTAGGCGTCCGAGGTATTAAACCCATGTAGGTTTTTTGGTGAAATTGTGTTGAAGTGCTGGAAACGTTGTAGTCGTCGGTTATCTGACGACGTGTCTATGAATGGGGTGTGCTTACGTGCGTACGTGTCTAGGTGTTTACGTTGTGCGTCATTCTGGCGCATACCCAGAAGTACATGCATAGGTGTTTCGGTGGTTAAGACCACGCCGCGTTAGGGGCGCACTGTAGCCCCGGGGCAAGGTCGTGTCGAATAGCAGACCTGCGATTGCTTTACGATTTACGTTCCTCCAGCAATTTTTGTATCGCAAGGTACTCGTCGCGCAAACGTGCGGCTTCCATGAACTCGAGTTCGCGGGCGGCTTTTTCCATGGCCTTGCGCGTGCGGTCAGCCAGTTTCTGAAGCTCATCGCGACTCATGTACGTAGTCACAGGATCAGCGGCAAGCGAAGGTTGTTCGTCTTCTACGTAATACTTCCGCGCTCCCTTGCCGGCATCGGCGACGCGCGTTTGTGTGAAGATTGCGTCGCGCGACTTCAACACCGTGCGTGGCACGATGCCATGGGCTTCGTTGTAAGCTTTCTGTACGCTACGACGGCGATTGGTTTCATCGATGGCCACCTTCATAGAATCCGTTATCGTATCAGCATACATGATTACCTTGCCGTTCTCATTGCGGGCGGCTCGGCCGATGGTCTGTACCAATGAACGCTGATTCCGGAGAAAGCCTTCTTTGTCCGCATCGAGTATGGCCACCAGCGAAACCTCCGGAAGGTCGAGACCTTCTCTCAGGAGGTTAACACCGACCAGAACATCGAATACACCGAGACGGAGTTCACGCAGAATTTCCACGCGGTCAAGGGTATCCACTTCGGAGTGAATGTATCTGCATTTTACGCCTGCGCGATCGAGGAACTTTGTCAATTCTTCCGCCATACGCTTCGTGAGCGTAGTAACCAGTACGCGTTCGTTGCGTTTGACGCGCTCATCGATTTCTTCAAGCAAGTCGTCAATCTGATTCTTGCTCGGTCGGATATCGATCTCGGGATCAAGCAGGCCTGTGGGCCGGATAAGTTGTTCGACCACCACGCCTTCCGATTTCCTCAGTTCGTATTCGCTGGGCGTTGCGCTTACATAGATTGTCTGGCGAACGAGCGATTCGAATTCGTTAAATGTCAATGGTCTGTTGTCAAGTGCCGAAGGTAAGCGAAAACCGTAGTCGACGAGGTTTACCTTACGCGAGCGATCGCCGCCCCACATCGCGCGTATCTGCGGAACGGTTACGTGACTTTCGTCAATGATCGTGAGGAAATCGTCGGGGAAGTAATCGAGCAGGCAGAACGGTCTGGCTCCCGGACGCCGTCGGTCGAAATATCGCGAATAGTTTTCAATGCCGCTGCAGTATCCCAGTTCGCGCATCATTTCCAGGTCGAACTCTGTACGTTCCTTGAGGCGCTTAGCCTCCAGGTGTCGTCCTTCGGATTCAAACATTTCCACCTGGGCCACGAGGTCGTCCTGTATTTCACGGATAGCGAGATGAAGGAGTTCTTTTCCGGTCACGAACAAGTTAGCGGGAAAGATTGTGACTACCGATTCGTCGGAGATCTTTCTTCCCGTTGAGGGATCGATGCGGTGAATGGATTCGATCTCATCACCCCAGAATGTTATGCGGATGGCGTAGTCCGCGTATGCCAGAAAGATATCAACAGTATCGCCCTTAACTCTGAAGGTTCCGCGTTTGAATTCGGCTTCGGTGCGGTTGTAGAGGATGTCGACAAGGGCGAACAGCAGGCGGTTTCGCGGTATGCTTTCACCAGCCCTTAGTTTGATCACGTTCTTCCCAAACTCTTCCGGGTTGCCGATACCGTAGATGCACGATACAGAGGCTACCACGATCACATCGCGTCGTCCCGTCAACAGGGATGATGTCGCGCTCAGCCTCAGCTTTTCGATTTCCTCATTGATAGAAAGGTCCTTTTCAATGTACAGGTTCGAAGCCGGCAAGTACGCTTCGGGCTGATAGTAATCGTAGTAAGAAATGAAGTACTCAACAGCGTTGTTCGGAAAGAACTGTTTGAACTCTCCATACAATTGTGCCGCCAGCGTTTTGTTGTGGCTGAGAACGAGTGTCGGCCTGTTGCAACGGGCGATCACGTTGGCCATGGTGAATGTCTTACCTGAGCCGGTCACGCCCAGCAACGTTTGATGCTGTTCACCGCTGAGTACTCCCTTTACCAGTTGCTCGATTGCTGCCGGCTGGTCGCCTGTCGGTTCGTATTCACTGACCAGTTGGAAATCCATGGTTAGCTATTCCAGATTTCCCACGACTTCTCGGCCTGTACGTGGAGCATTTCCAGGCCGTTCTTGATCGTCGCGCCCCGCATCTCTGCCTTTTGTAGGAATAGCGTTCGTGCCGGGTTGTAAATCAGGTCGTACACGTAGTGTTCCTTGCCGATCTGATCGTAGTCAATGGGCGGCATAGCATCCGTTTCCGGGTGCATGCCCAGAGGCGTAGTGTTGATGAGTAGCTTGGACTGATTTATGATCGATGGATCTTTCTTCAGGTCTTCGTACGTGTAGTCGCCCTGTCCCTTCGTGCGTGAAACAACCTTGTACGGTATTTCCATTTTCTTCAGCGCTTTTTGCACCGCTTTCGAGGAGCCTCCCGTACCAAGTATGAGCGCCTTCATCGAATGCTTTTCAGGAAGCCAGGCTTTCGCGGTTTCGTAGAAAGCGTCCGAGTCGGTATTAAAACCAATCCGTTTTCCGTCGCGGATCTTGATCACGTTGACCGCGCCAATGAATTTGGCGACGGGATAGATTTCGTCGAGGTGCTTCATCACCGATTCCTTGTAGGGAATCGTAACGTTAAGACCCCGGAGATCCTTGTTCTCCGCGAACAGCTTTTCGATGTCTTCGATCTTTTTCAGCGGGAAAAGTTCATACCTGCAGTCGCGCAGGCCTTCCCTGAAAAACTTTTCTTCGAAATAGGTTTTCGAAAAGGAGTGGCTTATGGTGAGGCCGATCAGGCCATACACTTTCTCCATATCAGATTTTTGTTTTCATTCTCTCGGCCACCTTTTCAATAAGCAGCACTATAATCACCCCGATGGCGCCAAAGAGTATTGCCTGGAACACCTGGGGGTCACTCCCCGTATTAGCCATGTACTCCCCTGGCAAAATGCTTTCGTCAAAGGCACATACCTGCTTGCCGTCGCTACCGAGGCGATAAGTCAGGCATTGCTTCCAGGGCCATACCTTGTTGAGGGATCCCAGCATGAAACCCGCCAGTGTGGCAATGGTCAGGTCGTGGAAATTGTCCAGTACCCAGGTAAGAACCCATGAGAAGGCAATGATGCCTATCAAACATCCCAGCGCAAAGGTAATAATGACGGGGAGATTGACAGCAAGCAAGGCCTGCATGATGAACTCATATTTGCCAATTAGCAGCAATATAAATGCCCCGGAAATACCGGGAAGGATCATGGCGCAGATTGCGATGGCACCCGACAGAAACACAAACCAAAGCGCTGCCGGGCTTTGCGCGGGAGACAACACAGTAATTGTGTAGGCCAGCGCGATGCCAATGACGAAGAAGGCGATGTTCGCAACTCTCCAGCGGGTTATCGAGCGCAGAATCAGGGGTGATGAGATCAGGATGAGCCCGAAAAAAAATGACCACGTCTGAATCGGGTACGTTTCGAGAAAGTACACCATGATCTTGGCCAGCGACAGCAGGCTTGTCAGGATGCCCGCTACGACTGCCAGCAGAAAGTTGCCATTGATCTTTTCCCAAAATGGCTTCAGCTTCAGTGTAAGCAGAAGCCTCAAGGCTTGGGCATCGATTGCTTTGATCGAGTGGACCAATTCAGAGTAGATCCCCGTGATAAACGCAATAGTACCGCCTGACACACCCGGGATAACGTCAGCTCCACCCATTGCAAGCCCCTTGAGATATAGCAATATGTAGTCTTTTGCTTTTCTCAAGGCGGCCGTTATTCGGTAACGAAGGGAGGGGCCGTGCCGGCTTTCTTCTCGTTGTTGAGAAAATAATGGAATGTGTCGCCGCGCAAGCCCAGGCGGATGGTTTCCAGCGGGATCACTTCATTTGGTGCAATGTTCCCCAGGTTCACGTTTGCGCCAAGCAGTTTGATAAACCACACCTGCTGAGCCTTCTGAGGCGCTTCCCAAATGATCTTTTCGAAGGGTATTTTTGTCAGGATTTCCTGTACCAAACCCGATCGTACTTCGCCCGTGGAACGGAACAAGCCCACGTTGCCACTCTCGCGAGCTTCACCGATCACCTTCCAGGCGCCGGCGTCAAGTTCCTTCTGCATCAGCTCAATCCACTTGTACGGTGGGATGATTTTTTCAGCATCTTTCGAGCCGACTTCCGAAAGTACCGTAACCTGCTCGGAAAGCTTCGCGATGTAATCGCATTTCTTGTCGTGATCCAGATCGATGGAACCGTCGGACACTTCCGCGAACGACATGTCGTACTTGTCCAGCGCGCGACGGTATTCGTCAAACTGGCCTCTGGCAACAAATGCTTCAAACAACGTACCACCGAAGTAGGTGGGGATGCCCGCCTCTTTGTAGACCCTTAGTTTTTCCTTAAGGTTGGGCGTCACGTAAGAAGTGCCCCACCCGAGCTTAATGATGTCAACATGATCTGCGCATACCTCAACAAAGTCCTCAACTTCCCTGACGCTCATGCCTTTGTCCATGGCCATGGTGAAGCCGTACTGCCTGGGCTTCGTTGTGCGCTCAGGCAGATTGCTAAGCTCGTAGTTCATTAAGTGTTGTTCTTTCTAAATTGATCGATGATCTTGTACAGCGCCTTCTGCGTTTCGATCTTCGGAAAAAATTCAAACAGGGTTGTATGACCATCGAAGTCCAAAATTAAGGCATTTTCCAAATAATTAAAGGCTTCCTTAAATTGGCCCTGTTCTATGAGATATACCGTCATGCGGTAAAAAAATTCGGGGTCGTCCGGTATTTCCTCGAACCCCTGAAGGAGGGTGTCGATCGCACGGGCGTAATTACCCTGTTCGAAATAGATGTACGACCAGTTTAGCCAGATCTCCTTGTCGCCCGGATCGAGCTTTGCCGCCTCCTCGTAAGCATCGAGGCTGGAGACCGTATTGCCGAGTTTGAACTCCGCATGGGCTACCGCCTTCCAGTACTCAGGGTTTTCCGAGTTTAACTTTAGCGCCTTGTTATAGAAGTGCAGGGCCTGATACCACTTCTCCTGTTTTTCGAGGCATGCGCCCGCGCCAAACAGCGCTTCGTCATACAGGTTATCAAGCTTTGCAGCTTTCTGAAAATATTTTAATCCCAGTTCGTATTGCTCGAGTGCTTCATACGCAGCGCCCAGGCAGCAATACACCTCGGGGCTTGGTCCCTCAAGGTCGATGGTTTTCTTGAAAGCATCCAGCGCCTTTGTGTACTGCTGAAGGTTCATGTACGTGTTCCCCATGTTGAAGTACGCGGACGCGAACGTATCGTCTATCGTCACGGCGTAGTCGTAGGCCTGCAGCGCTTCTTCGTATTGCTCAAGCTTATTGTGCACAATACCCAGATTGTACCACGCTGCAGCAGAATAGGGATCTTCGTCGATGAACTTCTTGTAATAATCTATACTCTTCTCCAGCTGACCCGACACATCAAGGCAGTAGGCAAGTTCGTATAGTGCGCCTTCGTGATTGAGGTTCACTTCTATCGCCTTCTTGTAAGCCTCAACGGCAGCCGAATAGTCTTCCAGATTCTGGTACGCCAACCCGATGTTGTACCACACCTCGTCCTTGTCTTCAGCAAGATCAAGGGCGCGTTCGTAGCACTCGATGGCTTCGCGGAACTTACCCTGAAGGGCAAGTATGGACCCGGTAGTCAGGGATACTTCAGGGTCATTCGGCTGAAGGGCACCGGCCTGTTCCAGCAGTTCCAGCGCCTGGTCATATTCTTCGAGGTTAGACAGAATCTGAGCCTTTACCGTCAGCAATTCGGTCGAAAACGGGTATTGTGAGATAGCCTGATTGACGGCCTGAAGAGCCTTGTTGTGCTTACCCCGGAACAGGTAATAATCTATGATCTGTTCGTAGGATTCCAGGTCGAAAAGACCCGGTTTTTTCTTGCGAAGATGATCCTCAAACCGCCGAATTAACTCATTTTCTTCCTCACGCTTACGATATTCTCTCGGCATTTGATCTGTTTTCGAGTTTTCTAAAATTAGATATTTCCCCTTTACTCTTTGAGGAAAGTCCGGCTATTTTTTCCCGGCTAGCTGCCGCACGTAAGTTTCGCAGCACCATTCAATCGTCTCATCAATCGATTGAAATTCAAAATTCAGGGCTTTTTTAACCTTATCATTCTGAAAGGAAACCGGGGAAAGGATTCCTGTCAGAAGGTCGCGCGTCAGGCCCGGTGGCGTGCCCAAAATGGCCGACCGCAGCCTGTCAGCCCATACGAGTAAAGGCAAAAGCCTGGTACTCAGTCTGATAGAAGGCGACTTGCGGCTGAGGTGCCGTGCGATCTTTTCAAACACCTCTTTGTAAGTAATCGTCCCCGCGCTGGCGATAAAACGCTCACCTTTGTCGCCTTCCCGCAACAACCTGTATATGATTTCGGCGGCGTCCTGAACGGAGATGTAGTTCATCCTACCCTCAGGGTAAAACCGCCTTCCTTTCCATACATACTGCAAAATTCGTGCGCTGCTTCGCTCGGGCAGACCCGGCCCCAGGATCACTGACGGGTTGACAATCACCGCATCCAGGCCCTCCTCGCAACCCCGCATGACCTCAAGCTCAGCCAGGTACTTCGATTCACCATAGGCCGTGTTCATCGGTCCCGGTACCCATTTTCCAGTCTCGTCCGTAGCCCGCACGTTCTTCTGCCGTCCGATAGCGCCCACCGAACTTACATGAACGAGCCGCTTTACCCCGTTCTCCAGACAGCTGTTAACCACATTGCGCGTGCCGACCACGTTGGTCTCGTAGAGCTTTCGTTTGTCAGAAGGGTTGAAGGAAACCAGGGCAGCACAGTGGATTACCTTGGTAGCGCCTGCCAGGGCGTCGTAGACGGCTTCGGTATCCCGAATATCCACGTTATCCCACTCGATTTGACCTTCCAGGTCGCTGAGAAGGCTTGTATCGCTGCCTTCGCGCTTAAGGCCGCGAAACGGCTCGCCGGCCGCCAGCAGTTTGCGGATTACATAGCTGCCCAACAGGCCGTTGGCCCCGGTTACCACCACCATGGTTACAAATCGTGATTGATCAGCCCCAAATTTAGAGCTTTTTCAAAGTAACGCGACTTACTTGCCTTGGCTATCCCTTCAGCATGCTGAAGATTATGACAATCGCTCCCCAGAAAATGAACCAGCCCCATGTCCACGAGCCTTCCCGCCATGACTTGAACAGCCTTGCTGTAAAAGCCGGCCAGCGATCCCAAATTAACTTGAAATAACACACCCCGGTTGGCGAGATCTTCAATGCGCCCGACGTTGTCCTGAAGATAAAGATAACGCTCCGGGTGTGCCAATACCGGCCTGTAACCCCTTGTCGTCGCAGCGAATATGAATTCATTCAGGGTTAGCGGTTCGCTGATAAAATTCGTTTCAAACAGCAGGTAATTGTCACCAAAAGTGAGCAATGCATTGCCTGACTCCAGCGAGCGGATGAAGAATTCATCCAGGTAATACTCTGCAGCAGCTGCCACGTCCATTTCAATATTTCGCTCCGTGAGGTGGCGACGCAGTTCGTTCAGGCGCGTGAGAATGTCTTCGGGTGTATTGCGATAGTGATCCTGCATTACATGAGGCGTGGTGATCAGCTTTCGATAGCCAAGTTGCTTAAACACCCGCACTATGGCCTCTGCTTCTTCCAAAGTTTTTACACCATCGTCCAGTCCGGGCAGCAGATGGGAATGCATGTCCGTGATCAATGCGTCTCCCAGGACAAGACGTTTTCTTTTTAGCCAGCCCAGCACCTATAACTTCAGAATGGATTTGAGTTTGCTACCAGAGTCCTCTTCATAGTATCCATACCCGTAACTCTTCTTGTCGCTCACAGGCATGGCATTCAGGAGCGTTGCGATGTTGGTAAGTTTATTGATATTCACAATGCGCTTCAGATTATCGAGGAACTCTTTCTTTGAATAGTTCGCCCTGAAGATGTATACCGACAAGTCGGCCTTTTTCATGGCCATAATACCATCGGTGACAAGTCCAACGGGAGGGGTGTCGAGAATAATCACATCGTATTGCTCCTTCAATTCGGACAGCAGTTTGCTGAATTCGTTGTTGAGCAGCAGTTCAGAAGGATTCGGCGGATGAGGACCCGACGGTATGTAGTCGAGATTTTCCACGTCGGTTTTCACAAGGCATTCCTGCCAGGTGTTTCTTCCAATGAGAATCGTACTGATGCCCATGCTTCCGTTGCTCAGCGAAGCAGGAAGGTTGTGTTTCGGCTTCCGCATGTCAAGATCGAGAAGCACTACCTTTTTCCCGGAAAGGGCAGTGACGCCGCCCAGGTTCATCGCGACAAACGACTTGCCTTCACCAGAAACCGTCGAACTGATGGCTACAGTCTTCGTGGCGGCGGATGGATTGAAGAAATCGAGGTTCGTCCGGAGTGTTCTGAACGCCTCCGTGGCCATCGACTTCGGATGGTTCACTACGTGCAACACGTCTCCATTGGAGTGGTGGGATGAGGGAATTATCCCGAGCAAAGGCACGTGGCGCAATTGCTCAAGCTCATGAACACTGGTAATCTTGTTGTTCGCCAGGTATAATATTCCAATGAAGAAGAGATTAAACACGAGACTGAACACGAAACCGATTCCCATGATCATCGGTTTGTTGGGAGCGATAGGTTGATAGGACAATGATGCCGATGAAAGTATCTTGAAATCGGGGATCGATCCCGCCTGCGCAATCTCAAATTCAGATTTTGATTGCATCAGCATGAGGTAGAACTCCTCATACAGCTTGTAAAAGCGCTGGTTCTTGGTGAACTCCGTATTGCGGTCAGGCATTTGTGCAAACTCCTGCTCGGCACGCTGTTTTTGTTCATTAAGGCGGCGAAGACGATCCAGCAACGAATCCCGAAGTTCAGTCAGTTGCTTAGTCACCTGCTCCTGAAGATTTTGAATCTGCTGTTCGCGTTCTCGGAACGCAAAGGTTACTTCGGAGTAGGAGAGTTTCAGACGGTCGAACGACATTTGCAACTCACTCAGCTTGTCGAGATTATCGTTTATTGCCTGCGGGAAGTAGAGACGGTGCACAGGATTAACCAGGTAGACACCGTTCGACATGTCGTCGAGCAATTCATTGATACCTGTTATACGTGTGGTCAGCTGATAACGCTGGGAGTCGATTTCGTGAATAAGGCGAATGGTATTGGCCAGTTCTTCGTCGAGGTTGCTCGTTTTGTTGGCAAGAATGAAGTCTTCGAAATAGTTTTCGTACTGGCTCATCTTCTCCTCAATTTGTTTGAGTTCGTTGGTGAGCCATGTGATTTTCTGACGATTTGCCAGCGTTTTTTGTTCGTTACTGAAGATCAGGTACAGGGAATCAATCTTGTTGACTACGGTTTGTGCTTTCAGAGGGTTGTGATCTTTGAATGAAATCCGGATCGTATTTGCATTGAAGTTGATGGGCTCAACCGTCAGGTTACGCATCAGGTAATTCATCAGCACTTCGGGACTGTTGATCACGAAGAAGCAATTTAGTCCGCTTTCGGAGGTGAAGGCTGGATTGCGGTGAATAGTGACGGTGAGACCATTGAGATCGATCGGTTCGCCATACTTTCCTGACACCTGGTCGCCATCCTGATTGATCCGTAACCGGACCGCTTCAGTACTTCCCAGGTCGACGAAGATAGGAACACCATAAAATGCCGGGCGTGTTATCGTGTAGTCGACGGTAAACGGCAGGTTCCCGAAGAACTCATAATTGAGTATTTCGCCCTTGTTGTAGTAGCTGACATCGATTTTGAGTGAATCAAGAACCCGCGCCAGGAAGAGTTTTGACTGGATGATTTCGATCTCACCCGACATGATGTTCAGATTCTGGTCTTCAACCAGCCTGTTGATACCTAACTCCGTGGCCTCATTGCGGATGTCGAGTTTGATCTCTGAATGCGATTCATACAGGTCGGGTGAGTATCGGATAAACAGGAGGTACGTGAGCAGGTTGATGACGACGAATATTGCCAGGATCCAGAGCCTGTTATTCCGGATGATCGTTCTTAGCTTGCTGAAGTCGATTCCTTCGATGGAGTTGCCGGACTTGAACGTTCCTGTTTCCACGGCCTTCAGTTGTTGCTATTGTTGATCACAACGATCAATGTCACGATACTGGCGAGAATACTCACCAGTGGTCCGTAGTCGCGAACCGCTTCACTCACAGGTTTCCGTATGGGCTCGACATATACAATGTCGCCTGGCTCCATGATCATATTACCTTTCCGATACCCTTCAATCGTACTGAAGTCAACCAGAAACACCTGGTCGTCGCGCACAACGCGTATGTTGCTGGCCTTGCCGTTTACGTCAATACCTTTTGCCAGTGCGAGGACCTCGGCCAACTCCACGTTTTCATTGGTAAGCGGAATCACCTGTCCGCCGGGAGCACCCAACACGATCACACGTTTGTTGAGATAGCGCACGACGGCGAGCGGATTGGCGTAATACGTGGCGAATCTTTTTTCAAGTTCTTCTTCCAATTGCCGGAGTGTAAGGCCTTCCGCGTGAACGTCGCCCACCATGGGCAATTTCACGTTCCCGTTAATGTCGACCTGGTAAGTGACCACGGGGCGGGTTTGGGCGGCCTGGTTGGGGATAGTTTCTGCAAGCTTAAGATCAGGATCAATGATTCTTTCACCCCGATTGGTGTAGATGTCGATTTGCAGCTGATCGTTCTTTTGTACGACGTAATTTCTTTCGGCTTGGCTTGCCACCTGGGCAAGCTGTTCTCCCTCGGGAACCCGAAACATGATATTCTGCTTATAGGCTGCGCATGCGTTCAGCAGGAAAGCGGCAGCGGGCAGAAGCCACCAAGTCGTATGATGTCTTTTCTTCAAATCGGGTACAACCTTACTGTTATCAAATTACAGACTTTCTCTGGAACTCCTCAAAAGTGGGAAGCTCCTGATCTTTTGCTGAAATCACCGGATTGTCTATCGGCCACGGAATAGCAAGTGTCGGATCGTTCCATCTGATCCCGGTCTCGCTCTCCTTGCGGTAAAAATCCGAACATTTATAAAAAAATATCGTGTCCTCAAGAGCGGCAAACCCGTGGGCAAACCCTTCGGGTACATACAGCATCTTATGCTGTTCATCGTCGAGTTCGCACATGTAGTACTGACCATACGTGGCGGAACCCTTGCGGACGTCGACGACTACGTCAACGATTCTTCCTTTGATGACGGACACGAGCTTGGCCTGTGTAGCAGGGGGCGACTGAAGGTGCAAACCCCTGATGCATCCCTTGCGCGTGAACGACTGATTATCCTGCACGAACCGGGTCGTGATCCCGATTTCGCTGAATGAGCGTTCAGTGTAATACTCGTAGAACCAGCCCCTGTTGTCGTGGAATACCGTCGGAATGATCTCAATCAATCCCTCGAAACGGGTCTTTACTATCTGCATCCAAAAAAATTATGACGCTGCTTTCAGTGTGTTTAACGTCTGCAAATATTTATGGATCACCAGCGACTCGTCAAATTCAGTTGCGGCTTTCAGCCTGCCATTTTCACCAAATGCCCTCAAATTGTCCTCATCAAGAGAGGCCATTTGCCGCATTTTCTCTGCGAGGTCGACGGCGTCCTTAAGATGACAAAGTAAGCCATTATAGTTATGTTTCACAACGTTGTTGCAACCCGGCACGTCGGTAGCAATGATCGGCCGGCCGGAGCTGGCCGCTTCAAGCAGGGTTCGAGGTGTACCTTCGCGGTACGAAGGAAGCACAATGCAGTCGGCCTGTGCGATGTAGCTCCTGACATCATTAGTGGTGCCGAGGTATTCAATGATGCCGGAATTGTGCCATTCGTCGATCACTTCCGACTTGATGCCGCGCTTATGTTCCGGGTCTTTGGCCCCAAGCAACTGGAACCGCGCGTCAAGTCCCTCTTTTCTCAGTATTCTTATGGCATCGATATACTCAAGGACTCCCTTGTCGGTAATCAGCCGCGAAATCATGAGGAAAGTGAACCTGGAATTGCGCTTATAAGCCCGCATTGAAAAATGTTCGAGATCGATACCTGACCCCGGCACGAGGTCGGCATGCGACGCCTGGACAAGCTTTCGGTGAACGAACAGGTTCAGATCGTCGGGGTTCTGGAAGAACACCTTGTGTGCGAACCTGAAGCTGATCCGGTACAGGAGGATAGCGATGGCGGAGACGAGATTGTTCTTCAGGAAAACAGTTCCCAGTCCACACACGTTGTTTACCACCGGGATCTTCAGGACAGCCGCCGCCAGCGTTCCGTATACGTTAGGTTTTATGGTAAAATGCAAAATAATATCGGGACGAATCCGACGATAGATCAGGAACAGTTCAAGGATAAGTGCCGAGTCCTTGATGGGGTTGGCACCGCGACTATCCATCGTTACTTTGTGGTGGATACATCCGGCTTCGACAAGATTCCTGGTGTACTCATCAACGGGGGCGATGGTGTGGACTTCGTGGCCGCGGGACATGAGCGCACGAATCAAATTCATCCTGAAATTGTAGATATTCCAGGACGTGTTCAGGACAATGGCAATTCTCATTTATTGGCTCTGAGTTGTGAGAATTCCTTTCCCGTAGTGAGGGTCAAGATTCCGGTCAGATTGGGGAATTCCTAGGTTAAATTGCTAAAAATAGCAAAAAGTAACCGATTTCGGCAACAGGAGGGACTTAAAAAGCGTGTTTAGTGTTTATTTGAACAGGTAAGTTTCTAATGGGAAAACGAGATAAAGCAATACTGGTAGCAATAACCCGGAACGAACGTCCCGAGGTGATCGACGAGCACCTGCACGAACTCGCCTTCCTCGCCCGCACAGCTGGCTTGAACAGTGTTGGCAAGGTGGTCCAGGGGCTGACTATACCCGACGCGCGGACCTACATTGGCAAGGGCAAGCTTGAAGCACTCAAGGAACAGGTCATCGCGGAGGACATAGCCGCAGTGGTTTTCGATGACGACCTCTCACCGTCTCAACTGCGCAACCTGGAGCGTGCGCTCAACCCTGCGGATAGGGAAGAAAAGGTTCAGGTGTACGACCGCAGCCTTCTGATCCTCGATATATTTCTAAAGAGAGCCCAAACCGCCCAGGCGCGAACACAAGTGGAGTTGGCACGAAACCAATACCTGCTGCCTCGCCTCACGCGACTGTGGACGCACCTTGAACGACAACGCGGTGGTACCGGTACACGCGGCGGCGCGGGTGAAAAGGAAATCGAAACCGACCGGCGCAACATCCGGAACAGCATTGCTGTGCTCAAGGAGCGCCTGGCGAAGATTGAGAAGCAGCGACAAACCCAACGCAAGGGTAGGAGCAATATCGTCCGCGTAGCGCTCGTCGGATACACCAACGTTGGCAAATCGACACTTATGAACCTGCTTTCAGGTTCCGGTGTGCTGGCGGAAAACAAGCTGTTCGCCACGGTCGACTCAACCGTGCGGAAGGTTGTGCTGGGTAATATTCCGTTTCTGCTTTCTGACACCGTTGGATTCATTCGCAAATTGCCGCACCACCTGATCGAGTCGTTTAAGTCTACGCTCGACGAAGTGCGTGAAGCAGACTTACTGCTGCACGTAGTTGACGCAGCGCATCCGTTCCATGAAAACCAGATTGAAGTCGTCACGAAGACGCTAAAGGAAATCGGTGCTGCCGACATTCCGACCATTCTCGTGATGAACAAGAGCGACTTGCTGCAGGATCGGGGCAACTTCGAAGAAATGTACGGATACTATCGTCATCACGGGTACGACAAGATCGTTTTTGTGTCGGCGGAGACGGGCATGAACATCGACAAGCTGAAGCAGATGATTTTCGAGGAAGTCAAAAAGAAACACCTCACCATCTATCCGAACTACCTCAAAAACGGTTTCGAGTACACCGCCCTCCCTGAGGATTTGAGGGTTGAACCGAAGCCATAATTTCCTAAATTT
>Ga0079224_100005161_pt1 | contig 17099 bp, 16 predicted proteins | sample Stecom2015_FD_80414 | JGI IMG/M metagenome (GOLD analysis project Ga0079224, IMG submission 80414) | Agricultural soil microbial communities from Utah to study Nitrogen management - Steer compost 2015 | ecosystem: Environmental > Terrestrial > Soil > Agricultural land | place: USA: Utah... | reverse complement strand
CCGGCGTCGAGGTCGGCATGCAGGGCCACAGCGCCCTCGAACAGCTGGGCACGAGCGCCTTCGCGGGCTTCTTCTCGGCCTACTTCAACACCCGCGAGATCGCGCCTCTGGTGGCGGGCATCGCCTTGGCCGCGACCGTCGGCTGCGGGTTCACCGCCCAGCTCGGAGCGATGCGGATCTCCGAGGAGGTCGACGCGCTCGAGGTCATGGCGATTCCATCGCTGCCGTACCTGGTGACGACTCGGGTGGTCGCCGGGCTCATCGCGATCATCCCGCTCTACATGGTCGGGCTGATGTCCTCTTACTTCGCCACTCGGCTGACGATCACCGCGATCTACGGTCAGAGCCAGGGCACCTACGACCACTACTTCTCGCTCTTCCTGCCGCCGGGCGACGTCCTGTGGTCGTTCTTCAAGGTGATGGTCTTCGCCGTCCTGGTGATCCTGATCCACTGCTACTACGGCTACTACGCCTCCGGCGGTCCGGTCGGCGTCGGCGTGGCCGTCGGGCGCGCGATCCGCACGTCCATCGTCGTCATCAACGTGGCCGACCTGATGATGTCGATGGCGATCTGGGGTACGACCACGACCGTGAGGCTGGCCGGCTGATGGCGCGCGTCTCGACTCTCGACCGTCCGGCCGTGGTCCGCGGACTCGGCGTCGCCATGATCGCGCTGATCCTCGGCGCGACCTTCCTGACGTACGCCGCGTTCTCGAAGCTGTTCGTCTCGGACGTGCCGGTCGTCATCCGCAGCACCGGCGTCGGCCTGCAGCTGAACCCGAACGCCGACGTCAAGCTCCGCGGGGTGATCGTCGGTCGCGTCGAGGACATCACCGCCGAGAACGGTGAGGCCGTCATCCACCTGGCGCTCGACCCCGACCAGCGGGAGCTGATCCCGGCCGACGTCCAGGCCTTCATCGTGCCCAAGACGCTGTTCGGTGAGAAGTACGTCGATCTGCAGCCGGTGCCGCACTCGACCGGCGAGGCGATCGAGCCCGGAGACGAGATCGTCCAGGCTGCGCTGCCCACGGAGGTCGAGAGTCTGCTCAACGATCTCGACCCCCTGCTGACGGCCCTTGATCCGAAGGACCTCTCCTACGTGCTGACCGCGCTCTCGGAGGCGCTCGACGGTCAGGGCGAGAAGGTCGGACGGACGCTGCAGACGCTGTCGAGGTACCTGCAGAAGATGACGCCGCTCGCCCCCAAGCTCGTCGAGGACATCACGCTGCTGGGCGAGACGGCCGAGACGTACGCCGAGGTCATGCCTGAGTTCGTCACCACGCTGCGCAACGCGGTCGTCACCGGCAACACGCTCACGGCCCGCAAGACGCAATTGCAGACGTTGTTCACCGAGACCGCCGCGTTCGCCGCCGCGGCCGAGCAGCTGGCCGAGAGGTCGGGCGACGACTTCATCACGCTCACCCGTGACTCGCGTCCGACGCTGGAGCTGCTCGCGAACTATTCGCCGACGCTCGAGTGCGTCCTCAAGGGCATCGATCGACTCAAGCCGGCCATCGACGGCGCGTTCCGCGACCACCGGGCCCACGCGACGATCGAGTTCGCGCCGCGCTCGCCGCGCGAGTACCGCCGGCAGGACGCCCATCGGCTTCCGGACCCGGGGTCGAAGGTGCTGTCACCGAGCTGCGCGACGCTGCCGACCACCGCCTACGACGCCGGTCGACCCTCGCCCGGGCTCAGCAACGCCATGCTCGAGCAGTTCGGGATCGGCGGTGACCTGGGCAAGACCCGGCCGCTGGTCGCGCCGCGTTCGACCGGCCCGGCGGGCAGCGATCTCGAGGCGGAGCAGATCAGCGCGATCCTGGCGACTGCGATGGGCGTCGAGATGTCCGAGATCCCCGACGTGGCCCAGCCGTTGTTCGGGCCCGTCCTGCGCGGAGCGGAGGTGAGTCTGGGATGAGTCGTTCGGGAATGGACCGACAGACCGCGTCGGCCTTCGTCAAGCTGATGATCTTCCTGATCGTCACCGGCCTGATGACCGTGCTGCTGGTGACGGTCATCGGGAACAAGACCTTCACCCGCACCACCACCTACCGAGCGATCTTCACCGATGCGACGAGCGTCGTGAAGGGCGACGACGTCCGGATCGCCGGCGTGCGGGTCGGCAGCATCTCCGACGTACGGGTCCACTCGGGCTCGACGGCGGAGATCGAGTTCTCGGTCGACTCCGACATCACCCTGACCGAGAGCACCGAGGCGACGTTGCGCTACCGGAACATGATCGGCCAGCGCTACCTGGCGCTGACCCCCGGTGACGGCGCATCGACCGCACCGCTGGAGCCGGGCGAGACGATCGGCCTGGACCGGACGACTCCGGCGCTGGACCTGACGGACCTGTTCGGCGGCTTCAAGCCGCTGTTCGACGCGCTCTCGCCCGAGGACACCAATCAGCTCGCCTACGAGCTGATCCAAGTGTTCCAGGGTGAAGGCGGCACGATCGAGTCACTGCTCGCCCACACCGCCTCGTTCACCCAGACGCTGGCCGAGCGCGACGAGCTGATAGGCGACGTCATCGACAACCTCACCGAGGTGCTCACGTCGTTCAACGATCGGGACGAGCAGCTCTCGTCGGCGATCAGCACCCTGCAGCGGCTGATCTCCGGTCTCAAGGACGACCGCGAGGTGTTGACCGGATCGCTCGACGACATCGCCGAGCTCAGCGGGGCGACGGCGGGCCTGCTCGACGACATCCGCGAGCCGCTGACCACCGACATCCAGAAGCTGCGCAAGCTCACCGCGCAGATCGGCACGAAGAAGGCGCGCAAGCAGTTGAACACGACCCTGGGCATCCTGCCGATCAAGATCGACCGGCTCGGCCGGACGAGCCAGTACGGATCGTTCTTCAACTTCTACGTGTGCGACCTCGGTGTCCACGGCAACGTCCCCGTGCTCGACGGGGTGCCCGGCTGGGAGAAGAAGCGCTCGCTGAAGACGACCAAGCGCGTCACGGTCACCGGAGCGGGGGCGAGCCGATGCCGCTGAGGGACATGAAGCCGATCCGCGAGCGCAATCCGGTCGCCGTCGGGGCGATCTCCCTGCTCGTCATCGCCGCGCTGTTGCTGGTGTCGAGTCAGGCGAACCGATTGCCGATCCTCGGCGGGGGCGCCACGTACGCCGCCGAGTTCACCGAGGTGGGCGGACTGAAGAAGGGCGACGACGTGCGCCTGGCCGGTGTGCGTGTCGGGGAGGTCGAGGGACTCGAGCTCGCCGGGGAGACGGTGCGGGTGAAGTTCCGTGTCACCTCCGACCGTGACAAGCTCGGCAGCCAGACCGGCGCCTCCGTCCGCATCAAGTCCCTGCTCGGCACGATGTACCTCAGCCTCGAGCCCGCGGGCGGCGGCGAGCTCGAGCGCGGCGCGGTCATCCCGGCCGATCGCACCACCCCGCCGTACGACATCGTCCAGGCGTTCTCGGGACTGACCGAGACGACGCAGCAGATCGACAACGACCAGTTGGCGCACGCGCTGGACACGCTCAACGACGTGGCGGCCAAGACCCCTGAGGAGTTCCGCGACGCGGTCAGCGGAGTGACGGCACTGTCGACGACGCTCGCCAAGCGCGATCAGGAGCTCAAGACGCTGCTGGAGAACGTCGATTCGATCTCGGCGGTGCTGGCCGATCGGAACACCGAGTTCGTGAGGCTGTTCCAGGACGGTTCGGTGCTCTTCGAGGCGCTCGCCCAGCGCCGCGACGCGATCCGTGCCGTGTTGGAGAACGTCACCCACATGTCCCGCGAGATCCGCGCCTTGGTGAAGGACACCCGAGCCGACCTCAAGCCCACGCTCGAGCGGCTCGACGGGGTCGTCACCGTGCTGCGCAAGAACGAGGCCAACATCACCAAGGCGATCGAGCAGCTGCCCGCGTACTACGCGATGGTCGCCACGAACACCGGCAACGGCCCGTGGATGGACTCCTTCGTCTACAACTTGCTGAGCCTGCTCGGCGTACCGGGAGGTCTGTGATGGCTCGCCTGACCACCTCCGGCACCCTCGGCCGCTCCGTCCTCACGATCGGCGTCGTCGGCCTGTGCCTCGGCCTGATCGCCGCGGTCGCCGTGGCGGTCCTCGGCCGATCGGACGAGAACACGATCACGGTGGACTTCGACCGCACCGTCTCGCTGTACGAGGGGTCGAAGGTGCGGATCCTCGGCGTGGACGTCGGCCTGGTCGAGAAGATCACCCCGCGCGGACAGACCGTGCGCGCCACGATCACGTGGGACGCCGACTACGACGTGCCGGCCGACGCGGTCGCACTGATCGTGTCCCCCTCGGTGGTCGGCGACCGCTTCGTCCAGCTGGCGCCCGCCTACACCGGCGGCGCGAAGCTCGAGGACGGCGCCCACCTGGACCAGTCCCGCACGGGCACCCCGACCGAGCTCGACGAGACTTTCGAAGCGCTCAACACCGTCGCGGTCGCCCTCGGCCCGGAGGGTCTCAACGAGGACGGCTCGCTCAGCGAGATGTTGGCCAACTCGGCGAAGAACCTCGACGGCAAGGGCGCCGAGATCCGCGAGTCGATCGCCGCCCTGGCCGAGCTGAGCCAAACCGCTGAAGGGACGAAGGACGAGTTCTTCTCCTCACTCGAGCAGATCGAGACGTTCGTGTCGGCGCTCGAGGCCAACGACGCCAGCGTCCGTCGGTTCAACTCGAGCCTGGCCGCGGTCTCGGACGTGCTCGCCGACGAGAGCGACGACCTGCAGTCCGCGTTGCGCGAGCTGGCGGCCGCGTTGAGTGAGGTCCAGGGCTACGTGGCGGAGAACCGCACCGCCCTGCGCAAGAACATCGACGGGCTGAACGACGTCACCAAGACGCTCGCGCGCCAGCGCAAGGAGATCGCCTCGATCCTCGAGCTCGGTCCGAAGGCCCTGTCGAATCTGGCCAAGACGTACAACCCGACCACTGGCGCGATCGACGGACGGGCCTCGATCAAGGGCAGCCGCGACGGGCGGTTCACGACCCTGACCGACAGCACTTTCGTGCGTGCCGCATGTGGCCCGGCCGTGGCGCAGGACTCCTCCTACCAGAGCGCCTGCGACGCGATGGGTGAGATCATCGCGTTCCTCGCCGAGAACGCCCAGGCGGCCGGCGGGGACGGCGCGGCGGCGCGCGGCGCGGCGGTCCCCGCGGCCGGGGCGGACGCACGGACCTCGCTCGAGTACCTGCTGGGGGTGGCGTGATGACCCGCCGCATGTCGATCCGTCACGGAGTCGTGGCCGCCGTCGCGGCCGCGACGCTCACCTCAGGCTGCGTGTCGAGCGTCGGGGACCTCCCGCTGCCGGGCGGCGCGGACCTCGGCGACGACCCCTACACCGTCGAGATCGAGTTCGCCGACGTGCTCGACCTCGTCCCGCAGAGCGCTGTCAAGGTCAACGACGTCTCGGTCGGTCGGGTCACCAAGGTCGAGCTCGACGGCTGGAAGGCCAAGGTCACGGTCAAGATCAACGGTGACGTCGAGCTGCCCGACCAGGCGGTGGCGTCGATCCGTCAGACCTCGATCCTCGGTGAGAAGTTCGTCTCGCTCGCGGCCCCGGAGGAGGGCGGCGGTCTGGAGTCGCGTCTCGGTGACGGCGATGTGATCCCGCTGTCGCGCACCGGCCAGGCGCCCGAGATCGAGGCGGTTCTCGGGTCGCTGTCCCTCGTCCTGAACGGGGGCGCGTTGGGCAAGGCGCAGATCATCAGCCGCGAGCTCAACGCCGCGCTCGGCGGTCGCGAGTCCGACATGCGGCGGCTGGTCCGTCGGCTCGACGAGTTCCTCGAGGTGGCGGACGACTCCCGCGAGGAGATCGTGGAGGCGATCGAGCAGATCGATCGGCTCGCGGTCGCCACGCGCGAGCAGCAGCAGGCGATCGACGACGCGCTCGACGACCTGCCGGCCGCCTTGCGTACCGTCAACGAGCAGCGCGCGAACCTGGTCAAGATGCTCGAGGCGCTGACCGAGCTGGGGGCCGTGGGCACCGACGTGATCGTCAAGAGTCAGGAGGCGGTCACCGCCGACGTCAAGGCCCTCGCTCCGATCCTCGACCGGCTCGGCTCGGCGGGAGACGCGCTGATCACCTCCCTGGAGGTCCTGCCGACCTTCCCGTTCCCCGACTCCCTGCTGGGGTCGTCGGTCAAGGAAGCGAACGCCTACCAGATGGGTGACTACCTCAACGTGTCGCTCGACTTCGAGCTGGACTTCTCCAAGACGTACGCCCTGATGAAGCCGGCGGAGCGTCGCGCGCTCAAGGAGTCGCTGCGGTCCGACGACGTCGACGGCGTTCTGGCCCGATCGGCGGTGGCCCCATGATCACGCGTCGCGTCCGGCTCCAGCTCATGGTGTTCCTCGTCGGGACGCTCGTGCTGCTGGGCTACGTGGGGACGAACTTCGCCCGCGTCGACCGGCTGTTCGGCAACGGCTACGAGGTCGTCGTCCGGATGGCCGACTCCGGGGGCATCTTCACGACGGCGGACGTCACCTACCGCGGCGTCTCCGTCGGCCGGGTCACCGACATGTGGCTCGACGGGGACGGCATCGCGCTGGAGGTGCACATCGACGGCGACGCGCCGCCGATCCCGGTGGACACCGACGTGGTCGTCGCCAGCCGCTCCGCGGTCGGCGAGCAGTTCCTGGACTTCCAGCCGCGCACCGACCGCGGCCCGTTCCTGGAGGACGACTCCGTGATCTCGCGGGAGCGGACGCGGATTCCGGTCGACACCCGGACACTGATGACGAACGTCAGCTCGTTGCTGTCCTCGGTGGACGCCGAGGACCTGGGCATCGTCGTGCGCGAGCTGGGCGCCGCCTTCGGTGGCTCGGCGGAGGATCTGCGCACGATCATCGACTCCGGGGAGGCGGTCATCACGACGGCCGACGAGAAGTACGAGGTGACCGCCGCGCTCATCCGCAGCTCGGCGACCGTGCTCCAGACCCAGGTCGACTCCGCCGACAGCATCCGCGAGTTCGCACGGAACCTCAGCAAGCTCACCTCCGCCGTGCGCCAGTCGGACCCCGACCTGCGCAAGGTCATCGACTCCGGCGCCCCGACGGCGGCGACCCTGCGCGCCGTGATCGACGAGAACGCCGACGACATCGCTGAGATGCTGGACGAGGCGATCAGCCTCAACGGCGTCGTGGCCAAGAACCTCGACGGCATCCGCGGTGTGCTCGTGATCGCCCCGTACGGCGTGGAGAGCGCCTTCTCGATCATCGCGAAGGACACCCGGACGGGGCAGTACGGCATCCGCCTCAACCTCGCGCTGCAGCCGTCGGGGGCGCCGTGCCTGACCGGCTACAAGCCGGGTGATCGGCAACGCACCCCGTTCGACCGGACCGTGGAGAAGTGGAACCGCAAGTACCACTGCGCCGAGTCGACGGCGCGTGGCGCCTCCGTCGAAGGGTCGGCGGCGTCCATGGCCGCGCCGGCGGCCGGGGCGGCGGGGTCGACCGTCCTGGGCACGTACGATGTGGCGACGAAGCAGCTTGAGTTGAACGACGAGGAGTCGACGATCCCTCAGGCACTCGATCTCGGTGAGGAGTCCTGGAAGTGGATGATGCTCGGACCGACGGTCGCCCGGTGACGCGTCGTCGCATGCTCGCCGTCGGCCTGGCCGTGCTGAGCGTCGCCGCGATCGCTCTGGGCGCCTGGGTGCTCGTGCGCGGTCCGCAGTACCCGCCCGCCTCGGACACGGCGACGCGGCAGGACGTGCGTGCGGCGACCGAGCGGTTCGCGACGGCGATCAACACCTACGACGTCACGGACCTCGATCCCTACGTGGAGAAGGTCAAGCCGATGCTGACCGAGGACCTCGCCGAGCAGTTCGAGGTGTCGACCCAGGACCTGCTCGCCCAGTTCGCCGAGACCGAGATCGTCGCCACGGGCAAGGTCGAGCAGGTCGCCGTGGACAGCGTCGACGCCGACAGCGCGGTGGCGCTCGCGGCGATCACCGTGACGACCGAGCCGGACAACATCGAGTTCGGTCAGCCCCGCCTGCGCTGGCGGGTGGAGCTGGTGAGAGAGGGCGACGAGTGGCTGATCGACAACTTCGCCAACGTGACGGTCGACCGCGAGCCGCAGTCCGCCCCGCAGGGCGGTGAGGACGAATGAGTCGTCATCTGACCGCGCGCACCCTGCTCGCCGCTCTCGCGGTGGCCTCCGTCGTCTTCGCCCTCGTTGCGGTGGTCCTGGTCCAGCGTGCCGAGTCTCGGGTCGAGGCGGAGTTCGCCGCTCGCGACGCCGCGACGGCCGCCGGCTCGGCGGCGCTCGAGCGCATGCTCGCGTACGAGCACGAGACGATCGAGGACGACTTGGAGTCGGCGACCGAGGTCATGACCGAGGAGTTCGCCGAGAAGTACTCCGAGCTCGCGCCGCAGCTCGTCACCACGGCTCAGCAGCGCAAGGTCGACGTCGTCGCCAGCGTGCGGCACATCGCGGCGCTCGAGTGCGGGCAGGAGTGCTCGACCTCGGCGGTGCGGCTGCTCGCCTTCGTCGACCAGCACCGGACGATCGACGGCGAGCCCGGTTCGCCGGCCGCGCTGTCGGTCGTGCTGAGCATGAAGCGGGTCGACGGCGCCTGGCTGGTCGACGATCTGACGACCAGCTGACCGCTCAGACGTGACGGGAGTCCACCAGGACTCCGAACGCCACGGACCGGTCATCGGTGTGGAAGATCTCCGAGCAGGTCGTCAGAGTCAGCAGAGCTTCGCTGGGCTCGGAGGTGGACTTCTGGTCCGGTGAGGTGCGCGCCTCCTCCGGCACCGGCTGCACCACCCAGATCTCGGTGAAGTCGACGATCGTGTCCGTGCCGGAGTTGCGCAGTTCGTAGGTGTAGACGTGTGTGCGTGTCTCGACCTCGACGAGGTCGCCAGGACGCAGCTCCGGGAAGTCCTTGAAGGGCTGACCGTTGGTGATGCGGTGGCCCGCGACCGCGAAGTTGCCGAGCTGGCCGGGGCGCTGGGTGTCGGAGAACCAGCCGACTCCCGAGCTCAGCGCCGCGTCGTGGACACCCGAGACGATCGGCACCTCGTAGTCGTCGCCGAAACGGGGGATCCGCAGCACCGCGAACACCTCGCCGAGCCGGATCGGGTCCTGCGTGGCGTCGCCGCTACGGTCACCGGCCCAGTCCTCGGCCAGGGCGGTCGCCATCTGGCCCTGTCGGTGCTGGGCCAGTACGTTCGTGCCGATGTACTGCCAGCCGGCCACCCCGGCGATCGCGACCAGGGCGAACGTCACCAGCGTCGCGAGCATCCGGGCCCCGCTGAGCCGGGGCGTCGGCTTGAGCTCGGGACGTGCGCGTCCCGAGCCGGTGTCGGTCGTCACGCACCGAGTGTGACACCGAGTGACCCGACGGACAATCGGCGTTCCGCACCGGGAGACGGCGCCGTTGCCGCTCGGCGGACGGACGCGGTACCGTGCGGTCTAAGCAAGCGCTTAGTCAATGAGGAGACGACCGATGACCCGTGAGTTCGAAACCCTGGCCGACTTCAAGGCCGCCGTCGGCGAGGAGCTCGGCACCAGCGAGTGGGTCGAGGTGACCCAGGAGAAGATCAACCTCTTCGCCGATGCGACCGGCGATCACCAGTGGATCCACGTCGATCCCGAGCGCGCCGCGAAGGGCCCGTTCGGCAAGCCGATCGCCCACGGCTACCTCACCCTGAGTCTCCTGCCGGTCCTGACCGAGCAGATCTACTCGGTCAAGAGTGTCGTCATGGGCGTGAACTACGGCGCCAACAAGGTCCGCTTCCCGCACCCGGTCCCGGTCGACTCGCGCGTCCGTGCCACCGCGACCCTCAAGGAGACGCAGGACATCGCGATCGGGACGCAGGCCGTGCTGACCGTGGTCGTCGAGATCGACGGCGTCGAGAAGCCGGCGTGCATCGCCGAGGTCGTCTACGTCCTCTCGGAAGGCTGACATGACCTCCGGACGCCGCTGCGTCGTCACGGGCGCCGCCGGTGGCATCGGCCTGGCGATCGCCGAGGCGCTCCTGGCGCGCGGCGACCGCGTGCTGATCGCGGACCTCGACGAGCCGCGGCTCGCCGAGGCAGGCGAGCGACTCGGCACGCCGTGGCTGGCCGGCGACGCCGCCTCCGACGAGGGGATCGCCGAGCTGATCGCCCGGGCCGACGAGGAGTTCGGCGGGATCGACGTCTACGTCGCCAACGCCGGTGTCTTCCGCGGCTTCGGCCTCGACGCCTCCGAGTCCGACTGGGACCTGTCCTGGCAGGTCAACGTCATGGCCCACGTGCGGGCCGCGCGGGCGCTCGTGCCGCGCTGGAGCCCCGAGAGTCCGGGCGTCTTCGCCGTCACGGCGTCCGCAGCAGGCCTGCTCACCCAGCTCGGCTCGCCGTCGTACAGCGTGTCGAAGCACGCGGCCGTCGGCTTCGCCGAGTGGCTCGCCGCCACGTACGGTGACCGCGGCGTCCACGTCACGGCGCTGTGCCCGATGGGCGTCGCGACCCCGATGACGGAGGGAGGAAGCGCCGCGCCCGATCCCGACGCGCGACTCGCCCACACCGCCGTCTCGACCGCCGGCGAGACGCTGAGTCCCGCCGTGGTGGCCGAGACGCTGCTGACCGCGATCGACGAGGGCCGTCTCCTCGCGCTGCCGCACGAGTCGGTGGCGACGATGTACGCCCGCAAGGCGCAGGATCCGGATCGCTGGATCGCCGGGATGCAGAGATTCCGCTCGAGTCTGACCGACTGAGAGGTATCACGGGCGGTTCATCGGACTCTCCCGCTACGATCAGCCGACCACGTCGAATCGAATCGGGGTACTCCGATGAACCGCTCCCTCCTGCGCTGGGCCTCCGGCGCGGCCGCCTCCGCGGTGGCCGCGACCGTCCTCGCGTCCCCCACGCCCGGTCTCGCGGCGTCCGACGACTCGGCGTTCTGCGCGGACGGCAGCGTTCCGATGGTGACGCAGCAGCAGTCCGTCGACCTGTTCGAGACCGACCCCACCCACGTCGTCAGGGGCCTGACCGTGGTGCGGGGCACCACCCCCGAGGAGTTCACCGGCACCTACGTCGGCCACATCGAGAACGCTCTCGGCAAAGGCGTGGACATGCTCCTGTTCCGGCTCTCCGGACTGCAGATCGATTCGGGGGAGAAGCGAGGCATCTGGGCCGGCATGTCCGGCTCGCCCGTCTACACCGCGGACGGTCGGCTGATCGGCGCGGTGGCCTACGGGCTGAGTCCGGACGACGTCCCGATCGCCGGGATCACCCCGGCCGACTACATGAAGAAGGTCGGCACGGACCGCCTCGGCAGCGGCCGCTCGGTGCCGATCACCCGACGCAACCTGCAGGCGGCCGCGGTCGCTCCGTCCAGCCTGGCCTCCCACACGGTCCGGCCGCTCAAGGCGGTCAAGGTGATGGCCGGCGGGACGCGTGCGAACGGCGCGCTCAATCGGATCCAGGCCAAGGTCCCGGGCGCCTCGCCGTCGGCGTCGGCGGCCCGCGCGGGGGGCTTTGGCGCGGTCGGCTCGCCGACCACGATCTCCGACCCGATCGTCCCGGGCGGCAACATCGCCGTCGGGTACTCGACCGGGGACATCTTCAGCGGCAGCGTCGGCACGGTCACCGCGGTGTGCGGATCGACCGTCTGGGCCTTCGGCCACCCGATGGACTTCATCGGCGAGACGTCGCTGTCGATCCACAACGCGTCGGCGGCGCTCGTCGTCCCGGACTCGACCGGCTGGTCGGGCTCCTACAAGCAGGTCGCCTCGATCGGTCAGCAGGTCGGAACGATCACGAACGACGGCTACGGCGCCATCCGCGGCGAGCTCGGGCTCCACCGAGGCTTCCCGGTGATCACCCGGGTCAAGAACGCCTCCGGGCGCCTCCTCGACGTCTACCGCGGCACCGTGGTCGATCCGTGGATGGCCACGAACGCCGCGATGGCACCCGCGATGGCGATCTACGACATCGTCGACAACGTCGGCATCGGCTCGGCCCGGCACACGTGGCGGATCGACTACCGGCTGCGCAACGGCAAGACCGGCACCCTGAAGAACCGACAGGTCTACGCCGGCCTCGGTGACCTGGCCGACCAGGTCGCCTCGGGCCTCGGCGGCGACATCGCCGCGCTCGCGTACACCGACCTGGCGGACGTCACCATCACCTCGGTGACCTCCACGCTCACCCTCACCGACGACCGTGCCGTCGACCTGCGGCTCACCGGTGCCACGTGGTGGAACCCGAAGAAGCGCGCCTGGGTGAAGCTCGACGGAAAGCGGCTCCGGGCCACGCGCACGCATCGGGTCCGTCCCGTCTACCGGACGTACGTCAACGGCAGGCCGCGCGCGAAGAGCGTCGGTCCGGTGGTCCGATTCTCGCCGGGCGCGAAGGCACGCGGTGCCGCCACGCTCACCTTCGAGGGGCTGGCGGACGCCTCGTCGGGCGAGGAGTGCTTCGAGCTGGACGGCGAGGAGATCTGCATCTACGACGAGGAGCCGGTGTCGGCCTCGACCTTCGCCGAACTCGTCGCCGAGTTGGACCGCCTCACCCCGGCCGACCGGGCGCGGGCCAAGATCCGCTGGACGACGGCGGGCGCCGCCTCGTCCGCCAAGACGAAGGTCAAGCGTCAGCGCTTCACGCTGCCCGGACCGGTGAGCGGCAGCCACACCGCGACCTTCACGATCCGCCGCTGACCAGGATCCGTAGGCTGGCCGCATGGCGATCGAGCTGCTGAACCCCACCCAACTCGACGAGATGCGGCCGGCCGGCCGGTTCGTGGCCGAGGTCCTCACGACCTTGGTCGAGACCGCCGACGTCGGCGTCGACCTGCTCGATCTGGACGCTCTCGCCCACCGGATGATCGTCGACCGCGGAGCGGAGTCCTGCTACATCGACTACGCGCCGTCCTTCGGGCGCGGGCCGTTCGGCAAGGTCCTGTGCACCAGCGTCAACGACGCCGTCCTGCACGGTCTGCCACACCGGTACAAGTTGCGCGACGGCGACCTGGTGAGCTTCGACTTCGCGGTCAGCGTCGACGGGTGGGTGTGCGACTCGGCCGTCAGCACGATCGTCGGGACCCCGCGCGAGGAGGACCTGCGCCTGATCGAGGCGACCGAGGTCGCGCTCGCGCGAGCCATCGAGGTCGCCCGCGCCGGCAACAAGATCGGGGACATCAGCGCCTCCATCGGCGAGACCGCCCGCGAGTACGGCTACGCGGTCAACACCCAGTTCGGCGGTCACGGGGTCGGACGGACGATGCACGGCGACCCCCACGTGCCGAACGACGGGCGGGCCGGGCGCGGGTTCCCGCTCAAGCCCGGACTGGTCATCGCCATCGAGCCGTGGTTCCTCGCCTCGACCGACCAGATCCGGATGGACGACGACGGCTGGACGATCCGCAGCGCCGACGGGTCCCGCGGCGCGCACAGCGAGCACACGATCGCGATCACCGACGGCGACCCGATCGTCATGACCGCCCGCGACTGATCCTCAGCCGTCCAAGAGCTGGTGGCAGACCTGCAGCAGCAGGCCGTCGGAACCGACGTGGGCGGCCAGCATGACGCCCACCGGCAGACCGTCGTGCTCGTGGAGCGGGAGGCTGGCCGCGGGCTGTCCGCTCATGTTCATCAGCGCCGTGTACGGCGTGAAGAGCAGCTCGCGACGGTGGTCCTCGACCGGATCCCCTGATTCGGTGAACCAGGCGTGCGGCTGGGGCGGCAGGGCCAGCGTCGGCGTCAGGAACAGGTCGAACGACGCAAGGGACTCGTTGACCGTGGCGGTGGTCAGCTCCAGGTGGCTCATCGCCGCGGCCAGCTCCGGGGCGGAGGCGCGTCCTCCCCGCTCATACCAGTAGCGGGTGTTGCTGCGCAGACGGTCCAGCGACTCCGGGGGCAACGGGACCGAGGCCATACCGGCGGACCAGACGACGTTGAACTGTGCCTCCAGCTCCGCCGGCCACGGATTCTCGATCTCGACGACCTCGTGACCGAGCTCGGTGAGCCGCTCACGCGCCACCTCGACGGCGGTGACGGACTCCGTCGACGCCTGCGCGAAGTCCAGGTAGGGGCGGGTCCAGGTGGCGATCCGGAGCGATCCGGGGTCCCGTTGGATCAGCGACCGGAACGGCGCCGCAGGAGCGGGCCACACTCGCGAGGAGCCGGGCACCGGTCGGGCGATCACGTCGAGAAGGGCCGCGGCGTCGCGGACCGTGCGGCTCAGCACTCCGTCCGTGGTGAGCCCGTTCCAGGACGGGGAGTCCGGGCCGGTGACGACGCGGCCGCGACTGGGCTTGAAGCCGAACACGCCGCAGCAGGAGGCGGGGATCCGGATCGAGCCGCCGCCGTCGCTGCCGGGGGCCAGCGGCAGCAGGCGGGCCGCGACCGCCGCGGCCGCCCCGCCACTGGATCCTCCGGCGTTCCGATCGGGATCGGCCGGGCAGCGCGCCGGCCCGACGAGGTCGTTGTCGGTGTAGGAGCTCAGGCCGAACTCCGGGGTGTTCGTCTTGCCGAGGCTGACGAACCCCGCGGCCTCGACCAGGTCCACCAGGTGGGCGCTGCGCTCGGGCACCGCGTCGGCGAGCAGGGTCGATCCCATCGTCGTGCGCACGCCGGCCGTCGCGGTCAGGTCCTTGAACGCGGTGGGGACGCCGGCGAAGCGCGGGCGATCGGGCGTGGAGTCCCAGTGCGCCGCTCGCTCCAGCGCGCGCTCGGCGGTCACCGTGATGAACGCGCCGAGGTCGTCAGCCTCGATCCTTTCCAGGAAGTGGCGGGTCACCTCGACGCAGGAGACCTCGCGACGGGTGATCACCTCGGCGAGGTCGTGCGCGTCCAGCTCGTGCAGTTCGGTCACGATGCCACCGTCTCGCGACCGCGCCGGTTCGACAAGAGGGCAGGCTTGACGTGGTGCGCTCGTCGGGATCGACTGGTGTCGGATCCGAGGTGAGAGCGAGGGCGGACGTGAAGAGCGAGCGTGAGATCAGTCTGGCGTACCTGCGAGAGGCGCGCGGGGAGGTGCTGCGCGCGGTGCACGGGGTGGACGAGTACGAGGCGCGTCGGCCGCTGACCCGCAGCGGAACGAACCTGCTGGGGATCGTGAAGCACCTGGCGATCGTGGAGCACGACTACGTCGCCACCCGTGCCGGGTACAGCGAGGTCATCGCACCCCGGTGGGACGTCGCGGCGGACCAGGCCGACAACTTCGACCTGTGGCTCACCGCCGACGAGTCGGCCGCCGAGATCATCGACTACTACCTCGCGGTGGCCCGCAACACCGAGCGGGCGGCCGCCGACCTTCCGGCGGACGCGACGGTGACCGTTCCCTGGTGGACTCCGCCGGAGTCCACCTTCGATCGACTCCTGGTCCACCTGGTCGCCGAGACGGCGCAGCACGCCGGCCACCTCGACATCCTGCGGGAGGGCATCGACGGGCAGGGCGACGCCTGGGACGAGGTGCGGCCCGAGCGGGACGAGGCGTGGTGGTCGCGGCTGTGGGCGGAGATCGCGGCGGCCGCCGAGGGGTACCGCAACGCCGGGGCGACGGTCGAGGTCCCCGAGGCCGCCCGGGTCTGATCGCCGAGCGGCCGCGGGGCGCGGATCAGGAGTCGACCGAGACGATCTCGACGACGAACACGAGGTTCTTGCCCGCCAGCGGGTCGCCCTCGACCTCTTCGGTCCCGTATCCGTACTCGGCCGGCACGTTGATCAGGACTGTCGAGCCGACCTTCTGTCCGATGACGCCGACCTTGAACCCGGGCACGACGCCGTCGGTGGGGAACTGCGCCGGCTGGCCCTTGGCGCCGAAGTTCTGCTGAACGACCTTGCGCGGCTGTTCCCACGTCCGGAGCTGGTACTTGACGGTGACCACGTCGCCGGCCTCGACGGTGTCGCCGTCACCCTCCTGGAGGACCTTGACCAGGACGTCGATCGGCGGGTCGACGTCGGGAAGCTCGACCTGCGGCTTCGGTTTGTCCAGCGAGACCTTCGGGACGTCCTCGGTCCACGGCTTCGGCTCGGGGTCGACCCGGACCTTGACCACGTCGGTCACGATCACGAGCGCATCGGTGCCCTTGATGTCCAGGTCCGCCAGTCCGGCGTCACCGTACACGTCGGCCGCGGCGACCGTGGTGACCAAGCGCGATCCGGTCGGGACGCACTCGATGCCCGCGCGGAAGGCCTCGAAGGTGTTCTCGTCGCCGACGGTCAGCGTCGCGGGCTGGCTCAGGGCGCGGTCGCCGGTGCGGCCGTTGAAGATCGAGATGACGGCCTCGACCTGGTCACCGGGCTCCGTGACGTCGCCGTCTCCCTCGTCGACGACCGTCCGCTGCAGGTCGTCGGGCTCGATCTCCTGCGGGGTCGAGAACGTGGCCGTCGGGTCGGCCTTGCCGAACTCTCCGCTGACCTCGACCGCCTCGCTCGTCGAGCCCGACTCGAAGGTCGCGCAGGTGTCGTCGGTGGCCTTGTCGGCGGTGTCGTCGTCGTTCCCGCACGCGGCCAGCGGGACGAGGCCGAGCAGCAGGACGGCGGGCAGGGTCTTGAGGTTCGACATGGGGTGGGATCTCGTTTCGTCGGGGCGGTTCACCGGCAAGCCTGCCGAGCGTACCTGTTAGAACCCTGTGAGTTCGCCAAGAACCCGCCATGCCGGGGTCGAACGACCTTTGGCAGGATGTGCGCGTGCTCACCACCATCGATCGCTACTTCAAGATCAGCCAGCGCGGGTCCTCGATCGGCCAGGAGGTTCGCGGCGGCGTCGTGACCTTCTTGACGATGGCCTACATCATCGTCCTGAACCCCATCATCCTCAGCGGTGTCGCCGACGCGGACGGCAAGTTCCTCGGCGGCGGGACCGAGCCGGGCTCCGGCTTCGCCACGATCGCCGCATGCACCGCGCTCGTCGCCGGTCTGCTGACGATCCTGATGGGCGTCGTGGCCAACTTCCCGATCGCGTTGGCGACGGGACTCGGCCTGAACGCCTTCGTCGCCTTCGCGGTCGCGTCCCAGATGACCTGGGCCGATGCGATGGGCCTGGTCGTCCTCGAGGGTCTGGTCATCCTCGCGCTCGTGCTGACCGGATTCCGCACGGCCGTGTTGGCTGCGGTCCCGGGCCAGTTGAAGACGGCGATCGCCGTCGGCATCGGCCTGTTCCTGACGCTCAT
>Ga0079224_100005160_pt1 | contig 17100 bp, 13 predicted proteins | sample Stecom2015_FD_80414 | JGI IMG/M metagenome (GOLD analysis project Ga0079224, IMG submission 80414) | Agricultural soil microbial communities from Utah to study Nitrogen management - Steer compost 2015 | ecosystem: Environmental > Terrestrial > Soil > Agricultural land | place: USA: Utah... | reverse complement strand
TGCTGCTGCAGCAGGCCGGCCACCTCGATGGTGGCAAAATCCGCTTCCAGTGAGCCGTCGGTTTGAATCACCGGTTCGAAGCGATCGGTGCCCGACAGTTCGCGCACCGCTGCATCAAAGGTGTCGACGAACTGTGGGTACGCGGCTTCGGGCAGGGTGAGGCCCGCAGCCATGGCGTGGCCGCCGAACTTGAGAATCATGCCCGGGTGACGCTTCGACACCAGGTCAAGGGCGTCGCGCAAATGCACGTCGGGCACCGAACGGCCCGATCCGCGCAGTGTGCCGTCGTCGCAGCGCGCAAAGGCCAGCGCGGGTCGCCAGTAGGTGTCTTTCAGGCGCGAGGCCACCAGCCCCACCACGCCCTGATGCCATTCCGGGCGGTACACGCACACGCTGGCCGCGCGTGCCGGGGCCTCGGTGGCCAGCACGCTCAGTGCTTCTTCCCGCATGGCCAGCTCGATGCCGCGGCGTTCCTGATTGATGGTGTCGAGCTGGCGGGCAAGCGCTGCGGCTTCGTCGGGGTTTTCGGTGAGCAGGCAGTGAATGCCCAGACTCATGTCTGCCAGACGGCCTGCTGCATTCAGGCGGGGTGCCAGCGCGAAACCGAGGTCGAAGGCGGTGGCATTGCGCGGATCACGGCCCGCCACCGCAAAGAGGGCCCGCACGCCGGCCTGCATGCGACCCTTGCGAATGCGCTGCAGGCCCTGTGCGACCAGCAGGCGATTGTTGGCGTCGAGCCGTACAACGTCTGCGACGGTACCCAGCGCCACCAGGTCGCACAGGTCGTCGAGCCGGGGGCCGTCGTCGGCAAAGGCGCCGCGGCGGCGCAGTTCCGCCCGAAGCGCGAGCATGAGGTAGAAGATGACCCCCACGCCGGCAAGATGCTTGGACGGAAACCCGCAGCCGGGCTGGTTCGGATTGACGATGGCGAGGGCGCGCGGCAACGTGTCGCCCGGCAGGTGATGGTCGGTGATGATGACATCCATACCCGCCGCACGGGCGGCCTCGACGCCCTCGACACTGGCGATGCCGTTGTCGACCGTGATCAGCAGATCGGGCCGGCCGCCCGGGTGATGCACGGCCAGCTCCACCACGGCGGGCGACAGGCCGTAGCCCGTTTCGAAGCGGTCGGGCACCAGGAAGTCGACCGTGGCCCCCATGCGGCGCAATGCCTGCAGCGCAACGGCGCAGGCAGTGGCCCCGTCGCAATCGTAGTCGGCCACCACCAGCATGCGCTTGCGTGCCGCAATGGCGTCTGCCAGCAATGCCGCAGCATGTGTCGCATGCGTGAGCTGCTGCGGCGGAATCATGGCAGACCAGGTCTGGTGAGCGTGGGCCGGGTCGGAGATGCCACGCGCCGCCCACAGTCGCGCCAGCAGGGGATGGACACCTGCGTTGATGAGCCGTCTGCAGATGGTGGGGTCGACGCTGCGAGTGGTCAGTTGTGGCCGGACCACCAGCGCCTCCAGTCGAACTTCGTGCCGAACAATCGGCCAAAAAAGCCGTGCCGCGCCGGGGTAAGCTCGACGATGCGGTCGGAACCGGTGAGCGTGAGCCGCGCCGGCATTTCAAGCTGCGTGAACGCTTCACGGTCGAGCCGTTCAAATTCCTGCAGCCAGCTGCCCCAATCCTGCACCAGGCTGGGGCCCTGCAGACCGCGCAGAATGCGCGGCGTGTCGGCCTGCCCGGACGGGGTCGCACCAAGCTGTTCGGGCCGCGCCCCGCCATAGAGCCATACGCTGTTCACCGGGCGCAGGCCGCGCGCTTGCCGGGCCTGGTTCACGGGGTGATCGAACCACAGCATCTGCAGTTCATTGACCAGGCGCCGCCAGGGGCGCCCCGCGGCATCCTGACTCCACCAGTCGTTGACCGAAGTAATGCTGACCAGTGCGGGGCTCGCGCATTCGGGGGTGTAGCCGGGTGGTGGGGTAAGCGCCCAGTGAGCGGTATCGAAGGGTACGGCGGCAAAGCCGCTGTCGGGCAGCCAGGGCGCCGCGGCGTCGTAGAGCGCATGACTTTCTTCCGGGGTGATCTCGAGTTCGCTGGCGGGAATCAGCGCCGCCCCGTCGCGTGCCGGTGCCACGTGCACCAGCTGACCGAGCCACAAGGGTTCGCCGGCGGCCACTGGCGCACCGGCCTCATGTGCCAGAATGGCGCTCAAGCCCGCCGCCGGCCGCTGTTGCGCATCGGGCGTGAACCCGTGATAGTGCAACAGCCAGTATTCGTAGGTGGTGCAGAAGGTTTCGCCGGGCGCCGCGGGCATGACGTGTGCCTGGGCGCGAGACAGCCACTCCGTGAAACGGGGTGCCTTTTTTTCCAGATGCGAGGCGAGCTCGGGCGCAATGGCTGGGTCGGGCAGCGCGCCAGGTAGTACGATCTGCATTCCACGCATTGTAGTGTTTATCGATCGAGGTGGCTTCACAGCATGGCTTACGAATTCTGGATAGGCGCGCGCTACGCCGGGCTGAAGCGCCCGGGGCGGCGCGGCCGCTCGGGCGACCGCTTCGTCTCGTTCATTGCCGCCAGTTCCATGGCCGGCATTGCGCTGGGCGTGGCGGCACTCATCATCGTGCTGTCAGTCATGAACGGCTTCCAGGTGCAGGTGCGCGACCGCATGCTGTCGGTGCTGCCGCATATCGAGCTTTATGCCCCCGGCGTGCCGCATACCGACCTGCTGGAACAATGGCGAACCCTGGCGGACGACGCGGCGGGGCGCGACCCGGCCGTGCGCGGTGCGGCGCCATTCGTTGCGGCGCAGGGCATGATTGCGCGCGGTCAGGCGCTGCAGGGCGTGCAGATGCGCGGCATCGATCCGCAGCTGGAAGACGCGGTCTCCGAGCTTTCCGGGCAGTTTCTGGCCGGTGATATTGCCGGCCTGGCGCCGGGAAGCTTCAACATTGCGCTGGGTGTGCAGCTGGCCTATGCGCTGGGAGTGGGGCAGGGCGACACGGTCATGGTGCTGGCGCCCCAGGGCACGATTTCACCGGCCGGCTTCACGCCCCGCATGCGCCAGTTCACCGTGTCGGGCGTGTTCTCCACCGGGCATTACGAATACGACGCCGCCCTCGCCTTCATGAACGTGCAGGACGCCGCCCGTGTGTTTCGTGACACGGGCGCAAGCGGTGTGCGGCTGCGCATTGCCGATATGCAGCAGGCGCCGCAGGTGGCGCGCCGGCTGCAGGCCGCGTTGCCACAGGGGCTGCGTGCGCAAGACTGGACGCAGAACAACCGCACGTGGTTCGCGGCGGTACAAACGGAAAAGCGCATGATGTTCATCATTCTGACGCTCATCGTGGCGGTGGCCGCGTTCAATCTGCTGTCGTCACTGGTGATGGCGGTGAAGGACAAGCGTTCCGACATCGCCATTCTGCGCAGCATTGGTGCCACACCGCGCGAGATTGCCCGCATCTTTCTGGTTCAGGGCTCGCTCATCGGTGTGGTGGGCACCCTGCTGGGTGTTGGCCTGGGCATGCTGGTCGCATTCAACATCGACGTCATCGTGCCGTTCATCGAGCGCACCTTCAATATTGAATTCCTGCCCCAGCAGATCTATTTCATCAGCCAGTTGCCGTCCGAGCCCCGTGCGTACGACATCACCCTGGTGGCGGTGACGTCGCTGGTGCTGTCGCTGCTTGCCACGCTATACCCCAGCTGGCGGGCTTCGGGCCTGCAACCCGCACAGGTGCTGCGTCATGACTGAATCCCCAACCACCCCGCACGTGCTGCGTGCCGTCAATCTGGTGAAACGCTACGTGGAAAGCGGCAATACTATCGAGGTGCTGCGCGACGTGAGCCTGCACGTGGCGGCCGGCGAGCGCGTGGCCATCGTGGGCGCGTCCGGCTCGGGCAAGAGCACGCTGCTGCACCTGCTGGGCCTGCTCGATACGCCCACCTCGGGCCATGTCGAGGTCGACGGCCAGCGTGCCGACACCCTGGGTGAGCGCGCCCGCAGCCGTCTTCGCAACCAGCGCCTGGGCTTCGTGTATCAGTTTCATCATCTGCTGCCCGAGTTTTCTGCAGAGGACAACGTGGCCATGCCCTTGATCGTGCGCCGCGAGAAGCGTACGGTAGCACGTGAGCATGCGCGCGAGATGCTGGCCCAGGTGGGGCTGGAACACCGCATGCACCACCACCCCGGGCAGCTGTCGGGGGGCGAACGCCAACGGGTGGCGCTTGCCCGGGCCCTGGTCACCCGCCCGGGCTGCGTGCTGGCCGACGAACCCACCGGCAACCTCGATCGCTACACGGCCGAAAGCATGTTCGAACTGCTGCTGAAGGTGAACGAGCAGCTTGGAACGGCCCTGGCGATTGTCACCCACGACCCGGCGCTGGCGGCGCTGGCACACCGGCGCCTGTATATCGACAAGGGCCGTCTGGCCGATACCGACACGACATGCTGATCGACACCCATTGCCATCTCGATGCCGTCGAGTTTTCTCACGACCGCGATGCCGTAATCGAGCGTGCCGGTCGCGAGGGCGTGTGCGCCATCGTGATTCCAGCCGTCGATCGCGGCAACTGCGATACGGTGCAGGCGCTGGCCTGGCGCTTCGCCGGCGGCTACTACGCGCTGGGCATCCATCCCATCGCTGTTCCCGACGCCAATGACGATGATCTGCAATGGCTGGAGCAGCGGCTCGAGGCCGCGCTGGAAGACGACCGCTTCGTGGGCGTGGGCGAGATCGGCCTGGATTTCTTTCTGCCTGCCCTGCGCGAACCGGCCATGCGCGAGAAGCAGGAACGCTTTTTCGAGGCGCAGCTCAAGATGGCGCAGCGGTTTGCCCTGCCGGTCATCGTGCACGTGCGCCGCGCACAAGACGACGTTCTGAAGTACGTGCGCCGCCACCCCGGCGTATGCGGCATCGCACATGCCTTCAACGGCAGCTTTCAGCAGGCGCAGCAGTTCATCGATCAGGGCTTCGTGCTGGGCTTCGGGGGTGCCATGACGTTCGAACGGGCGCTGCAGATCCGCAGGCTGGCCACGCGGCTGCCGCTCGATGCCATGGTGCTGGAAACGGATTCACCCGACATTCCGCCTGCCTGGCTGGATCAGCCGGGCAAGCCGACGCCCCGCAACGAACCGGCGCAGTTGCCCCGCATCGGGCGCGAGCTTGCGGCCTTGCGTTCGGTACCTTACGAGGAAGTGGTGGTACGCACGGGTGCCAATGCGCGCCGAGTGCTGCCGCGCTTGCGCACCAGCTAGGCTCCTTTGCAATCATCCTCCACCGCAAAAACGAAGAAAAGGCCGGAAAAATGCCTTTTCTGGGCGGTTCTGATTCGTAGTAACAAGATTTAAAAAAACAAGAAATTTGTTACGTCAATCGGCAACCCTGGGCGAGCTGACTTGCCAGACGGAGGACACGATGTGCAGGAACTGCGCCATTGTTCATCGCTTCCACGCAAACACGTCGTTCACCCCGCCATCGAGATTTTCTTTCCCGGGGGTCAACCGTCGGCAGTTCCTGACGGCGGGGTTGCTGGGCGCCGCCGGTCTGGCTGCGGCCGTGCCGGCCCGCATGGCGCGCGCGACAGATGAAGCGCAAGGCCCGGCCTCGGTGGTGTTCCGGGGCGGGCGCGTGTACACGCTCGAGGCCGAGCGCCCCTGGGCCGAAGCGGTGGCCGTACGGGGCCGTTCGATCGTGGCCGTGGGCAGCAACGCCGACGTTGAGCCGTTCATCGGCCCCGGAACCCGGGTCATCGAGCTCGATGGGCGCATGATGCTTCCCGGCTTCGTCGAGGCGCACATCCACCCCACGCTGGGCTCCTTCTTCACCGGAGGGCTCGATCTTCAGGTGCCTTCACGCAACGACGCACTGGCCGCGATCGCGCGTTATGCCAAGGAAAATCCGAGCGGTCTTGTTCGTGGTTTCGGCTGGCGGGCCGATATGTTTCCTCCGGAAGGCCCCACCCGGGCCGACCTCGACCGTATCATTCCCGACCGGCCGGCCTTCTTCTTCAATATCGACGTACACAGTTTGTGGATGAACAGCAAGGCCATCGAGGCAGCGGGAATCACCCGCGATACGCCCGATCCGGTGCCGGGATTCAGTTACTTCAAACGCGATACCACGGGCGAGCTGACCGGCTACGTACTTGAGACGCCGGCAGTGATGGCCGTCGTCGAGAAGCTGGCGCCCATTACCTACGAATCGATGAAGGGCTGGCTGCAGGAATGGCTCGGGAAGGCTTCTGCCGCCGGCATCACGACCGTGTTCGACACGGGCGCGATGCCGCTCGATGGCGACCAGTTGAACACGTTCGGGCTGTATATCGACCTGGAGCGCCAGCAACGTCTGCCGCTCAGAGTCAAGGCCTGCTACATGGTGAGCAAGCCCGACATCGAGCGGGAGGTCGAGCGCGCCATCGAGCTGCGTTCCCGGGTCAGCACCGAGCTCGTGCAGGTTTCGGCACTCAAGATCATTGGCGATGGTACTGCGGAAGGGTACACGGCCGTGTTGCTCGATCCGTATTCCGACAAGCCTGAAACGGTGGTGAAGGCACCCTATGGCCGCGAGCAGCTGCAGGCCATGGTGAGCCGTGCCGACGCCGCCGGGCTCGATGTGCATATCCATGCGTTTGGCGACGGCCTGACCCGAATGGCGCTCGACGCCATCGAGGCGGCAATGGGCGCAAACCCGCCGCGCGACAGGCGCCACAGCCTCGCGCACCTGGTTTACGTCGATGACGCGGACATCGCCCGCTTCGGCAAGCTCGGTGTCGTGGCGCAGCTGTCTGCCAACTGGATGTCGGCCGATCCCGACACGACGCGCATTCTGCCGCAGCGGCTCGGCGAACGGGCCAGGCGCATGGTGCGCCCGAAGGCCGTGCTTGACGCGGGCGGTATCGTCGCCTTTGGAACCGACTGGCCGGCCGCTGGGTATTACTCCACTTACAAGCCGCTGGAGTCGATCCAGGTTGCGATCACGCGGCAGCTGCTCGATGATCCGGCGGCGCCGGTGCTCGAGCCCGCGGATGAGCGCCTGAGTCTGGAGCAGGCGATACGCGCCAATACCATGGGCGGCGCCTACCAGCTGCGCATGGAAGACCAGATCGGCTCCATCAGGGCGGGAAAGCTGGCCGATCTGGTGGTGTTGCGCAAAAACCTTTTTGAGGTCGGAAAGCACGAGGTGGCCAGGGTGCCCGTCGACATGACCATGATGAACGGGCGCTTCACGTACGAAGCGGCTGCCTGACCCCCCTGCGCGGGCGGCTTTGCCGCCGCCCCAACGGTCAGTTGATCTTGAAGCCCGTTTTCTGAACGACGCCCGACCACACCTTTTGTTCCGACACCAGCAGATCGGCAAGTTCCTGACGGCTGGAGCCGATAATGGCGAAGCCGGCGTTTTCCAGCGTGGTGCGTACGTTGGCATTGTTCAGCGCGTCAACGATGCCCTTGTGCAGGGTGTCGAGTGCGTTTTCGGGGGTGCCGGCCGGTGCAAAGAATGCGAACCATGCCCCGAAATTCACCTGTTCCATGCCTTCTTCGCGGAACGTGGGAATGTCTTTGAGCATCTTGCTGCGCTCGGCGCCCGTGATGGCCAGGCCTTTCATTTTGCCGCCGGGGATCTGGGTGTTGGCCATGGCGGTGGTAATGAAGGCGCCCTGGACTTGCCCGCTGATGATTGCAGTGACGGCGTCACCGGTGGAGCGATAGTGGATCGGTTCGATTTCGAAGCCACCTGCTTCGGCCAGCAGCTCTGCACCGAAGTGGCCGGGTGTGCCTGCCCCGAACGTGGCGAAGTTGAAGATGTTGTTGTCGCCCTTGGCGCCCTTTACAAAGCTCTTGAGGTCGGCGTAGGGCGAATCGGGCGGGGTCACCAGCACGAAATCGGCCCGTACGGCTTCACTGATCGGCGCAAAGTCGCGTAGCGGCTTGTACGACAGCTCGGATGTGGTTTCCGGCGAGATGCTGATCGAACCGACTTCACCCAGCAAAATGGTGTAGCCGTTGGGCGTGGCGTTGGCCACCGACTGTGCGGCGATCTGGCCGCCCGCACCCGCCTTGTTCTCGACCACCACGGGCTGGCCCAGCTCTTTGGAAAGCTGTTCACCGACAGTGCGTGCGACGATGTCGGGGCCCGTGCCGGCGGGAAAGCCCACGGTCAGCCGGATAGGTTGTTCGGGCCAGGCGGCCGCAGCGGTGGTCGTGGCGGCCAGCAGTACGGCGGCGGCAAACAGCTTGCCGGTGAATGTCGGTTTCATATGCGTCTCCAAAGGGGCGGTGTTTGTTTTTAGCGGATGACGTAGAAGTTCAGTTCTACGCGGTCGGGGTAACGGGCACCCGTTCCCACGAACAGGTGGGTGTTCAGCCACAGCCAGCGTTGCGCCGCCGTTTCGAAGCGTGGATGCGTGCGGAAATACAGGCGGTCGGGATCAACGTTTTCGCCGCGTGCAAGGGCGGCGACATCTTCGGCCGAACCCGTGCGAATGCCGGTGTTTTCTACGTAAATGCGCTCACCGTCGGTCGTTTCGATGATGTAGCGCGCATGGATCTCGGCGCAGGTGGAGGAAACGATGGACTGGTAATCGGCGCCGCCGGGCAGAATACGCCCGTGAATCTTCGGGCCGCTTACGGTTCCGCCCAGCAGGGGAATGATTCGGCGCCGGCCAAACGGTGTGTCGCCCACCTCTTCGGGGGGGCCCACCTGCACGTTCAGCGTGGCCAGGTGTTCGAGGGCGGGCGGGGTCTGGGCAGTGCTCATGGCGTCGTCCTCCTTGCAAGCATCGCCGGGTCGAAGCCCGCAATGCGTTTGTAACGGATCGAGATGGCGTTCAGTTCGTTCTCGGGAATCACGTCGTGAATGTGTTCGAATCCGCCCGGCGCGCGTTCGTGCGCGATCTGCATGACCTGTTCGGGGCCGTTCAACCGGTTGCGCAGCACGATGCCGGCGGTGGCGGGCAGGCGTTCGGCCTCGTATTCGCGCAGGGCCAGTTCCAGCGCGGTGTGGCCGGCGCCCGCGTCGGCTTCCTGCAGACGGTCGGCCAGGCAGCGCGCGTCGAGTATGGCCTGTGCTGCGCCGTTCGAGCCGATGGGGTACATCGGGTGTGCGGCATCGCCCAGCAACGTGGCGCGCCCTACGCTCCAGCGGGGCAGGGGGTCTTTGTCGACCAGCGGGAACTCGTATATGGCCTTGGCGCCCTGAATGATGGCGGGTATGTCGATCCAGTTCCAGCGCCAGTCATCGAAGTGCCGCGCGAACGTTTCCGCAGGCACTTCGCGGTTCCAGTCGGTAGTGGGCAGTTCAGCCTGGGGCACGCGCAGCTCCGCGATCCAGTTGATGAGCGAGCGCCCCTGACGGCGCAGCGGCTCGGAAATGGGGTAGCACACGAATTTTTGATCTTGATGACCGGCCATGAACATGGTGCGGCCATCCAGGTAGGGCTCGCCTTCGGTAACGGCGCGCCACAGCATGCGGCCCGAATAGCGCAGCTGATCGGCTTCGCCATGGAAGTGGCGGCGCACGGCCGAATGAATGCCGTCTGCGGCGATCAGCACGTCGGCGCGTCGGCTCACGCGCTGGCCACTGCCGCGTTCGATGAAGAAGGCCGTAATGCCCTGTTCATCCTGTTCCAGCGAGTCGAAGGTCATGCCGGTGTGCAGCTGCCCGGCGCCCAGGCGTTCGATCACGGCTTCTGCCAGCTTCATTTGCAGCACGCCGCGGTGAATCGAAAGCTGGGCAACGGGGTAGCCGGCGGCGAGACCACGCGGTTCTTCCCAGATTTTCTGGCCGTGCATGTTGTAGTAATGTAGAGCCGATGTCTCTACGCCCTCTGCGGCGAGAGCGGGCATCATGCCCAGCTCGTTCAGTTCCACGGCCGCGTGCGGCAGCAGGTTGATGCCCACACCCAGGGGGCGCAATTCCCGCGCACTTTCATACAGTTCGCACTGAATGCCGCGCTTGTGCAGCATCAGCGCCAGGCTCAGGCCGCCGATGCCTGCGCCGACGATCAGGACGTTCACGATCAATCTCCTGTTATTTTGTTATGCATCATAACAATGTGCCCCTTATTTGAAATGTTCAAACTTATAAGGATTTACCCGAGCTTTGCCCGGGAGGGACGCGTTTTGTGCCTCCGGTTTCAACCACCACGAAGGGGGTGGCGGGCACGGGGTGCCGCGCTCGTTCAAACCCGCATCGGTCGGAATGGGGTATCGTTGCCCGGCGGTTTTCTTTCCGGAGTCGAATGTGTCAGGTAAAGCCAGTTCGCGGCCCAGAAGTTCGCGGCCCAACGTCAGGCGCCCCTTGCAGCGGGGCGAGGTGGATGTCGACCTCGTGTCGGGGGTGGATTACGGCCCTTTGACCGGCCTGATCGGCTACAACCTGCGCCGCGCACAGATCCGCATTTATCAGGATTTCCTTGACACGATGGAGCCGTGGTCGATCACGCCGCCGCGCTTTTCGGCCATGGTGCTGATTCGCCATAACGCCGACATGAAGCTCACCGAGCTGGCGCGGGCGATGGGCATCGCACGCTCGGGTGCCGTGGAGGTGGTGAACTCACTGGAAAAACTGGGGTATGTGAAGCGCTGCGATTCCCGAACCGACCGGCGTGCCTACGCGCTGGCGCTTACGCAAGAGGGCGAGGCCGCATTAAAGAAAGTGACCCGGCTGATTCAGGAACACGATGCACGCATCAGCGCACACTTGAGCGAGGCGGAACAGCGGCAGTTGCGGGAATTGCTCGAGCGCCTGGGGTAGGGGTGGCAGGCCCGGGTTCCATAGCGTGCGCGTCGAAGACATCTGCGTTGGGCAGTCTTAGCAACGCGCGGGCGTCATTTTCATTGCCGCTGAGCCACTGATCGACATTCTCGCGCTCAATGGGGATCACGGATCGCTTATCTTGCTCGTGGGCGGCTTTTGCAGGATCAGGCTTATGCATCCTGCGCATCAGAGGATGGTGGTCTGCATTGACCGTGAGCATCGTGTAGCTTTCTACGATTTCACCCGTGCTGCGATCCAACCAGGTGTTCCACAGGCCCGCCAGGCCCCATGGGGCTGCGTCGGTGCGCCAGAAGCGCCACCACACGTTCTTGCCCGTTTCCCAGCAGGGTTCATCAAAACTCGCTGCGGGGATGATGCATCGCTGACCTTGTGCCCAGGCTTGTCGGTAAGACGGCTTATGGGCCAGTTCTTCAGCGCGAGCGTTGTTTGTGGAATAAGGGAGCCTCGGCCCCTTTGCAAAGGGCGGAATCAGTGCCCATTGGCCGACAACGAGCTCTCGACCCTGAGGGGTGGAGCGTATGAAAGGGCCGGGAGCACGGGGGTATACGATGGGCGCCCAGATCTTCGGCGGGTTGCTGCCGCCGATGTGCCAGTATTGCTCAATAACCTGCTGATCCGGTGTGACGTATCGGTTGCACATGGTGTCATTCTCGGACTTCTCCGCCCAAGTTTCAATCCCGGTCCACGCTATCCTTCCCCGCCCTGAACGGCGGGGCCTGTCGCGCACCGGGTCAGGTTCTTGAACAGGGCAGCCTCCATCACGCAGTTTGGTAGTTCTCCTCACTGACATCGTGCATGCTGCAGAGGCCCGATTACTCCTTTCTCTCGCTACGCTGATTCCATTTATTGAATGAGGCTGTTGTGGCGATCGGGCGAATCTGCTTGCTGGTGTTTGTCGGCGGGGTGGGCGCAGTGCAGTTGCTACCTGCATTGCCACCCCGTTTGCAGTTCGGGTTGACGCCGCCCGAGACGCTATTGATGGGCTTGATGTTTGTTGCGGTGTTGGGCGCAGCATGTTGCTGCCGAGTCAGGCGCAGCGTGGCTTCACGCACTGGAACGATGCGCTCACCCGGGGCCGTGAATATCGGCGTGGCTACGGCATGCATCACGCTATTCGCGTTAACCGGGTTCGTCTATGGCGCCGCGCGCGCAGAATTGCGTCTTTCCGACGCGCTGGACCCCGCCAACGAAGACAAGGTCACGCGGGTGGTGCTTCGTGTGGCTGAGTTGCCGCGCCTCGGCTCAGAAAGCCGTCTCTTCGTCGCCGACGTTCTGTCATCGGTTCCCGATGGCGTGCCCAGCCGCATTCAGGTCAGGTGGAACTCCACCCGCTATTCCGGCCCCTACGGGCCGCGGGCCGGAAAACCACCGGAGGCGTTTCCCGAGATCGTGCCCGGCCAGGTGTGGCGCATGGCGCTGGTACTGCGTAAACCGCATGGCGCCCGTAACCCGGGTGGCTTCGATTACGAGGGCCATGTGTTTGCGCAGGGTATTCGCGCGAGCGGCACGGTGCGGGGAACGCCTGTTTTGCTGGGCGATGAGCCGTGGGCCGGACTGGCCATTGCGGCACAGCGCGCGCGCCACGTGGTGCGCGAGGCCATGCTGCCGCATATCGGCGAGCTTCGGTGGGGTGGGGTGCTGCTGGCATTGGCGATCGGCGATCAGGCGAGTGTGGGGCCCAACGACTGGATCACCTTCAACCGCAGTGGCCTGACCCACCTTGTTTCGATCAGCGGCTCGCACGTCACGATGATCGCGGCGCTTGCGGGCATGCTCGTCAATGTGCTGTGGCGGCGACTGCGCTGGCGGGGGCGGGTGCTGGCCGAGCGCCTGCCCGCACAACTGGCCGCCGCAACGGTGGCGCTGGTGGTTGCGTGGCTGTACTGCCTGCTGGCCGGCTGGGGAGTGCCGGCGCGGCGCACGTTTGTCATGCTGGCGGTGCTGGCCGTTTCCCTAAGCCTGCGCGTGCCCCTGCAGCCCACTCATGTATTGGCCTTGGCGGCGTTTGCCGTGGTGCTGCTCGACCCCTGGTCGCTGCTTTCCAGCGGGTTCTGGTTGTCGTTTCTGGCGGTGTATGTGCTGATGGCCAGCACCGGTTGGTGGGGCAGTGAAACGGCTGCGCCGCAAACGGCGTTGCGCCGGGGCTGGCTGGGTGTACTGCATGCCGCGGCGCGGTTGCAGCTGGCGATTACGCTGGCGCTGCTGCCCGTGCTGGCACTGCTGTTCAGCGAAATTTCGCTGGTGTCACCACTGGCGAATGCGTATGCGATCCCGGTAATCGGTCTGCTGGTAACGCCCCTGGCATTGCTGCTGGCAGGGCTTTCGTTGGTGCCGGGCGCCGAGGGTGCAGCGGGTGGCCTGGCGGTCGTGGCGCATGGCCTGCTGCAGGTGTGCATGTGGCCAACGCAATGGCTGGCTGCGCTTCCGGGCGCCAGCGTGCCCGTGGCTGCCGCACCGTGGTGGGCAACGGCGTTCGCGCTCGTGGGGGTGGCCATTGCGCTGCTGCCCCGCGGTTTTCCGTATCGCAGCATGGGCTGGGCGTTCATGTTGCCCGTGCTTACCTGGGTGCCGCCGCGCCCGGCACCGGGTGACTGGGCGCTGCACGCGCTGGACGTGGGGCAGGGCAGTGCCGTCGTGGTGCAGACCGCCCGGCATGTGGTGGTGTTCGACACGGGCGCCCGCTACTCGCCCGATGCCGATGCGGCGCAGCGCGTGGTGGTGCCGTTTCTGCGTTCCCGGGGACTACACCATGTGGACATGCTGGTGGTCTCGCACGGTGATATGGACCATGTGGGCGGAACGCGTAGCCTGCTTGACGCGCTGCCGGTGCAGCAGGCGTACGCCTCGTTCGATCTGGAAGCGTGGCTGGTACACGAGACGCGCACGTTGGTGCAACGCGCACCGGCCGTCGGCAGGCAACAGCTGACGGATGCGGGTTCGTCCGGCCCCGGCACCTCCGTCATTTCACAACCGCCATTGCCCCGCGCGGTGAATGCGTGCGCCTACAGCGATCTGGGAGTGGCCGATGGCGTGAAATTCCAGTTTCTATGGCCCCTTGAATCCGGCCATCTGGACCTGCGGGCGGGCTCACGCGATCGCAACCGTCGATCGTGCGTGCTGCGGGTGCAGGGTGCGCACCATGCCGTTCTTCTGCCCGGCGACATCGGCGCAGACGAAGAACATGCATTGGTCGAGCGCGGCCTGTACGGCGCGGACGTGGTGCTTGCCGCGCACCACGGCTCGCGGCATTCATCGGCCCAAGCCTTTGTTACCACCCTGCAGGCGCAGCACGCCGTGGCGCAGGCGGCGCGCTGGAATCGCTACGGGCATCCGGCTGCGGCCGTGCGGCGCCGCTGGCAGGCGCACGGCGCATCGTTCTGGGAAACAGGCCGCCACGGGGCCGTGACGGTGCGTTCGCAGGGCGGGGAGTTGTCGGTGCACGCCGAGCGACTGCGTCGCCCGCGCTACTGGTCGCCTGGCGGCGGCATCGATTGAGGCTCGGGAATCACGCAAACCGCTGCCGCGCGCGCTGCGAGGCGCATGGCACCCAAATAAACCACATTGCATTGCACCCGCCTCATGCCATAGTAGGGCTCGCCCTTCTTGCCTGCGCAGCGTGGATCGGCGATCATAGCCACAGCTTCCACAAGAAGCACAGGCTGTTGTGCCAAATACAAAAAGCTACACGAAACTCCACAAGATTTTCCGAGGCATTATGAGACAAACCCCTCCCTTGCGGCTGCACGTGCCCGAGCCATCCGGGCGCCCGGGGCACGCCACCGATTTCTCCTATCTTCCGCTATCGGCGGCGGGCGAAGTGCGCAAGCCCGATCTCGATATCGGCTACCGCGAAAACACCGATCTCGCCTTCTCGCTGATCCGGGTGCTCGACGACGACGGTCAGGCCGTGGGCCCGTGGGCAGAACCGGCCATCGATCCGGCCATACTGCGCAAGGGTCTGCAGGTCATGATCAAGACCCGCATTTTCGATGCGCGCATGCTCATCGCCCAGCGCCAGAAGAAGATTTCCTTCTACATGCAAAGCCTCGGCGAAGAAGCCATCGGCACCGGGCAGGCACTTGCGCTCGAACCGGGCGACATGTGCTTTCCCTCGTATCGTCAGCAGAACCTGCTCATTGCGAAAGACGTGCCCCTGTCGGCACTCATGTGCCAGCTGTATTCGAACGAGTGCGATCCGCTCAAGGGCCGGCAGCTGCCGGTCATGTATTCCATGCGCGAGCAGGGGTTCTTCTCCATCTCGGGCAACCTCGCCACGCAGTTTCCGCAGGCGGTGGGCTGGGCCATGGCCTCGGCCATCAAGGGCGATACGCGCATTGCCTCGGCCTGGATCGGCGACGGGGCGACGGCGGCCGCCGACTTTCAAACGGCGCTTACGTTTGCGCATGTATACCAGGCCCCGGTGGTACTGAACGTCATCAACAACCAGTGGGCCATATCCACCTTCCAGGCCATTGCCGGGGGCGAACGCACCACCTTTGCCGCGCGCGGTCTGGGCAGCGGCATCGTTTCGGTGCGGGCCGACGGCAACGATTTCCTGGCGGTCATGGCCGTTTCGCGCTGGGCCATCGATCGCGCCCGCAATAATCTGGGCCCCACGCTCATCGAGTGGGTCAGCTATCGCGCCGGCCCGCACTCCACGTCCGACGATCCCTCCAAATACCGCCCGGCCGACGACTGGTCGCGGTTTCCTCTGGGCGACCCCATCGAGCGGCTCAAGCAGCACCTGATCCGCATCGGGCATTGGTCGGAAGAAGAGCATCACGCCACGCAGAAGCAGTACGAGGCAGAGGTCATCGCCGCGCAGAAGGAAGCCGAAAGTCACGGTTCGCTGCTTACGGGCCAGACCTCGAGCGTGGCCACGATGTTCGAAGACGTGTATGCAGAAATGCCGTGGCATCTGCGTCGTCAGCGGCAGCAATTGGGGGTGTAGATATGGCGGATATACATAAAATCGGTCAGGACTCGGTGTCCATGACCATGATCCAGGCATTGCGTTCGGCCATGGACATCATGCTGGAACGCGACGACAACGTGGTCATTTTCGGGCAGGACGTGGGCTATTTCGGCGGGGTGTTCCGCTGCACCGAAGGGCTGCAGGCCAAGTACGGCAAGGAACGCGTATTCGACGCACCCATATCCGAAGGCGGTATCGTGGGTGCCGCAGTGGGCATGGGGGCGTACGGCCTGCGCCCGGTGGTCGAGATCCAGTTCGCCGACTATTTTTACCCGGCCACCGACCAGATCGTGTCGGAAGCCTCGCGCCTGCGTTACCGCAGTGCGGGGGATTTCACCGCGCCCATCACCATACGCATGCCGTCGGGTGGCGGCATTTACGGGGGGCAAACCCATAGCCAGAGCCCGGAAGCGCTGTTCACCCACGTGGCGGGCCTGCGCACCGTCATTCCCTCGAATCCGTACGACGCCAAGGGCTTGCTCATCGCGGCCATCGAGTGCGACGACCCGGTCATCTTTCTTGAGCCCAAGCGCCTGTACAACGGCCCCTTCGACGGGCATCACGACAAACCGGTGGTGCCGTGGTCGCGTCACCCCATGGGCAATGTCCCCACGGGCTACTACAGCATTCCCCTCGAATCGGCGCGCGTGCACCGGCCCGGAACGGCGCTTACGGTGCTCACCTACGGCACCATGGTGTACGTGGCCGAGGCCGGGGCGGCCGAAGCCGGCTACGACGCCGAAATCATCGATCTGCGCAGCCTCTGGCCGCTCGATATCGAAACGGTCGTGCGCTCGGTGCGCAAGACGGGGCGCTGCCTGGTGCTGCACGAGGCCACGCTTACCAGCGGCTTCGGGGCCGAACTGGTGGCGCTGGTGCAGGAACACTGCTTTTATCACCTCGAGGCGCCCATTGAACGCGTCACCGGCTGGGACACCCCATACCCCCACGCGCACGAATGGGCGTACTTCCCCAGCCCGCGCCGGGTGGCCAATGCCATGCGCCGCCTGGTCACGGGCGAACCGTCGCTGCCGCCGCTCATTCCCGAAGACGAAGAGGCCGCTGCCGCCGCAACGCCGGCCAACGTGCAACCGTTGATGGCGAAGGGGGCGTGACATGGGTGTATACGTAATCAAGATGCCCGACATCGGTGAGGGCATTGCCGAGGTCGAGCTGGTGGAATGGCACGTCAAGGAAGGCGACGACGTGGTCGAAGACCAGGTGCTGGCCGATGTCATGACCGACAAGGCCACCGTGCAGGTGCCGTCGCCCGTGCATGGCAAGGTGCTGGCCCTGGGCGGGAAGGTCGGCGAGGTCATGCCGGTGGGGTCGGCGCTCATCAAGCTGGAAGTCGAGGGCCCGGGCAACGTCTCGGGGGCGGATGAAGACGGTGAGGCGGCG
>Ga0079224_100005159_pt1 | contig 17101 bp, 10 predicted proteins | sample Stecom2015_FD_80414 | JGI IMG/M metagenome (GOLD analysis project Ga0079224, IMG submission 80414) | Agricultural soil microbial communities from Utah to study Nitrogen management - Steer compost 2015 | ecosystem: Environmental > Terrestrial > Soil > Agricultural land | place: USA: Utah... | reverse complement strand
TTTTTGACTTTAGGCAATTTCTAATAAGAAAATACAGGTATTTTAATTGCATACCCTTCTTCACGCGGCTCGAAATTGAAATCTTTCACCTTCTTAGCTCCCAGCATCACCTTAGTTGCATAATTGACGTATGGTTCATCATAAGCTTTTGCAATAAATGGCACCGTACGAGAAGCTCTTGGATTCGCCTCAATTACATATACCTTATCATCTTTGATAGCAAATTGGATATTGATTAAACCTACGGTTTCTAATTCAACTGCAATTTTCTTCGTGATATCCTCAATCTGTGTCATCACAAAATCTCCTAAATTGTATGGAGGCAACACTGCATATGAATCTCCTGAGTGAATTCCAGCAGGTTCAATGTGCTGCATAATACCAATGATATACACATCTTTCCCATCACAAATAGCATCTGCTTCAGCTTCTATTGCACCCCCTAAGAAATGGTCTAACAAAATTTGATTACTCCCCATCTCTTGAATGATGTCCACGACATGCGTCTCTAACTCCTCTTTATTGATTACAATCTTCATTTTTTGTCCACCAAGAACGTATGAAGGTCTAACCAACAACGGGAAACCTAGTTCATCAGCTAATTCTAGTGCTTGTTCTGCACTTTCAACAACTCCATATTTCGGGAATGGGATATTCAAGCGCTCCAACGCTTCAGAGAAACGACCTCGATCTTCAGCCAAATCCAATGCTTTGAAACTTGTTCCAATAATCTTGATCCCAAATCGTTCTAATTTTTCAGCTAATTTCAATGCAGTTTGACCACCTAACTGTACAATTACACCTTCCGGTTTTTCATGCTGAATAATATCGTAAATATGCTCCCAAAAAACTGGTTCGAAGTACAATTTATCAGCTGTATCGAAGTCTGTAGAAACCGTTTCAGGGTTACAGTTAATCATGATAGTTTCATAACCACACTCTTTCGCTGCCAATACACCATGCACACATGAGTAGTCAAATTCAATACCTTGACCAATTCGATTAGGACCAGATCCAAGTACAACAATTTTCTTCTTGTCTGAAACAACACTTTCGTTCTCTTCCTCAAATGTTGAGTAATAATAAGGTGTTTGTGCTTCAAACTCTGCAGCACACGTATCTACCAATTTATATACACGTTTGATACCCATTTCATGACGCTTCGCGCTGACTTGTGATTCCAAACATCTCAACAAATGGGCAATCTGACGATCTGCATATCCTTTTTGTTTAGCCTCAAACATCAAGTCTTTTGGCAACGTGTCAAGCGTATATTTTTCAATTTTTTGTTCTAATTTGATTAAATCTTCAATCTGTTTTAAGAACCAAAAATCGATTTTTGTTTTTTCAATTATTGTCTTGAAAGGAATACCTAATTTAATCGCATCGTAAATATGAAATAAACGATTCCAAGACGGATGTTCTAATGAATGTAAAATTTCAGCTTGATTTGTCAATTCCTTACCATCCGCACCTAAACCGTTACGGTTTATTTCGAGTGACTGACAAGCCTTTTGTAAAGCCTCTTGGAAAGAACGTCCAATTCCCATTACCTCTCCAACAGATTTCATTTGCAAACCTAATTCGCGATTTGCTCCAGGGAATTTATTGAAGTTCCAACGAGGAATTTTTACGATAACATAATCCAAAGTAGGCTCAAACAACGCTGAAGTTGTTTTTGTAATTTGGTTTTCTAATTCATCCAAGTGGTAACCAATCGCCAATTTAGATGCAATTTTTGCAATTGGATAACCAGTTGCTTTCGAAGCTAAAGCAGAAGATCTAGAAACGCGAGGGTTGATCTCAATTGCAATGATTTCTTCTTTTTCATCTGGAGAAACAGCAAACTGCACGTTACATCCTCCCGCAAAATTCCCGATAGAACGCATCATTTTAATCGCCATATCTCTCATTTTCTGGAAAGTTGTATCCGATAAAGTCATCGCAGGTGCTACAGTAATTGAATCTCCTGTGTGAATTCCCATTGGATCAAAATTTTCGATCGAACAGATAATCACTACATTGTCATTTGAATCTCGCAACAACTCCAACTCAAACTCCTTCCATCCCAACAATGCTTTGTCAATCATTACCTCATGAATAGGCGACAATTGCAAACCTCTTTCTAATAAATTATCAAAATCTTGTGGATCATGAACAATAGAAGCACCAGCACCTCCTAGCGTATAAGAAGCTCTAATACATAGTGGAAAACCAAATTCTTGCGCTATCTTTTTACCTTCTAAAAAAGAAGTAGCTGTTGCTTGTGGAGCCATTGGAACACCAATTTCATCCATCAACAAGCGAAACGCTTCTCTATTTTCTGTAATTTCAATTGCTTTGATATCAACACCGATGATTTGAACCCCATACTGTTCCCAAATCCCCATTTCATCACACTTAATAGCCAAATTGAGCGCTGTCTGTCCACCCATTGTAGGCAAAACAGCATCAATTTTATGCTTTTCTAAAATTTCTATGATGCTTTCGGGTTCCAAAGGCTTTAGGTAAACATTATCCGCAACAACTTTATCTGTCATAATCGTTGCTGGATTAGAGTTTATCAATGTTACTTCAATACCTTCTTCTCTTAGGGAACGTGCTGCTTGAGATCCAGAATAGTCAAACTCACATGCTTGACCGATAACGATGGGTCCACTACCGATGATTAATATGGACTTAATGGAATTGTTTTTGGGCATTTTATACTCTTTTGAGTTTCAATTTAAATATCTTCAATCAAATTGAGCGCAAATTTAATTAAAAATTAGGAAGTTTTTATTGTTTTCTTCAGGAAGTTAGAAATTATTTAAATTCTCAACAAGAATAGCTGTTTTTCAATTCATTAACCATCCAAACCCCGATACTAAACCGTTATATTGAAGTGTTTATTTTTTAACAAAAAAATGTTTATTTGAAAAATATCCCTAGGTAAGTAATTTTCTGTTTGGAGTATTTATTTTTTTATTTACATTTGCATCAGGTTTAGTTGTAAAAGGTAGGTTAGGTTAGGTTTGAAAGGGGTAAAGCATGCGTTTTACCCCTTTTACTTTTTAGTTTAATTCACATTCCAACGTGAATAATTCCCAATCAACTAACTAAATGACACGCGATTCTTAGCTAAATTTGTTTACGATAGTTTAATTTTACATTAAATGGCAGAAAACCAATACACAGAAGACAATATACGATCACTCGACTGGAAAGAGCACATCCGTTTAAGACCTGGAATGTATATCGGGAAACTTGGCGATGGAAGTTCTGCCGACGACGGTATCTACATCTTGGTCAAAGAGGTGATGGACAACTGTATCGATGAATTCGTCATGGGAAATGGTAAACGCATCGAAATCAAAATCAAAGATGGAAAAGTTTCTGTGAGAGATTACGGTCGTGGAATTCCCCTAGGTAAAGTTGTCGACGTTGTTTCTAAAATGAACACGGGAGGTAAGTATGACTCCAAAGCCTTCAAAAAATCTGTTGGTCTAAACGGTGTCGGAACAAAAGCTGTCAACGCACTTTCAAGTCATTTCATGGTTTATTCCGTTCGAGATGGTCAACTTAAAAAAGCTGAATTCGAACGTGGAAACCTACTTAAAGAATATGATCTTGAAGCAACGAATGAACAAAATGGTACTTATGTAGAGTTTATTCCAGACGAAACTATATTCAAAAAGTTTAGCTTCAAAACAGCATACCTCACAAAAATGATGTGGAATTACTGTTATCTCAATAGAGATTTAGTAATCAATTTCAATGGTGAGCGCATGCAATCTAAGTTTGGACTAAAAGATTTGCTTGAAGACAATATGGATGGAGACCCACTCTACCCGATTATTCACCTAGAGGGAGAAGATATCGAAGTTGCTTTCACGCATGGAAGAACTTATGGTGAAGATTACTACTCATTTGTAAACGGACAGCACACAACTCAAGGAGGAACACATCAAAGTGCCTTTCGTGAATCAGTAGCTAAAGTTATTCGCGATTTCTATGGCAAAAACTATGAAGCATCAGATATTCGTCAATCAATTGTTGCATCAATTGCTGTTAAAGTAATTGAGCCAGTATTTGAATCTCAAACAAAAACAAAACTTGGCTCACAGGAAATTGAACCTAATGGAAAATCTATGCGTGCATTTGTTAATGATTTCTTGAAAGAGAAATTAGACAATTATTTGCACCGTAATCCAGAAGTGGCGGAATTGCTTGAGAAAAAAATCAAACAATCTGAGCGCGAACGCAAGGAATTATCTGGAATTCGAAAAATTGCGCGTGATAGAGCTAAAAAAGCTTCTCTTCACAATAAAAAATTGCGCGATTGTAGAATTCACTTTACAGATACTAAAGACGAGAGACACGAGCAAACGACTTTATTCATTACCGAGGGAGACTCAGCAAGTGGATCTATTACGAAGTCGAGAGATGTCAACACACAAGCTGTTTTCTCGCTACGAGGAAAACCACTTAACAGTTATGGTTTAACGAAAAAAATTGTTTACGAAAACGAAGAGTTCAACTTACTTCAAGCCGCTTTGGATATTGAAGAGGATATGGACAACCTTCGATTCAATAAAATTGTAATCGCAACCGATGCTGATGTCGACGGTATGCATATCCGCATGTTGTTGCTTACATTCTTTTTACAATTTTTCCCTGACCTAGTTAAACGCAATCATGTTTATGTGCTTCAAACACCTTTATTCAGAGTTAGAAACAAGAAAGAAACAGTTTATTGCTACTCCGAAGAAGAGCGTTTAGATGCTATTGCACGACTTGGTAAAAATCCAGAAATCACACGATTCAAGGGGTTGGGAGAGATTTCACCTGATGAGTTTAAAAACTTCATTGGAGAAGAAATACGATTGGAGCCGGTAGTTCTTTCAAAAGAAGTTTCAATTGATACAATATTGTCTTACTACATGGGAAAAAACACACCAGAAAGACAAGACTTTATTATTGATAATTTACGTTCAGACGCTGTAATCGAAGGGGTTAAGGACGTAGAAGTTATTGCATAAAACCATTATTAAAGAAAGATGGCAGAAAACGAAGAGGAAAACGACAAGCAATTTGATGATCAAGATTCAAATCAAGATCAGGAAACAAATGATGCAGGAAATACCAGTTTTCCAAATTTACATTCCAAAAATTCAGATGAACCGATTGACAGTTCAATCATACCTGTAAATGGATTGTACGAAAATTGGTTTCTTGATTACGCTTCATATGTAATCTTAGAAAGAGCTGTTCCGTCTGTTCACGACGGTCTAAAACCAGTTCAACGAAGAATTCTGCATTCAATGAAAGAAATGGATGATGGACGCTACAACAAGGTTGCCAACATCATCGGAAACACCATGAAATATCACCCACATGGAGATGCTTCTATTGGGGATGCACTTGTACAACTCGGTCAAAAAGATTTATTAATCGACTGTCAAGGAAACTGGGGGAATACACTAACTGGTGATGGAGCAGCTGCTCCTCGTTACATCGAAGCTCGTTTAACAAAGTTTGCAAACCACGTTGTATTCAATCCCAAAACCACAAATTGGTTGAAAAGTTACGACGGTAGAAATAATGAACCAGAACAATTACCGGTTAAATTCCCGCTACTTCTTGCTCAAGGTGCTGAAGGAATTGCAGTTGGTATGGCATGCAAAATTTTACCTCACAACTTTAATGAACTAATCGACGGTTCAATTAATATCTTAAGAGGTAAAAAAGTTGAGATTTTTCCTGATTTCCCGAATGGAGGAATGGCAGACTTTTCAAACTACAACGATGGACTTCGCGGTGGAAAGGTACGTTTGAGAGCTAAAATCAAAAAGGAAGATTCAAAAACACTTGTTATCAACGAAATTCCGATTGGAACAACAACTTCTTTAATTGATTCAATCTTAAAAGCGAACGATAAAGGGAAAATTAAGATCAAAAAAATTGAAGATAACACAGCCGCAACAGCTGAAATTATCATTCACTTAGCTCCTGGTGTTTCACCTGACAAAACAATTGATGCATTATACGCATTTACAGATTGTGAAGTCTCAATTTCACCGAATGCTTCTATCATTGATGGAGATAAACCGCGATTTATTGGAGTTAGTGAAATCCTAAAAATCAACACAAACAATACTGTCAATTTATTAAAACGTGAGCTAGAAATTCGATTAGATGAATTAGAGAGACAATGGCACTTTTCAACTTTGGAAAAGATCTTCATCAACGAAGAAATGTACATTGACTTCAAACACTATTCAGACAGAGAATCGCTCTATGCATATTTGTACAAGTCTTTCGAACCGTTTAAAAAACTATTGATTCGCGATATCGTTGACGAAGATTTGCAAAAATTGACGCAAATACCAATGATTCGTATCACGCGCTTCGACTCAACAAAAGCAGATGATTTAATTACCCGTATCGAAGAGGAAATCAAAGAAATTAAACATCATTTAGACAACCTCATCGAATATGCAATTGACTATTTCAAAGACTTGAAAAAACGCTTTGGTGAAGGTCGCGAACGTAAAACTGAAATCAAAACATTCGATTCAATTAACGCAACGAAAGTTATCATTGCTAACAAAAAATTGTATGTCGACTACGATGAAGGTTTTATCGGTCATGGTTTGAAAAAAGCTGAATATATTGCTGATTGTTCGGAAATCGACGACATCATTGTATTCTTTGCGTCAGGAAAAATGATGGTAACAAAAGTCAGCGATAAAAAATTCGTTGGAAAGGGTATCGTTTATGCCAACGTTTGGAAAAAAGGCGACAAACGTACGATTTACCATATGATGTATCAAGATGGAATTGGAGGTCCGACAATGATGAAACGCTTCACTGTTGATTCAATTACTCGAGATACTGAGTACGATTTAACAAGAGGAACTAAAGGTTCAAAATTGCTTTATTTCTCTGTACATCCGAATGGAGAAAGAGAAATTGTTACGGTGATTTTAAGACCACGACCACATATCAAACGTTTGAGATTTGATATTGATTTTGGTGCACTATTGATCAAAGGTCGTGGTGCAGCTGGTAACCGTGTCACAAAAGAAATTGTTCAAAAAATCGTCCAAAAAGAGGTTGGTGGTTCAACACTAGCTGCAAGAAAAATCTGGTATGATGAAATTGTTGGACGTCTAAATGATGAAGGAAGAGGAAAATACCTTGGTCAATTTAAAGGGAACGACAAAATTTTGACACTCTACAAATCAGGAGAATACCGTTTGTCTGGCTTTGATTTGGCTACACATTTTGATGAAGACATGATACACATCGAAAAATGGATTCCGAATCGACCAATTTCAGCTGTTTATTATGACGCTGATAAAGACTTACACTTCGTAAAACGTTTCTTATGCGAAGTAACAATTGATAAGAAAGTTTCTTTCATCAGTGAGTCAGAAGGTTCTTACTTAGATTTAGTTTCTACAGCTTATCGTCCAAAGGCTAGAATTATCTACAACAAGTTATTGAAGGCAACGAAAAATTTACCTGATACGATTATTGAAATTGCAGATTTCATCGATGTAAAAGGACTTAAAGCACAAGGAAATCAATTAACTAAATTGAAAATCAAAGAGGTATTGTACGAAATTCCAGAAGAAGGTGAAGAACCTTGGCCAGAAGATGTTGAAACAACAACTCAAGAATCAGAAGCTGAAAGTGAAGAAGCAGCTTTGAATACAGCTGATGGAGAAGCACCTACAATGGAATGGGATTTATCAAAAGACGAAGATGATCAACCAACGTTGTTCTAAAGCATAAAAAAAGTGGATTCAATGAGTCCACTTTTTTATTTTATTAAATCATTCTTTCAAAATTGAATCTCGCTTAGGGGGAAAAAAGAAATGCATCGGTTTTCTCTTGAAATGTCTCCAAATAGAAATTGTAACCAAACGCAATTCATAAAATGGAATATCACGTGATCTAAATGCTAAAACAAGCGATAAAGAAAAACTCACGATGAAGTTAACCAAACCAATTATTCCAATTCCAATAACTCCCCAAACGATCATGTCTGTTGCAAGGCGAAAATCTGCTCCATACATTCCTAATGCCAAATTTCCACTCGCAAAGGTGATGTGTCGAATATCTAAATTCAACCCAACAAACGCTCCAATAGAAGCAACACTTCCCATTAGAATACCAAACCAAAAGTTAGAAATAATTCCTGCCCAACGTTTCTCGTAAAACTTGGCAATTTTCATGGTTTTTTCTTTACCAAATGTTTTCTTCAAAATTGGATGTTCTTGAATACGATAATAAACCGCATTATGCTTATCTCGATTGGCAATACTTCCTGCAATAATTCCCGAAACAAATAAGAAGCATCCAGCAATTGCCGCATGGAAAATTGCTGGTGATCCAAGTGGATTCAAGTCGTTTACTAATTTAAACCATTTCTGTTCTGCTATGTTGTAATTAAAAACAGAATCAATTCCCCAAATCAATAACATGGCTACAGGAAATGCAACCATGACATTCCCAAAGAATGCAATGAACTGTGAACGGAATACACGCGCAAAGAAAATGGCAAATTCTTGATACTTGTCCTTATCATTTTTATTATCGGTTTTCACTCCTGTCTCCAATGCTCGAACTAGAGCTGTTGCCGTCATCGCAGGCTGCTTTGTAGCCAAGGTAAATCCCATCAAATAAATCGTGATAAAACCAATGGAGTAATTCAAACCATAGAGAATTGCGTGACCAAAATCGCTTGCATCAATTTTACCTAAAAATACTTTGAATACACACAAAAATGCTACAATCAATCCTCCTCCAGAAGCTGTTCTGAGCATTTTGAAATATTCTCCACGTGTTCGGGTAATGTAATGCTCACCAGTTTGTGCTGTATGTTGTGTGATTTCGTATGACAACAATTGTGTACTTTCATTTATCAGCTTTTTGACGTTGTTTTTATTACAATTCAACTTAATTAACAACATCGAAAGTTCGATTGTACGTTTATCTTCTTCCTTATCGTCATTTAAAACAAGGAAAGGTAAAATCAATTTAATGCGATCTAACTGTTGTCGGATACGCAATAAAGATTGATTAACCTTTATAGAAATTCCGTATTTGTGTACATTTTTGAATGCCTGATCAACATATTTATTACATTGTTTGTGCAACAATACTATCTGTTTATAACCCAAATCATCTTTGGTTGCAAACACTTTTTTTGATTGAAACAAACGCTCATTGAAGTCTGCAACTTCACGTTGAATGGCAATAAAAGGACTATCCAAATTTTGAAATTCAGGAACCATTTTATTGACATCTGTCTCCATGGCCTTACCAGAAATTCGGTTTACTAAAACTTCTAAAGCGTATTGTAACTCGGATAAAACATACTTCGTTCCTGCTGCATTATAAATTGATTTGATACCACACAACCTATATAATTGCAAAATCTGTTCAAAATCAATTTTCTCAAGCCATATCGGATCTGTTTTAGCATAAAAAACCTGATTTAAAATGTATTGCAAAGATTTTTTTGAAGGTTGAGCCGGCAATATGCGCTCGATGATGCGTTTTCTAACTTCGTAAACAAAATCCGTATCCTTGATGATTCCCGCATCTGTTATGATTAAGTCTAAATCTTTTTTGTTCAGTAGAAGTCGTAAATAGGAAGTTATAAGTTCCCGATAAGCTGGTTTTTCTTGCAGCAACCCAATGATATCTGAAATATCCACATATTGAACTTGTTCAATATCCTCTGGCCTAAAACATTCAACAATATTTACTAAAAACTCAATATCGACTTGTGAATCGTTATTTGAAAATTCTGTCAATTGATTTTCAAACAAACTTTCTAATCTTTGTCGTATAGAAAGCGGGATATTTTTTCTTTTAAACAATTTCATACATTAGATTTCGACAACTTCATTATTGTAGTAGTGTGATTACTTCAAGATTAACTCAAATACGAAAATACAATAAATATCGTTTAAATAATTTCCTCCGAACAGACAAATGATTTTATTATGATTTTTTAATTAAAATTAATCAAATCTCCTTTTCCATAACGGTTCAATTGAAGACTCGCTGGATATCCAATGTATTTGACATTGCCTGAACCATTGATTTCAACAGTCGCATTCGATCCATCTAAATTGATAAAAGAAGAAACTGGTGTTGAAGAAATAAAGACTAAACTATTCTCTACTTGCATCTGAGAAATATCACAATAACCATTACTTGTTATCTTGGCATGCAAATTCTTGCAAGAACCTTTCGCAACAAAATTTCCATAACCATGTCCCTGAACAGCTTCAAAGTATGTACAATCCAAATCTAAGTAAACTGTAGCCCCACCATCTTGAATAACCATTTTAAAGTGATTCGTATGTATCGTTGATTGACAAGTCAAATCGTCTGTTCCTTCAAAACGCAATTCGTTTAACGTTACAAAATGTAGTTCAACTTTGATTTTATTCTTTGGATAAGATCTTAAAAAATTACACTTATTCTTGTTTGTTAATTCAAGAAAACCTTGGTCGTTAATTTCAGCTTCAATGTGTTTAATCAAATTCTTACGTCCGTGAATAACTGCTTTATTTTCTGTATCTTGAATCAAAACTACTTCAATATGACCTCCAACTTTCAGCTTATCGAAATCTGGCAAAGCAATTGTTAAACTTGTTGCTTCACCCGCATTTTTGAAGCACGCACGATCTTCAGCTTTTTTACAAGCCGTAAGTATCAAAATCGATATGACAAAAATCAAATACTTCACTTTGCTTTCTTCAAATTAAAAAAACTATAACCTATTCCCCACTCTACGTAATCAGCTTTACCCCAATGAGCCTTGAGAACACAATTTAAGTTGATTCCATTCTTAAGATAGTATCTAAATCCTACTCGGTGATACAATTTACCGTCAGGATCATACATATCTTTTACATATGCTCCCATTCCTAGCACAAAATGAAATTGGTTCAATGGTAATAAATACCCCGCAAAAACTCCCATTTGCAAAATACTCCACTGCGTTTTTTGCACATCAGGACGGTATCCAAAAATGGCTTGCTTCGAGATGATATCGAACGATAACTCCCATCCCATTTTGGGTTTTAAGAAAATGCGTGAATTTAAACTCAAACCATAAACACCATAAGGTTTCTCATTTGTTGGGAACATCTCTTTAATTGAAGCAATTGCAGTTGCCCCAAACAAAAATTGACGTTGCGGAACAATAGGTTGTTCATTTCTATCTGAATATGCATCAGATTTTCTAATGAATCGACCATAACCTAGTGAAAGATATGGTAAGTTCAATCCAAGATTCGGCACTTTTGCCCCTCCATTCGAAAAATGAGTAAGATCCACTCCTAACGTGATCCAATTTTTTTGAAAGTAAAACTTTGCATCCAAACCAAGTACAATCAGCGCATTAAGTCTAGATGATATCGCTACATTCTTTGGGTTAATTACTTCATCATAATGTTTGGGGGTATAACCAATACCTGCACCCAACTTTCCATGCAAACGAAATTTTTCTGAAGCTACAAACGGAAATGAAATCATACCATAGGCTCCTACAAAATTGCCTAGCAATCTTGTGTTACCTACACTCCCATAATATAAATTGGCTGAAATTTCTGGGTATTTGTAATGCTGGTGCCATTTTTTTTCACCATTCGTTCGATAGACATAACTCAATTCAGCTGCAAAAGGGTGTTCCTGTGCTAAATGCCCCATTACCACACGATGAGCAATCAAAAAACCACCTTTCATACGCGCTTCAATCCCCCAATTGCGAGAAGACTGAGCTATTCCCGCAATAGAAAGTAAGCAAAAGAAAAGGAGATTCAACAATCGCATATGAGTCGATTTTAATTAAGCGCCGAAAATTACAAAAAAAAATCCACTACAAAATCCTGATCTAACGTTATAATTAAATCGAAATTTGGAATTGTAAAACAACCTGGCTGAGACGCAATCCATTTACTTTTGCAACAACATTCGTCTGATCCTGCATAAAAATTGGTCTATTCTGATAATCTAACGACAACTTAGCCATATTGCCCAAAATGAGCCAATTAACCCCTGCAGCATATACATCGACAACTGAAGCGAATCGTTGATATTGCGCGAATGAAACGGCTGCATACGGTTGGATAGTCCCCATTCTCTTCAACAAATTGTCTTTAAACTTATATCCAATTTGCGAATAAACAATATTCCCTGTGCCAATTAAAGGTACTGCATTACCTGGACCATTAAACGTTCCTAACTGATTCACTCCATTTGCTACATTCATCACCCCGATATTTCGCGTATAATTTGGACCAAAATAATAGCTCAAATACGAAACATAAGCAGTGATTGCATTCTTCTTTTGGTCATTTAAATACGAATCGTAGAACACATCCGCTCCAAACTGTCTTAATGGTTTAAAAACGGTGTCATTTGATTCCTCCAAATACCAAAAAGCATCTCGTTGAGTTTGGAATCCTAAACCGATATTTAACACTTTTTTCTTACCCAAATAAGATCCTACCATGTACGGAGTAAAATGTTGCTCCTCGTCCAAGAAAGCAAAATATGTATAACCTGCAAAATTGAGTTTTGATGGAGTGCGAGCAAAATACGATTGGTTGTATTCCCCCGCTTTCAACTCATCGATTTTTATCAACGCAGTATGAACTGGTAACGGTTTGCTAACACTTAAACGGTAATCCAATTTACTTAGTTTTCCCTTAGCATAAACACCAAATTTTCTACCAAACTGATCTGTAATATCATTCGTTGATTCATGAATCAACGGTAAATCCATTCCTAAAATGGAATTCACCGACGAAGATGCATAACGACTCGTACCACCCCATCCATGCAAACCGACTCCAATAAACAAATTTCGTTCAACTGCTTTCACCTCTGCCCATGCATCATGGACGAATAATCCTTGCTTTCGCGCAGAAAGATCATTGAGATTGTTCAAACCTACTTGCGAGTAAAATCTAATTCTATCTAAAAGCTGACCTTGAGCAACAAAACGCAGACGACGTATTCCAACATCATAGCTCTCACTTTGCGCATATCCATTTAGAGTCGACCCAGGATTATTTTCATTGTAACGAACCCAAAACTGACCTAAACCTGAAAATTTTAAATAGGATGTGCTATCCTTACTCAAGTAAACTTGTAAAGGCTTAGGTAATTTGTCCTCAGAAATTTGCCCCGTAACTGTACTGACACTGATAGAAAATAGTCCCAAAAGAAAAAGATACCTACACATTACTGTTTGATTAAGTTTTTCCAAAAATAGTCATTATTTCACTTAACTTTGACCTTCATTAACTGTTAACTTTGTCTAAAAAATGGATAAGCGATTAGAAGCCTTTAAACGACTACTCGATATCATGGATGATTTGAGAGAAAAGTGTCCATGGGATAAAAAACAAACCTTTGAAAGTCTCAGACATTTGACCATCGAAGAAACATACGAATTGACTGATGCTATCATCAAGAACGACTTAAACGAGTTGGAAGGTGAAATCGGAGATTTATTCCTACACATGGTTTTCTACTGCAAATTAGGTAGTGAAATCAATCAATTCGACGTAACAAGTGTCCTCAATCGCATTTGCGACAAACTTGTTCACAGACACCCACACATTTATGACAATGTGACTGCACAAACAGAAGAGGAAGTGAAAGCTAATTGGGAAAAAATCAAACTGAAAGAAGGTAAAAAATCTGTTCTCGAAGGAGTTCCTACTTCACTTCCAGCAATGGTCAAAGCCGCTAGAATTCAAGAAAAAGTAAAAGGAGTTGGATTCGATTGGGAAAACAAAGAACAGGTCTGGAAGAAAGTTGAAGAGGAAGTTAACGAATTGAAATATGAAATTGAACAGCAATCTGACAAAATCGAAGATGAATTTGGGGATGTGTTGTTTTCATTGATTAACTATGCTCGTTTTATCAACGTGAATCCAGAAACTGCACTTGAGAAAACAAATCGCAAATTTATAAGCCGCTTTCAAAAGATGGAAGAAATCTGCAGATCAAACAACAAGGATTTCAGCACTTTAAGTTTTGAAGAAATGGATGATTTGTGGAATCAAGTTAAAACAAATTAAATTCTTGATTAACCAATAAACTAAATAAGAGTAGCACTTTAAATTAAATTAAAGTCTGCTTTGTGTTTTATAAAGATGAAAATTGTAAATTCGTCTTCTGTTTAATATTTTAACGTAAATTATGAGATTTCTTGTACTCTCCACACTTTTTACTTTGTTAGCGACATGCTCGTTCTCACAAAATCATAACATTCGAGGATTTATTTACGACAAAGAAAATGGTGAGCCAGTATCATTTGAAAAGGTAAAACTATTTAAGAAAGACGGTACTTTAATTGATGGAGCAATGACAGACGTAAACGGTTTGTTTTCCATCGCAAAAGTTGCTCAGGGCGAATATTATATTTCAATTGAAACCATAGATCACGAAGCAGTTGAACAACCAATCAACATCACAAAAGCGGATGGAATTACAGATTTGAAATTCAACTTAGAACGTATCAAAAACATCAACAAAATTGAAGGTGTTAGTATTACCGCTGAAGCACAAAAAAACAAAACACAAGTTCAAGTTTCAAAAATCAGTTTAGACAAAACAGCTATCGAACGAATTCCAACAATTGGTGCTGAAAATGATATCATCGGAGCATTTAGCGTAACACCTGGAGTTATTACAACAGGAGACCAAGGAGGTCAGTTGTATGTACGTGGAGGTACGCCAATCCAAAATAAAATTTTATTGGATGGGATGACAATTTATTCCCCATTCCACTCGATTGGTTTCTTTTCTGTGTTTGAGACAGAATTAATCAAAAATACGGACATTTATACTGGAGGTTTTGATGCAAAATATGGTGGTAGAATTTCATCAATTATGGACATCACTTACCGCGATGGTAACAAACAAAAATTTGGCGGTAAGCTTTCGGTTTCACCATTCATGGCAAAAGGAGTTATCGAGGGACCGCTTGGAAAGAAAAAATCAGATGGATCTCCAAGAATGGGATCTTACATACTTTCTGCTAAACACAGTTTATTAGACTACACTTCTAAGTCGTTGTATAAATCTGTTCGTAACTTTGGAGGAACTGCAGGAATGCCTTACACATTTACGGATGTTTATGGTAAAATAACACTTTCAGGTGATGGAGGTTCTAAATTCAGTGTATTTGGATTCCATAATAGAGATAGTGTGAATTACTCTGTAGCCGATTTAGATTGGCAATCAACAGGTGGAGGATTAAACTTCTTATTAGTTCCTTCAAGTTCCAAAACAATTATCAAAGGACGTTTGACTGGTAGCCACTACAAAACATCATTTAAAGAAGAAAACTCGCCACTCAGAACGAGTGCAATTGGAGGTTTTGACTTAGCATTCGACTTTATCTACATCTTGAAAAAAGAAAGTGAATTGAACTACGGGATCAATATCTCTGGATTCAATACAGCATATACAACCTATAATGAAGTAATGCGAAAAATTGAGAATGAAAACTTCTCAACTGAAATTGGGGCATACGCTAGTTACCGTTACGTTAACAGCCGTTGGGTTGTTCAACCTAGCTTCAGAGTTCAAGCATACCCATCTGTTTCATATGTTTCGTTAGAACCCCGTTTGGGAATGAAGTTTAATGCTTCTGAATATGTTCGCATTAAATTATCTGGAGGACGTTACTCTCAAAACTTTACATCGGCTTCGTCTGATAGAGATATCGTAAACTTATTCAACGGAATGCTTTCTGCACCAACAAATATTCAATCAACCTTTGTGAACCAATTTGGTAAAGAAAAGTCTCCAAGACATGCTCTTCAAACTGCATGGCATGCTATCTTCGGATTTGAATTTGATATAGCAAAAGGTCTTTCAGTGAACTTAGAAGGTTACTACAAATTATTTGATCAATTGAGTAACATCAACCAAAACAAAATTTATGACGACACACCTGAATTCTCGGATGTAGCCGACGTTTATAAAAAGAGTTTCATCATCGAGTCAGGTGAATCTTATGGAGCTGATTTATTGATTAAGTATTCGTTGAGTCGTTTCAACTTATGGGCAGTTTACTCATTGAGTAAGTCAAACAGATGGGATGGATTTACTGAGTATTTTCCAGTTTTCGACCGTCGCCACAATGTGAACTTAGTTGCTTCTTACTACATTGGCAAGAAGAAAAATACTGAGATAGACTTGAGATGGAACTATGGTTCTGGATTGCCATTCACTCCAACATCTGGTTACTATCAAGAAGAAAACTTCCAAGGTGGAATCACAACGGATTACACGACTACAAATACAAATGATGTTGGGGTATTGTTAGGTGCATTCAACTCTGGTCGCTTACCCGATTACCATCGTTTGGATTTAACAATCAAACACCGATTCATTTTCAAAAACGCAATGGAACTAGAATTAGTTGGAAGTGTTACAAACTTATACAACCGCAAGAACATTTTCTACGTAAACCGTGTTACAAACAACGTGATTTACCAATTCCCAATGCTACCAAGTTTAGGTTTGAGTTGGAAATTCTAAGATATTATACACCTAGAAAAGCCGATGAATTTCATCGGCTTTTTTGTGCTTATTCATTTTAGTCAACTTTATTTGGAAAAATATTTTTCATCAAGAAATCCCTATCATATGAAGGAGCCGTTTTACTAACCAACATCACAAATCGATGCTCTCCAATTGTAGCTTCAGTTATATCAAAATGTGTATTGTAAGGTTCAATATTTTTAGGGTTATGAAGCACATAATATGTGTAAGAAGGATTTACTGTTGTTGCAAAAAACAAAACATCTTTTACCTTAATCTGATTGCTTCTTAGCCTTTTATACATTTTATTATTTGTAGCAAATTCAAAATCTCCAAACGTATACGAACCAAAATTCACTTGCTCATTGTAAACTTTCGTATAACCATCATCATTGACAACTTTTGTATCAATCGCAACTTTGGAAAATGTTGAACAACCAACTAAAAATACTGCTAAAACAATTAAAGTTAACTTTATAATAATCATGATAGAGTTAGAAACTTATTACTCCAAAATAAC